>Ga0183096_1001587_pt1 | contig 18778 bp, 12 predicted proteins | sample Biomet5_FD_127791 | JGI IMG/M metagenome (GOLD analysis project Ga0183096, IMG submission 127791) | Microbial communities from bioreactor (seeded with sewage sludge) at LBNL, California, USA - Biofuel metagenome 5 (version 2) (version 3) | ecosystem: Engineered > Bioreactor > Anaerobic >... | reverse complement strand
ATCAGTAAATTCTATGATAGAATACTTCTGTCAGCCACGCGTTTATCCTAAAGTTGTGGAAAGGCGTTCATTGTGCTATGATGGGCGGAAAGAAGGAGTGATATTATTGCCGCCGACTCTTACGGTCGTGTTCAGATTTTTATGGTACATCTTTTCACGTATCCTGATATGGGCCATCGCCGCCGCTCTGGTAGTGCTTTCCTTTTTTGCTGCCATGGACTATATGAACGCCAAAGTTCTTACAAAGGACGGGCTTCAGCTGCGGGCCGACGTTATTATCAAAGGAGACGACCCGACAGCGCTCTCCAAAGTTTTTTCGAAGAATTTTCTTGAGCAGGATACGCAGCTCAGTTCCAGCGTTTATCGTTCCTATGCCGTTACCGATATCGACTACAACGCTGATATTGGTTTTCGTTTGATACTGCCCTGGCAAAGCTCCATTGTTCTTCGTGTCACCGAAAAAGTCTCCCGGATTGACGGGACCCTTGTGGGCGGCTCCGACGATACGCTCAGCGAAACGCCTCCTCAATGGAAAAATGCGGTTTATAACGTTAAACTCGTACGTTACGAGGGCAACTGGCGCATTGTCTCCATGGATCTGATAGAAGAATTGCCTATGCCCACCCCGTCGCCATCGCCCACGCCATCGAAGACGCCGAAACCGACCGCAACGCCCGCGCCGTCGGCTGATCAAACCGAATCAGCACAACCCGCAAGCGAGGTCATCGAAGATTGATACCATGGTTGTTCGGGTCTGCCTTACTGGCGCCAATGGCAGGTTATACCGATGCGTCTTTCCGGCATCTTTGTATCGAGCAGGGAGCCGGCCTCACATATACCGAAATGGTCAGCGCAATGGGGCTGAAATACGGATCTGAAAAAACCGCCGGCCTTATCTCCTTCGCGGAGAACGAGCTTAAGCTTGGCGTTCAGCTATTTTCCAATCGTCCGGATGCGCTTGCGGAAAGCATCGACCGTCTGCAGGATGAATATGCTCCGCGTATTGCGCTTTTTGACATCAATATGGGTTGTCCTGCCCCCAAGATCACCGGCGGCAGCCAGGGCTGTGCCTTGATGAAAGACCTGCCTTTGGCATCTCGGCTCATTGAAGCCGCGGCCCAGGCGTCGCATGTGCCGGTTACTGTCAAGTTTCGCAAGGGCTGGGATGCGCAAAGCGCCAACGCTGTAGAATTTGCCCGGATGGCCGAAGGTTCCGGTGCCGCGGCCATTGCTGTGCACGGCCGTACGCGGGAACAATTTTACAGTGGGCATAGCGACTGGTCGGTAATCGCGCAGGTCAAAGAGGCTGTCCGTATCCCTGTCATCGGCAACGGCGATATTTTCACTGCCAGGGATGCCGCCGACATGTTGAAAAGCACCAACTGTGATGCGGTAATGGTAGCAAGGGGTGCTTTGGGCAATCCCTTTATATTCCGGGAGATCAAACATTTCCTGGCTACAGGAGAGCTTTTACCTCCTGCTACTTTTGATGAAAGGGCACAGGCGCTGCTTTTCCAGGCACAGCTCGCCTGTGAAACCAAAGGCGAATATCTTGCCATGCGGCAAATACGCAAACATGCGGCATGGTATATAAAGGGCGCCAAAAACGCATCACGTCTGCGCGAAGCCGCCGTACGCCTTAAAACACTGGACGAACTTGCTGCCCTGCTGCAGGACGCCGTTGCCTGTTCTTAAGCCGTTGCATCCGCAATCACTGCAAAATGCGTTGCAATCGTACGGTTGAAAAAAGTGATCGTATGTATTATAGTATATTTTAGTCTGCTTTTATAAAAAGCATGGTGGTGAATAAAAAACTTAAAGGGGTTTGGATAGATGGGTCTGTTTGAGTTCAATGATATCGGGATAGACCTTGGCACAGCCAGTGTGCTGGTTTATGTTAAGGGTAAAGGTATTGTTTTGAGAGAACCCTCCGTCGTGGCCGTCAACCGCAATACTGGCGATATCATTGCCATCGGGGAAGAAGCCCGCGTTATGCTGGGCCGTACTCCGGGCAACATCGTGGCGGTCCGTCCGTTGCGCAATGGTGTTATTTCCAACTTTCACGATACAGAGCGCATGCTGCGTTTCTTCCTCCGCAAGGTGATCGGCCGTCGGCTTTTCTTTAAGCCGCGCGTCATCGTTTGCGTGCCATCCGGCGTCACGGAGGTCGAACGCCGAAGCGTCATTGAGGCGGCCGAAGAAGCCGGCGCTCGCCATACCGGCCTTATTGAGGAGCCTATGGCTGCCGCTATCGGCGCAGGAATCGATATTACAGCGCCGTTTGGCAACATGGTTATCGACATCGGCGGCGGCACCACGGACATCGCCGTCATTTCCCTCGGCGGCATCGTCATCAGCGACTCCGTAAAGGTTGCGGGCGACAAGTTCGACGAAGCCATCATCCGCTATATGAAGAAGAAACACAACATGCTGATCGGTGAACGCACCGCCGAGGAGATTAAGATCAATATCGGTTCAGCTTTCCCGCGCAAGGAACAAATCCATATGGAAGTCGCTGGGCGCAACCTCATCTCTGGCCTGCCCAAAGCCGTCACGCTCAGTTCAAACGAAACGATAGAAGCGTTAGAGGAGCCGCTCAATGCGATGATGGAAACACTGCATGGCGTTCTGGAACGCGTTCCGCCTGAATTATCGTCCGATATCGCTGAAAACGGCATTTGCATGACCGGCGGCGGTTCTCTGCTCTACGGTCTGGATCGTCTTTTCAGCGAAAAAACAGGCATTCCCTGTTATGTTGCCGAGGACGCAATATCCTGTGTCGCGATCGGTACCGGCCTCGCTCTTGACAATATGGACCTTTACAACAACGGGACCGTCTATGATTACAGAAAGGGCGATTACTACAACAATTATTAACGCCCCTGACGAAGCAAGGAGAATCTGTGGATTATAGCGATAACAACGGGGCTAAACGTCCAGTCAATGACGATGGATACAAAATGCCTCTCAGTTCCCGCAAAAAGGCCAAACCTGCCGCATCATCCGGATATGCTATGCCCATCGGTATCAGTTTAAGAAGCAAGCATGTCCCCTCAACAGGCGGGCAGGTTCATAATTCTTCCGATCGTGTCGGTGCTCAATCCTATAAACCGGCCAATCGTCACCGTAAAGCAATCAAAGCTTTGATTGCGGTTTTCTGTGTATTAATTACCGGTGTTCTTGCTATCGGCGTTTATTTCTTTGTCCGTTGGAAAAGCGATGATTACAGCTCGCTTCAGGCTGCCGGCCTTGTTGTTCTCGCGCCCGATCAGCCAACTCCAGGTGCGGATGTATCACAGGCGGCGTTATCCGCCGTCACCCCCGCGCCTGCCGCAGAATCAAAAATCGTCTACAACGGCGCAACATATGTTAAGAATACAAATATTGTTAGCCTGCTTTTCCTTGGTATCGATTCCAATCAGGAGCGCAAGAAGTATGATCTTGGCTACCGCAGCGATATGATCATGGTTTGCGCCGTCGATATTGCCCAGAAGAAAGCTACGCTCATATCCATTCCGCGCGATACAAAAACGACGATGTATAAAGTCGATGCCGATGGAAATGTCACGAATACCGTTCAAAACAAGATCAACGCCTCTTTTTCCTTTGGCGGAAGGGAATTTCAAACTCGTGCCGCCAATACGATGGCCTGCGTCCAGATGTTTCTTGAAAGGCGTTGCGAGCTTCAAAATCGTCTCGATTTTCAGCTGGATATCCCCGTCTACCTCTATGCCGGCATCGACATGGACGGGATTACCCAAGTCGCGTCGGCTGTTGGCGGCGTTGACGTAACGCTGACTGAAAATGTACCCAAAGTCGGCAGCAAAGGAGAAACGGTTCATCTTAAAGGGCAAAACGCCATTGAGTTCCTCACAAACCGCCACGATACCAACGGAGACACGCACCGCGCCGCGCGCCAGCAGCAGTTCATGATCGCTCTTGCGAAGAAAATACAGGGCATGGGTCCTGTCAACATCATTACATCGCTGTATGATGACCTGCAAAAATACGTACATACCAACCTGACGACGGATCAGATGATCGATTTTGCTAAAATACTGACCAAGCTCAATATCAATTCAATCGATGTCAAGATGGTCACCGGGAAGGGTACAACCTCCGGCACCTACTATATGATTCATGACGAAGATGCCACGCTTCAGCTATTGCTCGACGTATATTATACCAAAGTTTCATAAGTCACACATTGCCTTTAAGATTACCATATCTCAAATTTATGTAAAGATGTTAAAATACAAATTGACGCAATTATAACCAGATGGTAGAATTATTTTGATATCAATATGGTATCATATTTTTTTATTATCAGGAGGGTATTATGAACGCGCCAGGCAAAGGAATGTTAAAAGTTGTAAGTATACTCTACATCGTTTTTGGCGGCATTGTTGCATTGCTCGCGATTCTGTCTCTTTTCATGGGTTCGATAATCGTTTCTCTTTTCGGCAACTTCTTTGGAGCCGTCGGCGGTATGGTCGGCGTTGTTATTTTCATTGTTCTTCTGATTGTCGCGGCGGTTGATCTTGTCGCCGATATTGTTGGCGTCAAACAGTGCGGCGATCCTTCTAAAGCGCTGTTCTTCATCATCTTTGGGTTTATTCTCGGTGGTTTATCGTTGATAAGCCTGATCAGTTCGTTCAGCGTGTGGGGTTTGGTAGAACTTGTCATGCCCGTCCTTTTCGTTGTTGGCGGCTTTATGAACAAGAACGCAACTGCGCCCATGGCTTAAGTTGGATACTGAAAAAGCGGCCAATTGATGGCCGCTTTTTTTATCCCAAATTTGATGATTCTTTTATGTTCCCGCCTATTCTTCATCCAGATCGTTAAGCCACGTTTCCGCTTCCGCATCCGAAGGCATTCGCCAATCCCCTCTCGGCGAGAGCGAAACACTGCCCACCTTGGGCCCGTCCGGCATGCATGAACGCTTGAATTGCGAAGCAAAAAAACGCCGATAGAACTTCCTAAGCTGTTCCTTCAGCTGTGCCTCGCTGTATTCAGGATACGCGTGGCGTGCCAGCAGCAAAACCTTTTTGGGTGACATTTCAAATCGCAGTATATAGTACATGAAAAAGTCATTCACATCATAAGGCCCGATCTGTTTCTGCGTATCCTGCCGTTCATCTTTTCCCGTAGGTGGCAGCAGCTCAGGCGAGGGCGGAATGGCGACGATCTCCTGCGCAATGCCGTTGAGCTCCGCTTCGTCTCTTGAAACATATAGCACCATTTCCTTGATCAGCGTTTTCGCCACGCCTGCGTTAACACCGTACATTGATATCTGGTCGCCCGCGTATGTGCAGAAACCCAGCGCCAGCTCGGAAAGGTCGCCCGTACCTACCACCAAGCCGCCCAGCTGATTCGCCATATCCATCAATACCTGCGTTCTTTCACGCGCCTGCGCGTTCTCATAGGTGATATCCGCCTTGCCGTCGTGGCCCAGGTCTTCAAGATGCTCACGCGCCGCCCTTACGATGCTGATTTCGCGCAAGGACGCACCCGTCGCCTTAACAAGCCGCCGCGCCAAATCCTGCGTCGTATCTGTGCTGCCAAAGCCGGGCATCACCACGCCCGTCACTGCCGTCCTTTCAAGGCCCACACGCACGGCCGCCTCGCTGGCAACCATCAGCGCCAGCGCCGAATCCAGCCCGCCCGATACGCCGATCACCATGCTCTTGACATGAGTGTGCTTCAAACGGCGGGCAAGCGCCGTCACCTGTATATCAAAAACCTCGCGGCAGCGCACAGCCCTCTCCGCCTGTCCGCCCGGCACAAAAGGCATCCTGTCAATATACCGAAAACGAGGCTCAGTTTCCCGGGCGGAGAAGCCGACCCGGCGGTAAGGCCTTCCGGGGCTCTGCGCCACAAACGTGTTCTTCAATATGCGGTCATGCAGCAGCCTGTGCAGATCAAATTCAGTCACGCTCATGTGCGCGTCAAATAAAAAGCGCGGGGAGCTTTCCAACAGATTACCGTTCTCAGCCATCACCACATGTCCGCCAAAAACCGTATCCGTTGTGGATTCACCCGGCCCTGCGGATACATATACATACCCGCACACAAACCTCCCGGATTGCTGCCTGATCATCTGCTCGCGATACTCGCTCTTTCCAGCCAGTTCATTGCTGGCCGATATATTCACGAAAAGCGTTGCTCCCGCCATTGCCTGATAAGCATGCGGCGGAAAAGGCACCCACAGATCTTCGCACAGTTCAACTCCCAGAACCAACTCGCGAATGGAATCGCATTCGAACAAAAGGTCTGAGCCAAAAGGCGCGGTCTGCCCCGCCAAATTCACCGTCTGCCCCGATATGTCAATACCGGACGCAAACCAACGCTGCTCGTAATACTCTGAATAGTTTGGGATATACACTTTTGGCACCACGCCCAGCAGCCTGCCGGATTGAAACACAACGGCGGTATTATACAGCTTATCCGATACGGGCACCGGCATACCGACAACAGCAAGCACCGCGGTATCCTTCGTCTCGTCCATCAGCATACCGAGCGCCTGTTCACTCAGTTCTAAAAGATTTCGCTGCCGGAACAGATCGCCCAGCGTATATGACGTCAGGGACAGCTCTGGGAACACAACAATTCCGACGCCCTTTTCTTCTGCATCGCGTATCATCCGCCCGATTTGTTCCCTGTTTTTTCTTATGTTGCCGACCGCCACCTCCGGCACGGCTGCGGCCACTCTAATCAATCCGCTCTTCATTGATACCTCCCGTTCAAACAATCAGTCCAGCGCCGAGTCATCCTCAAGCTTCCACTTGCTGATCAATGTCGCCATTGTTCCATCCCTTTTCATCTCTGTGATCGTATCATCCACTGCGTCAGAGAACATGCCCAATCCCTTTCTGACCTGTACGCAGTATCGGCTGGGAAGGAAACGATCCGGCAGCAACAGCATACCCTTCACGCCAAAAAGCTTAAGATCAATCTCGCTCGCACATACAGCCGCCACGGCGCCATTCCGCAAACCTTCAATCGCTTCAGGGTAAGACGCATATTTCTTGATCGTGACGTCAATGCTCTGCTGCTTTAAATATTCTTGCAAAACGCTGACCTTCTTATCCTTTTTACTGGTCTGGTCGACGACAGAATTCTGTATCACCGCTACCGTTTTGCCGTTCAGCTCCGCCGAACTGTTCACTTTTCCGCCTTCCACCAAAAAAGCGCTGCCATCTGCAAAATATGACGATGTATAGTTAATGCCGCTCTTTTTAACGTTGATGGAGGCTCCCAGTGATATGTCGATTCTCCCCTGCAAAAGCTCCGAATCCTTTGTCTCGGAATTCACATTCACATAATTGATAATAATACCGTCGGGAAATAGCCGGCTGACAATTTCATCAGCCACGTCCTTTTCCAAACCATTAAATGTATTGGTATCTTCGTCATAGGTGCAAAGTGAACCGATGCCGCCGCGCAGACCAATATTGATAACGCCTGCCTTTGCAACGGTATCCACGGCATGCTGCTTTTGCGAACGCTGTGTGTTTGCCGATGTCACCAGCAGTAACACAATGCCCGCTATAGCTACAGCCAAAACAATAATGATAATCTTGATATGCTTTCTCTTCAGAACCAGCAATCGCCGTTTTTTGTATTTCAAACCATAAACCTCAGCCGAACCTCACCCCAAAAGCTTTGACCTTTTGAAGGCCTCTGCCTCATTCCAAAAGCCTGTGGCTTTCCGGAACCCCCGGAGTGAAATGTGGGGAGGCAGACGCCTCCCCGCATCCGGCATATTCCTTCGTATGATTCCAGCTAAGTCCCCCTCTACGTGCAAATCATCGACCGATCTGAAGGAATACGCTATTATGACCTCTTGGTTTTTATCACCCGTGATTGTTCACTGCCTTGTTCAGCATTGTACAACATATGGTATAATAATGCAATAGATCACAAAAAATATTGTATTCCATAGCCTGCACATAGAGAAGCCGCTTTTAAATCTCCCCGTTATCTTCAGGCGCTTCGGGATCATTATTGCCGGACTCGTCGTCACTCTCGTCAACATCTTCTTCGCCTTCATCCGGCGGTGCCAGCGCGACCGATACCACGCGAGCCTCCTCATCCAGGTTCATTAGTCTCACCCCCTGAGTGTCTCGCCCATATACGGATATTTCACCGACCGTCGTGCGGATAATAATACCCGCGTCGTTGATCAGCATGATATCTTCGCTCCCGTCCACGACGCCAAGCGCACACATATCGCCCGTCTTATCGGTTATGTTCAGCGTTTTGATGCCTATACCGCCGCGCCGCTGCAGCTTGTATTCAGAAATCGGCGTACGTTTGCCGTATCCGTTTTCGGATATCACCAGCACATCGCATCCTTCGCGGACGATGTCGATGCCAATAACGCAGTCGCCTTCGCGCAGTGCCGCCGCCTTTACACCCATCGCGGTACGGCCCATATCACGGACATCCTCCTCTGAAAACATGATAGACATCCCCTGTTTCGTGCCTAATATCAGTTCATCCTGCCCGCTCGTTTCCAGTACACCGATCAGTTCGTCCCCTTCCCGAAGGCCAATGGCAATCAGGCCGTTTTGGCGGATATTCCCAAATTCGGAAGCCGGCGTCTTCTTGATGTAGCCGTCCTTTGTAGCGATCACCAGCATAGTATCTTCACCAAAGTCAGTCATCGGGAATACGGCGGATACCTTTTCCCCTCCGTCCAGATTGAGCAGGTTCACAATCGCCGTGCCTTTCGCGGTCCGTCCGGTCTCGGGCAGATCGTAGCAACGGCGCTTATATACCTTTCCCATGTTGGTAAAGAACAGCAGCGTACTGTGTGTGGATGTGACCATGACATGCTCCGCAAAGTCCTCTTCGCGCGTTGACAGGCCGGTTATGCCTTTGCCTCCGCGCTTCTGGGTGCGGTAAGCATCGGACCGGATACGCTTTGCATATCCGAAGTGCGTCAGCGTCACCACCATCTCTTCTTCCTGAATCAACTCATCTATATCAATATCATCAGCGCTGAAAGTAACCTCGGTGCGGCGTGCATTCCCATATTTCTCCTTGATCTCCGTCATCTCTTCCTTGATGATATCCAGCACCATCTGAGGCGTTTCCAAAATGCTCTTTAAGTAAGCGATACGTTCCAACAGCTTCTCATACTCCGCAATAATCTTGTCACGCTCCAGGCCTGTCAGGCGCTGCAGCCTCATATCGAGTATCGCCTGAGCCTGTTTGTCGCTCAACGCAAACCGTGTCATTAACTCGTTGCGCGCGGTTGGAACATCGGGTGATTTCTTGATCAGTTCCACAATCTCATCAATATTGTCCAACGCGATAATGAGGCCTTCAAGAATATGAGCGCGCGCCTGAGCCCGCTCCAGCTCAAATCTGGTCCTGCGGACGATCACGTCCTTCTGATGTTCGATATAGTAATGAAGCAGCTCCTTGAGTGTCAGAACACGCGGTTCGCCGTCCACCAGCGCCAGCATGATCACGCCAAACGTATCCTGCATCTGCGTATGCTTATACAGCCGGTTCAAAATTATATTAGCGTTAACATCTTTTTTGAGTTCAATGACGATCCGCATGCCGCTCTTGTCGCTCTCGTCGCGGATATCTGAAATGCCTTCAATGCTCTTGTCCTGTACCAGTTCCGCAATGCGTGTAATCAGCGCCGCCTTGTTCACCTGATAAGGAATCTCTGTGACGATGATCCGCTGACGGCCCTGCTTGTATTCATCAATCTCGGCGCGCGCACGTGTTACGATCTTCCCACGGCCTGTGCGGTATGCCTCATTGATGCCCGCCATACCCATCACAATCCCGCCTGTGGGGAAATCAGGCCCTTTGATATACTGCATCAAGTCCCCTACAGTCGCGTCCGGATCGTCAATCAAATGGATCGTCGCGTCTATCGTCTCTCCTAAATTGTGCGGCGGGATATTTGTCGCCATCCCTACCGCGATACCGCCGGTGCCGTTCACCAACAAATTCGGAAATTTAGAAGGCAGTACAGCCGGCTGCATCAGCGTTTCGTCAAAGTTCGGATAGAAGTCTACCGTATCCTTTTCGATATCCCGCAGCAGTTCCATCGCCATAGGCGACATTCTGGCCTCGGTATAACGCATCGCCGCCGGTGAATCGCCGTCCACGCTTCCGAAGTTGCCATGGCCGGAAACAAGCGGATGCCGTATCGAGAAATCCTGCGCCATACGGACCATTGCCATATAGACCGCCGAGTCTCCATGCGGATGATACTTGCCCAGTACGTCGCCAACAATACGCGCGCTCTTTCTAAACGGCTTGTCAGGCGAGAGACCCAGTTCGCTCATCGAATACAATATGCGCCGGTGAACCGGCTTCAAACCGTCGCGCACATCCGGCAGCGCCCGGTTAATGATAACTGTCATCGCGTACGAGATGAAAGATGTCTTCATCTCTTTTTCTATATCAACAGGCACGATCGCCTTTCTCTTCTCATCCAATCCGCTCACCCCTTATAAATCCAGATTCACGACGAGCTTGGCATTCTGTTCAATGAACTCACGCCGCGGCTCCACCGCATCGCCCATTAATATCGTGAATATCTCTTCCGCTTCAATTGCGTTCTGCAAAGATACCTGCAGCAGCGTCCGGTTATCCGGATCCATCGTCGTCTCCCAGAGCTGCTCCGGGTTCATCTCGCCCAGGCCTTTGTAGCGCTGAATCGTGGCCCCCTCCTTGCCAACCACAGCAAGGTGCTGCTCCAGCGCCTCGTCACTGTACAGATATTGCTCCGTCTTGTTTTTGGCAACCTTATAAAGCGGAGGCTGCGCGATATAAACATGCCCCGCATCAATCAGCTCGCGCATGTATCGATAGAAAAATGTCAGCAGTAAAATCCGTATATGGCTTCCGTCCACGTCGGCATCCGTCATACAGATGATCCGGTTATAGCGCAGCTTGTTGACGTCAAAATCCTCGCCGATACCGGCGCCAAACGCTGTCGCCATGGCGCGGATCTCTGCGTTGGCAAGCGCTTTATCCTGACGCGTCTTCTCCACGTTTAAAATCTTGCCTCTCAGGGGCAAAATTGCCTGAAAACGCCGGTCACGGCCCTGCTTGGCGCTGCCGCCGGCGCTGTCCCCCTCAACGATGAATATTTCGCACTTTTCCGCGTCACGCTCGCTGCAGTCGGCCAGCTTGCCAGGCAGTGTCGTGCTCTCCAAAACAGACTTTCGCCTTGTGAGTTCGCGTGCTTTACGCGCCGCTTCACGGGCATGCTGCGCCACAAGGCACTTTCCGAGAATCTCCCGTGCAACTGCCGGATTCTCTTCCAGAAAAGCCTTGAGCTCCGAGCCCATCGCGCTGTCCACCATGGGCCTCACTTCACTGTTGCCCAGCTTGGTCTTAGTCTGCCCCTCAAACTGCGGCTCCTGTATCTTGACGCTGATAATCGCCGTCAGACCTTCGCGAATATCCTCACCCGAAAGGTTATCGTCCTTCTCCTTGATGAGATTAAACCGGCGCGCATAATCATTCATCACACGCGTCAGGCCCGATTTGAACCCCATTAGATGCGTTCCACCCTCGTGTGTGGGGATGTTATTGGCAAATGTAAAAATGTTTTCGTTGTACGAGTCATTATACTGCATCGCGATCTCTACGGTTGTGGTCCCCTTTTCCGTAAAGAAATAGATAGGCTCGTCATGAATCGGATTCTTGTTCTTGTTCAGATATTTGACAAACGAAACAATACCGCCTTCAAAGTGGAAGTCGTTCTTCTGCTGCGAACGTTCGTCCTCAATATAAATACGCAGCCCCTTGTTTAAAAACGCAAGTTCGCGCATGCGTATCCGCAGGGTATCATAATTAAAATCCACCGTCTCAAATATCTCATCATCCGGCCAGAACTGGATCGTTGTTCCCGTTCCCTCTGCGTCGCCGACAATCTGGATATCGCACTCCGGCGCGCCACGGTGAAAGCTCATCTGATAAGCATGCCCATCACGCTTAACAGTCGCAACAAGCTTTCTGGACAGCGCGTTCACAACGGAAACGCCCACTCCATGCAAACCGCCGGAGACTTTATATCCGTTCCCGCCAAACTTTCCGCCCGCATGCAGCATCGTCAGCGCAACCTCCAGCGACGACTTCCCCACCTTCGGATGGATGTCAACAGGAATGCCACGGCCGTTGTCCGATACCAACACACTGCCGTCCGCCTTTATATTGACCTCGATGTGGTTACAAAACCCCGCCATCGCTTCATCTACCGAATTGTCCACCACTTCGTAGACAAGATGATGCAGACCGCGCACATCGGTAGAACCAATATACATGCCCGGCCGCTTGCGTACAGGCTCCAGGCCTTCCAGCACCTGAATCTGCGACGCGTCGTAGCAATCTGCGTTATTCGCCATGTTTATCTCCTTTAAAATCTATATAAACTATATTCTTGACCGTTTGTAAAGCGTAGCGGACGAAATGGGGGAATAGTAAATAAAGTACTTCTCCAAAAAACGCGCCACTACTACAGACTTGATATTGTACTCATCGAGATAAATGTTATGAGCGTTATCGCTCAGTCTCTTTATGAACTGGTGGGTATCATCATTTCTCATGGCCTCTTTATAATCGAGGATCAGGATTACGTCCTTCATTGGGACCATTGCGTCCTTGCCAATATGCAGCACTTTTATGCCTCTCCTTATCAATTTGAATCTTTATCTACTATATTATTATATATTATAGCCGAAATGGCTCAGGATTAAAAGAGGCAAGTGTTTATTTGGAACAAAAACTCGTGTTTTATACTGACATAACGACTCATTAAAGTCTCAACAGGCGCTGTTGCGCGGGCTGTTAAAAACGGCTATACTTAAAACCAATTAAAGTTTGGGATATTGGAGGACATATCATATATGGCGCAGGTCAGACGAATCTATGTTGAAAAGCGAGAGGGGTTCGATATCGCCGCAAAAAAGGCATTGTCAGACTTTCGCGGTACGTTAGGCAAGAAGATGCTGAAAAACGTCCGTCTTCTCATTCGTTACGACATTGAGGGGCTGGATGACGTCACCTTTCGCGATGCTGTTCGCAAGGTATTCTCCGAACCGGCCGTGGATGCCGTCTATCATAACCAATACAATTCAGAACCGGATGACATTATTTTTGCCGTCGAGTATCTGCCCGGCCAATATGACCAACGCGCAGACAGCGCCGCCCAGTGTACTGAGCTCGCCTGCCGTCAACGCCCCGCTGTCAGATGCGCGACGGTGTACATTCTCTCCGGCGTCAATGCTGATGATGCCAAGGACATTAAAAAATACGTCATTAATCCTGTGGATTCCCGCGAAGCGTCTTCCCTGCTGCCGGATACCCTGGAAGAAATCCTTCCCGAACCCGGCGATGTTCCGGTGCTCGCCGGGTTTACCGCGCTGGACGATAAGGGTCTTGAGTCTGTGCGAGCCGAATACGCGTTGGCCATGAGCTTCGAAGATATCCGTTTCGTCAGGCAATACTTCGCGGAAGACGAAAAGCGAGACCCAACGCTGGCCGAGCTTCGCGTTATTGATACTTATTGGTCGGATCATTGCCGCCACACCACGTTTTCAACAAAGCTGACCGATGTTTCTTTTGATGAATCCGCTCAGGACGTACAACACGTTTACGAGGAATATCTGAATGCCCGTAACACGCTGTATGGCAATCGTGAAAAGGACATCTGCCTGATGGATATCGCTACTTTGTATGTCAAAGAAGCCAAACGCGCAGGATTGCCGGACCTCGACGATTCCGAGGAGATCAACGCCTGCTCCATCCGCCAGAAAGTAAAAGTTGATGGGCAGGCGCGCGACTACCTCGTCATGTTCAAAAATGAAACGCACAATCACCCAACGGAAATAGAACCGTTCGGCGGCGCAGCGACCTGCCTCGGTGGAGCCATCCGTGATCCGCTGTCCGGTCGTTCTTATGTTTACCACGCGATGCGCGTCACCGGCAGCGGCGACCCGCGTGAATCCATTGCGGATACAATGTCCGGCAAGCTTCCTCAGCGCAAGATCTGCCGCGAAGCGGCCCATGGCTACTCTTCATACGGCAACCAGATCGGCCTTGCTACCGGCCTTGTCGACGAGATCTACCATCCGGGCTACAAAGCAAAGCGTATGGAGATCGGCGCGGTGGTCGGCGCGGCTCCGGCGGAAAACGTTGTTCGTCTCATTCCCCAGCCGGGTGATATCATACTCCTGCTGGGTGGCGCGACAGGCCGCGACGGCTGCGGCGGCGCGACGGGTTCCTCAAAAGCGCATGATAAACAGTCTATAGATACCTGCGGCGCTGAAGTTCAAAAAGGCAATCCGTTAACCGAGCGCAAACTGCAACGGCTGTTCAGGAACAAGGAATTCTCTTCACGCGTTAAACGCTGCAACGACTTCGGTGCGGGCGGCGTTTGCGTCGCCATTGGAGAGCTGTCAGACGGCGTTCGCGTCAATCTTGATTTAGTTCGCAAGAAGTACGAAGGGCTCTCCGGTGTCGAACTGGCCATTTCAGAAAGCCAGGAACGGATGGCCGTCGTTATCGACAGGAAGGATCTGTCCACAGTGCTTGCACTGGCTGCGGAAGAAAACCTGCATGCCGCTCATGTCGCCGAAGTGACTGCACAGGGGCGGATGGAGCTAAACTGGCGCGGCAAATCTATCGTTAATATCAAGCGCGCATTTCTGAATACCAATGGCGCGACGGCTGAAGCCAAAGCCCATGTTACAGGGCTGGAAACCGCGGGTCTCTTCGACGAGCCATTCTCCGGGGGGCTGAAAGAACGTCTGACCGCTATGCTTGCAGACTTGAACATCTGCTCCAAGAAGGGGCTCATTGAAATGTTCGACTCAACGATCGGCGCATCCACTGTCGCCATGCCGTTGGGCGGCGCTACCCAGTTGACGCCAATACAGGCTATGGCCGCTAAAATTGTCTCTGATGGCGAATGCGATACCTCCAGCCTGATGTCCTACGGCTTTGATCCCTACATGATGGAGAAAAACCCGTTCCTCGGCGCGATGTACTCTGTGGTGCTTTCTCTTGCAAAACTAACGGCGGCAGGCGGAGATATCAACCATGCATGGTTGACGCTTCGGGAATATTTTGAACGCATGACAACGCCCGAGGTTTGGGGTAAACCGCTTGCAGCATTGCTCGGAGCATGGTGGGCGCAGCGCTGCCTGAAAACGCCGGCGATCGGAGGTAAAGATTCGATGTCCGGCACATTCGAAAATATCCACGTTCCGCCCACATTAGTGAGTTTCGCGCTTTGCTGTGAAAAGGCCGATGCCATCATGACCCCCGAGTTCAAGCAAACAGGCAGCCATATATACCGCATCCGTACAGTTTGCCATCCAGGCGGTATTCCTGACTTCAACGGCTTGCGACAGTCTTACGCAAAAATTCGGGAAGGCATTCAGGATGGCAGGATCATCTCCGCCTGCGCCGTTGAGCGCGGCGGTGTGCTGACGTCCATTGCGAAAATGACGCTTGGCAACGGCATTGGCGCCAAACTATTTGGAAATATTGAGGATCTGGCCGGCAAAGCCTATGGCGACATTATCGTCGAAGGACACGACCTAGATTTTGAAGATATCGGCAAGACGGGCGGGGATATGGTTACGCTCAACAATGAATCCGTCTCCCTTTCCGAACTGGAAGCTGCCTACGCGGGTACTCTCTCCAAGGTCTACCCCGTCACCGCAACGGCCGGCGGCTTAGTTCCGGACGAACTGTTCCATGCCCCATCCGTCCACATCTATACCGGACAAAAGGCGAAGCCTCGCGTGGTGATCCCTGTGTTCCCCGGCACTAACTGCGAATACGACTCCGCTGCAGCGTTCCGAAGGGCAGGCGGCATTCCCCAAACGCTTCTTATCCGCAATCTGTCGGACAGGGATATCGAAGAATCCATTTCAGCCCTGTCCAATGCATTGGACAACAGCCAGATATTAATGATTCCCGGCGGTTTCTCAGGAGGCGATGAGCCGGACGGCTCTGGGAAGTTCATCGCGGCAGTGTTCCGCGAAGCGCGCGTTTCTGCGGCAGTACAGCGTCTGCTGCGCCGTGACGGGCTGATTCTCGGAATATGCAACGGTTTTCAGGCGCTCATCAAACTGGGCCTGGTACCATACGGCGAAATACGTAACATGAGTGCTGACAGCCCGACGCTGACATTCAATACTATCGGCCGCCATGTATCGCGTCTGGTGCGTACGCGCATCACTTCCAACGCTTCTCCATGGCTCATGCGCTGCCAGACCGGCGATATCCACACCGTCGCCGTCTCGCACGGCGAAGGCCGCTTTGCCGCTACTCTGTCCGAAGCGCAGTCTTTGTTTGAAGCCGGCCAAGTCGCTACACAATATGTCGATCTGGATGGAAGACCAACCATGGGTGACGGAAATCCCAACGGTTCGCTTTTCGCGGTGGAAGGGCTGCTTTCCCCGGATGGCCGTGTCTTTGGTAAAATGGCTCACTCCGAGCGTTTCACACCGTACACTCTTTCCAACGTGCCGGGCGATAAAGATCAGAAGATATTCGAAAGCGGCGTTACGTACTTTCTGTAGTTAGATTTGCCCCGCGCCCAGCGGAGATACCGTTTTAGGACCTCTTTTCCGCTTATATGGATAAAAAACGGACGTTCGCGAAGAACGTCCGTTTCTCTTAAGGGCTTTACCCTCATTCTTTATTCAGCATCCGGTTCAATCAGGCCCAGGTCACCATCGTTACGCTTATACAGAACGTTGATCTCATGAGTCTTCGCATTGCGAAATACGAAAAACTGATGTCCCAACAATTCCATCTGCATTTTGGCTTCCTCAATATCCATCGGTTTTACGACAAAATGCTTTGTGCGGACGATCGCCGGTACCTTCTCATCCGCCAGTTCCGTCTGATAATCGTAATTATCTCCGACAAAGGCGCCTTCATGAAGCCGTTTCTTCAGCGACGTACGATGTTTGTGAATTTGCTTCTCCAGCTTCTTCACCACGCCGTCAATAGACGCATACATATCCCCCGTCGCTTCTTCGCCACGGAGGACGATTCCATCGAAAGGAATGGTCACCTCCACAATATGTCTTGACCTTTGGATCGACATGGTGATATGCGCTTCGGTATCTTCGTCAAAATACCTTTGCAGTTTGGAAACCTTCTTGGTCACGATCTCCTTTAAGTAGTCGGACACTTCCATGCCCTTCCCCGCAATGATAACGCGCATAGTCCGTCCCCCTTTCAGTGTATTTTTATGCCCCGATAACCGGAGTCATTCTGTATTAATCTTACCTCCAAAAGAGTTGACATAAACAATTTTTCATACTCTTTTAAAAGTATTATTCTCCAATTGCCGCCGCTTTTCCTGCCGGTTTTAAAATGGTCACAGATTGTCCACAGTTTATTCCAAAAAATATAATCCCACCCTGTTTTTGGGTATAATAAATGCCGTGCACCCGGATATCGACATGACACTCCAAGAGGTATGGCGGCAGGTTGCTCAAAGCAGACTGATCCGAGGCACACGGCCAGATCCGCTTACTGCTGCTCCCGTCAGGGCCTGACAGGGTTCACGGTTGCCCGTTGCACGGGGCCCACTCATCAACGCCCCTTACCGTCTCCGTACCTTACAGTGTCGTGCCTCCATCCGGGGATCCAACCCTGCTATAGCGGATTGCAGGTTCAGGGCACCGCTAGCTCCCCGTCTGGCACGGCAAACTTTTATCATTATTATTTTGTGGTAGTTATTGGCGTTTTATTCGAAATATTTCCGCCGCACCACGCACTCACTGCGATCCGGACCCACACCGATCATTCCGACCGGGGTCTCCGTCTCGTTCTCAATAAATTCAACGTAATCACGCGCGCCCTTTGGCAGATCCTCAAATTTGCGCACATGTGAAATATCACTGCTCCATCCGGCAAACTCTTTATAAACCGGCTTGGCTTTTGCAAATTCCTCCAGTGACGCAGGATAATCCTTGGTCATATGTCCGTCGATGTCATAAGCCACGCAAACCTTCACCTTATCGAATCCGCCCAGCGTATCCATGCGTGACAATGCGATGGACGTGATCCCGCTGATACGCGCGGCGAAACCCACAATCACAAGGTCAAGCCAACCGCAACGGCGAGGACGTCCCGTGGTCGCGCCATATTCATGGCCTTTCTCGCGTATGCGTTCACCCGTCTCGTCAAAAAGCTCCGTCGCAAACGGCCCCTTTCCCACTCTCGTGGTATATGCCTTTACGACGCCAACCACATCCGAGACCGCTGCCGGAGGCAGGCCGGTACCGATACTGACGCCGCCCGATATGGGATGCGACGATGTTACGTATGGATATGTACCAAAATCGATATCCAAAAGCATCCCCTGCGCGCCTTCAAACAACATCTTCTTCCCTGACTTGTAAAGGTCATGGCAAACGCGCACAGTATCGCAGACATAAGGCTTCAGCTTATCACGATAAACCGAAAATTCATCCAGCATTTTATCTGCTTCCAGAGCCGGTTGTCCGTATATCTTGGTCAATATATCATTTTTCTGAGCAAGTACGGTACGTAGCTTGCTCCCAAAGCTGTCCGACATAAGATCGCACATCCTCAGGCCCAGCCTCGCCGCCTTGTCGGTATAGCAGGGACCAATACCACGTTTGGTCGTTCCAATCTGCGCGTCGCCGGCACCGTCCTCACAAAGGCCATCCAGCAGCTTATGATAAGGCATCACCATGTGCGCCCTGTCAGATACCATCAACGACCCGATGGAAAGGCCTTT
>Ga0183096_1001584_pt1 | contig 18803 bp, 17 predicted proteins | sample Biomet5_FD_127791 | JGI IMG/M metagenome (GOLD analysis project Ga0183096, IMG submission 127791) | Microbial communities from bioreactor (seeded with sewage sludge) at LBNL, California, USA - Biofuel metagenome 5 (version 2) (version 3) | ecosystem: Engineered > Bioreactor > Anaerobic >... | reverse complement strand
TATCACGGCGCTGGAATAGCGAAAGGCCTCAAAATTTACAAAATTCGTGTACTTCTGCATGAACTCATCTGTAAAAACATCTTCTAATATTTTCTTGAATTCATCGTTGTTGTCATAGGAAATATAGTCATTCATTATCTGTCCTCCGGATGTTCCTTGTAGTATTCCTCAGCGGCATTGAAAACATAATCCCGCCATACCTTCTCATCTCTAGCCATACATGGACGGATGATCTCGTCTTCCTGGTCTCCCATACCGTTGATCGTCTCTTTTCTCTGAACGGTCAGATAAAGAGCCGGCTCATTTGGAGGGCAGCCCAGTATCCAGTATGCGCCTGGATGTTCCTTCAGGTACTTTCTGGTGCAGTTACCGTGCAGTACGATCTTTTCGTCAGGAACGTCCTTAGGTATATCGTTCTTGCCGCCGATAACGATGGTCATACCCTTGTTCTTCTCGTATTCGTCAACAGCCTTCAGTTCTTCCATGTTGATTGCAAGCAGAGCCTGACAGCTTGAGCATGCTCCTTCACACTTTACGTCGTATTCTGGCCAGCGTGTACTCATGTCGCCGATATATGGTATCCACATTTTTTTGTAGCATTCTTTTATTGTGTTTCCTACAACGTTGATATTTGCCATGTCGTAGTTTCCAAGTCCAGTTTCTTCAGCTACCTTGAAATAGCTGACTCCGGATGTATCGATACCTGTAACCTCACAGGCAACTCTGTCGATAGCAACAGGGTCCTTGGATCCTAATATCAGCTGCGTATTGATTGGAACCGGCATATGAGGGCTGTATCCGCTGGCAGCGTGATATGCATCCATTATGTTGATGTCCGCACGGCAGACTGACCATACGTCCATCATGGCCATCGTCAGGTTCTGCTGATGCATCTGCATGTGTACTTTATCCTGTACGACTCCCTTTATATTCTTGAGAGCTCCTGAGAAAACCATGCTGGCATGGGCCTTCAGGATAGGAAGGTTGATAAGATGATCTGCTTCCATAAGGAATCTAGGCAGCATGATGTGATCAAGGTTTGACTTGTAGTCGCGTACGGCAACGTTGACAAGATCCTTGTCTCTCTTCATGTCTATCATCTCAACGCCCTCTTCCTCAACGACAGCCTGTATGCCGCTTACTCTCAGGCATTCCAGCGTATCGCATCCGATTGCTGCAGCTTCTGCAACGATTATTCTCTTTGGTTCTGCTTTCTTAACTTCTCTGATGACGGCACGAACAACCTCTGGGTTGGTGCATACCGATGTTTCCGGCGGCTCTGCATGACCTGCGTTCGGCTTCAGCACTACTGTTGAACCCTTATGTATCATGTTAGTAACTCCGCCCATTAAATCGAAGACTTTGGTGACATCTTCCTGAATGTCTTCACCCTTTACCAGGGCTACCAGGGATTTCTTATCCATCTTCTACTCCTCTCGTATAATTGATCTTGATAATTTAACAAATGATTGCTGTTTGTCGACAACTTGCTGTACCACATATGAGCAAGTACTGTGCCAATTCAAGAATCCGCATATTTCAAGGATTAGTGTCAAGAAAATAACAAGCTGCGTTGCGAGCCGGTCAATTATTGTTGCGCATCTGCAACGAAAGCCCGGAAGGTACCTCTTCAGAAACTAACTGTATAGAAAAAAGGCTTTCACTTTAGAGCTAAACTCTATTGTGAAAGCCTTTTGTTGTCTTTCTGCTGGTATTACAGCTGTTCAGGCTGATCATCCTCTGCTGCAGCCGGAGCTGGAACAGTTGTCTCTGCCTTTGCGTCTACAGGCTGCTCTGAATTATCTTCTGGGCGCTTGTAGGTTATCAGATCCTCTGCGATCTCATGTGCCGCAATTGAAACTGGCTTGTCGATGGCGGTATCTGTCAGTACCGGTTTTCCGTCGATGATGTCTCTCGCTCTCTTTGCAGCCATGATAACGATGGTGTATCTGCTGTCTGCCTTAGTTCTGATTACATTTATTGATGGATATAACATTAAACTTCCTCCTTATATCTTTCAATCAGCTTATATACACTCTGCGAAACTCTGGAATGCTCTGCAACGACGATCGATTTAACTCTGGCGACCGCCTCCTCCAAATCTCCGTTTACCACGCAGTAGTCGTATTTGTCTATATATGACACTTCCTTCAGTGTCTGTGAAAGCCTTAGGTTTATAGCTTCCTCAGAGTCGGTGCCCCTGCCCGTTATCCTCTTGCGAAGTTCGTGCATGGAAGGCGGAAGAATGAAAATGAATATTCCGTTTGGATATGTTTCCTTAACATTCAGAGCACCCTGGATATCGATCTCCAGCACGACGTCAATTCCTGCGCTTAATTTATCGATGACCTTCTGCTTCGGCGTCCCGTAGTAGTTGCCGTAAACTTCAGCATACTCCAGAAACCCTCCCTCTGCGATCTTCTTCTGAAACTGCTCAGGCGTGGCGAAGTAATAGTTTACTCCATCTGCCTCGCCGTTCCTCGGACTGCGAGTGGTCATTGAAATCGATAATTCTACTTTAGTGTCTTCGACAAGTCTCTGGCATATCGTTCCCTTGCCCGCTCCTGACGGACCTGAGATGATAAACAGCTTGCCGGAATGCTCTGTGTCTGAATACATTTTCCTCTCCTGCTAACGTCTTCTTATTTCTTCATTGAAAATATATTATAACATCTGGCATACTCTTTTTCAAGAATTATTCGATATTCTGAACCTGTTCTCTGATCTTTTCTATCTCTGCCTTGGTCTGCAGCATAAGGTTAGTGATTTCAATGTCGTTTGCCTTAGAACCGATGGTGTTTGCCTCTCTGTTCATTTCCTGTACAAGGAAGTCCAGTTTCTTTCCATCAGGTTCCTTGCTCTGAGTGATGATCATCTTCATCTGGTCCATATGGCTCTTCAATCTTGTAAGTTCTTCGGTGATATTGCACTTGTCTGCAAATATGGCCGCCTCAACCATGATCCTGTCTTCAGGAATGGTAACTGAATTTCCAATAAGTTCCTTGATTCTGTCACGAAGCTTTACGGCATATTCCTTAGGAACATCCTCTGCCCTGACTTCTATCTGGCTTACGATGTCCTTGATGAGGTCGCCGCGCATCAGAAGATCCTTAGAAAGCTTCTCTCCTTCAATGGCACGCATTTTTTCCAGATTATCTGCTGCCTCGTTCACCGGAGCCAGTATGCACTTGGCAAGTTCCTCTTCATCGTCTACATCCGGCATTGACTTCATAACGTCCGGCATTGATGCTATCAGCTGCAGCGAGATTTCTCCCGGCAGATCAAACTCTTCACGAAGAGCCATCAGATTGTCGCAGTACTGCTGCGCTACCATTGTGTTCAGCCTGATGTTCACATCGTTTTCTGTCAGGTTCTCAACCATGATCGAAACATCTACCTTGCCTCGCTTGATCTTGTTCTTCACAGCATTCTTTACCTTGTCTTCAGCAAAGGAATAACGCCTTGGCATCTTGACTGTGATGTCTGAATACCTGTGATTCACCGATCTGATCTCAACTATTATGCTTCTCTTTCCATCATTGTATTCGCCTCTTCCGAAGCCTGTCATGCTTTTTATCATCTAACCGTCCTCTTTTCCTTATACTTATTGTTAATGATAACTAGAATATTATACCATGACTGCCAGCGTTTTGCACGGAAAAAGTGGGCGTTATTCACGTCTTATCACGCACCTCTTCTTGCCATGAAAGGCCAATAATGATAGAATAGACGTATTCTTGAAGAAAATGGAGAACTAATATGTTTATAATGTTACCTGCCGCAACCAGCATCCTTGGCATCTATGTCATTGCTGCCATACTGCCGTCACTGCTGCTTCTGCGCTATATCTATAAAGAAGACAAAATCGAGCCGGAACCAGGTTACCTGCTGAGAGCCCTGTTTTTTCTAGGACTTGCAGCTGTTATCGCGTCCATTGTGCTGGAATGGATCGGCACCAATCTGCTGCCGCTGTTCGTCAGCACATCTTTTGCATACTACAAGGCAGTCTACGCCTTTGCTGTAGTTGCCGTTGTTGAGGAAGGAACTAAGTTTTTCTTCCTGAAGCGCCGCACATGGCGTGATCCGGCCTTCAATTACCGCTTCGACGGAGTGGTCTACGCCGTGTTCATCGGCCTTGGATTTGCAGCATTTGAGAACATCGAGTATGTGTTCAACTACGGCCTGACAGTCGTACTGACCCGCGCACTCTTTGCGATCCCTGGCCACATGGGCTTTGCTGTATTCATGGGCACCTTTTACGGCCGAGCAAAACTGTTCTACGACCGCGGCATGCACGGACGCTGCCGCGCCAATCTGATTGCCGCATACGTAAGCGCAGTGTTCCTGCACGGCTTCTACGACGCCTGTGCAATGATCGGCACTTCGGCATCAACTACAATCTTCATCGGCTTCGTTATCGTGATGTACATTGTCGTGATCACACTTATACGAAAAGAATCCAAGACGGACAGTCCCGTTTAGAATACAATTTGGAGGAAAACAATGGCTTATGACGGAATAATCACCGCAGCAATGGTCAGCGAAATCGGAAACGAGATCATGCTGGGTAAAATAGACAAGATATACCAGCCCGAAAAAGACGAGCTGGTTCTTAATGTGCACACAAGAAACGGCAACAAAAGGCTCTATGCCTCGGTTGACAGTGCACGTGCCTGCGTCCATCTGATCGACTACAACCCGCAGAATCCGCCGGTTCCCTTAGCTTTCTGCATGCTTATGAGGAAGCATCTTCAGGGCGGCCGTATCGTCAGTGTTGAGCAGAAGGACGGCGAGCGAATCATTGAGATATCGCTGGAGACGATGAACGAGTTAGGCTTTACTGTATCCAAAAAACTGATTTTCGAGATCATGGGCAAGCACAGCAACATCATCCTCATCGACATGACGACAGGCAAGATCATCGACAGCATCAAAAGGATCTCCATCGACGTCAACAGGGTCCGCCAGGTATTGCCGGGCAAGATATACGAATACCCGCCGGTACAGGACAAGATCTCCTTCTGGAACATCACGGCAGCCGAACTTGCTGCCATACCGGCCGACCGCAAAGCAGTACTGGGCAGCGTCGGAGGCATATCCCCAGCCATTGCCGCAGAGCTGTCTGAAATGGCGCCAGACAGGCGATACGACTGGCTGTGCGCTTTGTTGGAATCGATCAAAACACTTAGCTTCAGGCCGCGTGTCTATGCTGACAGCAAAGGCGTGCCCCAGGAGTACCACATCACCGACCTCAGCGAATACGAAGGTTCAGCAGAAAGAATCGACTTCGTTACACTCAGCGAATGTGTCGCCTATTACTTTGACAACAAGCTGGCATCAAACAGGACGCGGCAGAAATCCCACGACCTGGTAAAATCTGTGAGCGCCCAGCTGGACAAGATGCTTCTTAAGAAGCAGCGTCTCAGCGAAGAGCTGCTCAAGGCCGAAAACTCGGACGGTCTCAGGCTTTACGGCGAACTTCTTACCGCCAACATGCACCTCATCAAACCAGGCATGAAATCCATCGACGTGGTCAATTATTACGACGGCTCCACGGTGACTATTCCGCTTGACGAGCGTTTCACACCGGCTAAGAACACGCAGCACTACTTCAAGCGCTATTCTAAGGCGCGAACAGCTATCAAGGAAAAGCAGATTCAGCTTGATGAGACAAATACGGAAATCGATTATCTGGAGTCAGTGCTGACCTTTCTGAACAATACTGAGAACACGGAAGAGATAGACACGATCAGAAACGAACTGATCGAGACGGGCTACGTCCGCCGCCGCAAGACCAACATCAAGCCAAAGAAATTCAAGGCACAGCCTCAGCAGATGAAAACCAGCGACGGTTTCACGATCCTGGTTGGACGCAACAATAAAGAAAACGACGTGCTGACGCTGAAGACCGCATCCAAGACAGACTACTGGTTCCACACCAAGGACATCCCCGGCTCTCACGTCATCGTGATGACTGAAGGTCGCGAGATCAGCGAAACCGCCATCATGGAAGCCGCCTCCGTTGCTGCTTTCAACAGCAAGGCACGCACCTCTGAAAACGTTCCCGTGGACTACGTACTTGTGAAGTACGTGAAGAAGCCTGCCGGCGCCAAACCTGGCATGGTGATCTTCACCAACAACCGTACCGTGTACGTCAACCCATGCGAGGATCCGCTGGAAAAATTAATTAAATGATACTCAAAAACGTTCTTTGCCAATACAAACAGCAGCAAAGAACGTTTTTAAGTGTTGTATAGATATTTAGTAGTTACATTAAGGTCTTCTCGTGTCTTACAGATTCAATCAGTTCCGGAACGATCTTAAACAGATCTCCGCAAAGACCATAATCGGCAATTTCAAATATTGGAGCTATTGGGCTTTTGTTAACGGCAATGATGAATTCCGAATCCTGCATGCCCACTTTATGCTGGATTGCACCAGAGATGCCAAGTGCTATGTAAACTTTTGGATGAACAGTTTTACCTGTCTGCCCTACCTGTCTATCCGATGGCAGCCATCCAGAGTCTACAACAGCTCTTGATGCACCAACTACACCTCCAAGTTCATCTGCCAATTCTCCTGCTAACTTGATTCCTCCTTCAATATCCTTTGAAATCCCGCGTCCGACGGAAACTATGTAATCCGCGCCCGTCAAATTTACGATTTTCTTTGCCATATTAGATATCTCTATTACATCTGTATGAATATCATCCTCAGAGATTTCAAATGCCGGATTAATGACTTGAATCTTTGCTGCCTTGACATCATCAAATTCTCTTTTTTTCATAACGCCTGGCCGAACTGTTGCCATAGCGGGCCTAAAACGAGGGCACACAATTGTAGCCATTAAATGTCCTCCAAAAGCTGGCCTTGTCATCTTTAATGTTTTATTCTCATCAAAACTGCTGCTCGTAAATTTCGTATTATCAACATCTAATGACGAATTTTCTCTTAAAAAACTAATGTATTCCTGTAAGTTGACGTCAAGATGTGTGCAGTCAGCACACAGTCCAGTGCGAAGCCTTGCCGCACATCTTGGGGCAAGATCCCTTCCTATATTGGATGCTCCAAAAAGCATTATTTCTGGTTTATATTCTTCTATCATGTCACAAACCACTTTAGTATAAGCATCAGTAGTGTACAATTTCAGCAATTGTGAAACGCAGACATAAACCTTATCTGCACCATATCCACCCACCTCGCTGCTGATGCAGCCAATATCACTTCCAAGCAGAAGTCCGCATAATTCCACGCCTAATTCATCCGCAAGCTTTCTGCCTTCAGAAAGAAGTTCGAATGTTGTCGGCATCATTTTTCCATTACGTTGTTCACAAAATACCCAGACATTTTTGAAAGCGTTCAGGTCTTTACTGTCAAAATTTCTTTTCATTACATGACCTCCTTCCTAGATCAAATGCTTCTCAGCAAGAATGGCTGCCATTCTGCCTGCCATTTCTTCATTTGAACCTTTTAACATTACACCGCCAGATTTTAAAGGAGGTGTAAATGATTTATAAATATTAGTCGGAGATCCCTTTAAACCTATATACTCAAGATCGATCAGCGGATGTTTTTTCAATTTTTCAAAATCATACACTGCAACGGGTGCATCATAAGCTCTATAAATATCTTCAACATTCATATACCTTGGCTGGTTTAGTTCTTTTATACAGGTTATAAGACAAGGCGTTTTTACGCGTAATGTGACATATCCATCTTCTAACATCTTTTTCACAATCATTTTACCATCTGACGCCTCAACCTCAGCAGCATATGTCACCTGCGGTATTCCTAGTTTTTCCGCGATCTGAGGACCAACCTGAGCCGTGTCGCCATCAATTGCCTGTTGCCCTGCTAATATCAAGTCATCCTCTTCAAGGCCGTAAGTCTCAATTGCTGCCGCAATAATCTGTGAAGTTGCATATGTATCTGAGCCGCCAAATTCCCTGGATGAAACGAGTACACTCTCATCAACGCCCATAGCCATAAGTTCTCTTAACATGTTCTCAGCCTGACCAGGTCCCATTGTCAAAGCTACCACTTTACAATTATATTGTGTTTTTAGTTTAAGAGCCTGTTCAACAGCATTCATATCATCTGGATTGGTTATTGTTTTCATTGAAGTTCTATCAAGTGTGCCATCTGGATTTACTGCAACAACGCCAGAAGTATCCGGCACCTGTTTTACTGTTACGAATATCTTCATACTATCATGCCTCCTGTTATTTCTTTTTCTGACGCGGAATAATCTGATTAGCAATAACTATTTTCTGAATTTCTGATGAGCCTTCATATATTTCAGTGATCTTGATGTCTCTGTACATCCGTTCTAGCGGATAATCATTCATGTAACCAAAGCCGCCATGGATCTGCAAAGCTGTATTAACAACCTCGCATCCCAACTTAGTAGCGTATAGTTTTGCCATTGCCGCTTCTTTAGTGATAGGCTTGCCTTCATTTTCGTTTGCAGCCGCCCTATATACAAGTAGCCTTGCCATATCCAATTTACATGCCATGTCAGCTAGATACCATGCTATTCCCTGATTGTTTCGTATTGGTTTTCCAAATTGAACACGTTCTCCAGAATATTGCAGTGCCCTTTCATATGCTGCCGTTGCAACTCCAAGCGCTTGTGCACCAGTTCCTATACGAGCTGCGTCCAAGGTCCCCAGTGCATATTTCATCATGTTGCCAACGCCGCTCTCTCCGCCAAGCATATCTTCTTTGCTTACTCTCACATCATCAAAAATAACTTCAGCCGTTGGCAATCCTCGAATCCCCATTTTATTCTCTATTTTGCCAACGCTTATACCGGGAGTATCACTCCTTATAATAAATCCATTAAATCCACGCTCTCCCGATTTCTCATCAGCCTTTGCAACTACAAGATGATATTTTGCAATATTTCCAGCAGTAATAAAACACTTACTGCCATTTACAATATAATCATTTCCATCCTTTCTTGATGTAGTTTTTACACCTGATGCATCTGAACCGGCATCTGGTTCTGTCATACAAAACGATCCAATCACACCCTCATTGATTACCTGCGGAATATAGAATTTTTTCTGTTCATCACTTCCAAATTTTTCTATAAACGTTGGGAATCCATGACCCAACAGTGCATACATTGCTCCGTGTGTCAGACTCGCTTTCGATAGTTCTTCAATCACTATCATCTCGGCGATAGCATCTATTCCTACTCCACCGTACTCCCTGCCATGATTTACCTTCAGTAAACCAATCTTCTGTATTTTTTTCCATGTTTCCATTGGGAACTCGTGGTTGCGGTCAATATCGCCGGCTTCAGGTTCACATTCATTTTTAGCGAACTGCTCTGTCATTTTCTTCAGCAGTTTCTGTTCGTTATTCAAATTGAAATCCATTCCTATCTCCCTTCGTAATTTTCAGTATATCGTATTCACTTTCTAACTACGATTCCTTCTTCGTACAATTCTTCTATTTCATCTTCTGTGATTCCTATACTAGCAAGAATTTCTCCTGCATTCTCACTGAGTTTAGGTCCGCGAATTGCCCTAATTGGTTCTTGACTTCCAATTGTTAATGGCGGAGCAACAGTTACAGACTCATTCCCATCTTCATACTGTACAGTATTGATATAGTTATTTACTAATGCCTGTTCATCATAAAGTACGTCTCTTATATGATTGATCTGATTGTATGCAATGTCAGTAGCATCTAACCTTTTCATCCATTCACTTAATGTATGACGTTTAAAACTTTCACTGATTATTTCTATCAGTTCTTTATTATGTTTTTTAGCTTCTGTCAATGTGTTATATCTAGTATCGTCTATTAAATCAGCTCTTTCTATTGCCGTGCAAAATTCTTTAAAATAGCGATCATATTGTAAAACCGAAATGTACAGCCATTCTCCATCAGCACACTGGTAAGAGTTGTTAAGAGGTACAGCCGCCTCGGTACGGCTTTTCGGATATTGAGCTCCATGCTTAATTGACTGAAGTACTATCCCAAGTGACCATATGCTTTGTCCATACAAAGAAATCGTTACTTTTGATCCTTTCCCTGTTCTAGCCTTTTGATACAATGCTGCTGCAATACCGCCTGCCAGTGTGCTGCCTGCACTCAGATCTCCAACGCCAAAAGGAGCATTGATTGGGGCAGTGTTTTTTTCTGCAAAGTCAAGCATTGCACCAGGTCTGGCATAATATGCAACTGTATCAAAACCTGCATCGTCTGCATTAGGACCTTCTTCACCAAAACCAGTCAGATGTGCCCATATCACATTAGGATGTTTTTCCACTATGGCATCGTAATCTAATCCCAAATGCTTAAGGCCGTGATTTCTCATATTTGTAAGCAGCACGTCTGATGAGTCAATCAGTTTACTCATGATCTTGCTGCCCTTCTCAGTCTTCAAATCCAGCGCTATGGACTTTTTCCCTGTATTCAGGAAATCAAAATGAGGATTCATTGTATCTGTGACAGGGACGCCAAAATTGAAACCTGACATCCTTGCTGCATCACCGCTGATTGCTTCAACTTTAATGATCTCTGCACCCCAGCCATTGAGTATCTCTCCAGCACTAGGGCACGCACCATGCGTTGCTAGTTCTATGATTCTAACACCAGTTAACGGTTTATCCATCTCATTACCTCCGATATATTAACATCATCTATTTCTGAAGACAGGCTTCCTTTTCTCTAAAAATGCTCTTACACCTTCATTTGCGTTTCTTTTTTTGTGTAAACCCCCCGCCACTCTACTCTCAAGTTTCAATCCGTCATCAAGGCTCATTTCCATTCCTTCAGTTATGCATTTCTTCATATATGAAATAGCAATCGGCGCTTTTGATATCATAGTATTCATCATCTCTACCGCATCATTCATCAAACAATCTTCCTTCGAGGTTGCATCCACTAAACCAATAGACAGCGCCTCAGCAGTATCAATGATCCTGCCAGTAAATAGCAGTTCCTTTGCCTTGGAAACACCTATAAGCCTTGGCAGTCTCTGGGTTCCGCCATAGCAAGGTGCAACCCCAAGATTTATTTCTGGTACTCCCATTTTCGCGTTTTCCGATGCGATTCTGAAATCACACGCCAATGCGAGTTCTAAACCACCGCCAAGAGCGTATCCGTTTATAGCTGCTATCACTGGCTTACCCATTTTTTCTATCTTCATAATCATGCAGTTAGCCGCAATGGACATGTCCTCAGTTTCTTTTCCCGGTTTGCCAATAGAAATTTCATTAATATCCGATCCTGCTATAAACCCTCTGCCAATTCCGGTAATGATTATTCCAAGTATATCACTGTCATTTCCCATATAATCAATTGCGTCTTCTAATTCTGCCTTTGTTTGCATACGCAAAGCGTTCAGGCACTTAGGGCGATTAACAGTAATCACTCCTATATGTTCTTTTTTTTCCACTAATATATCTTCATAATTATCCATTTGTTTTTCCTCCTGTTAAGAATATTATATTGTCAATCTTCAATAACTTCAAACTCATTATTTTCATTATATATTGATTTTTTAGTTGATATATGCTAGCATAACAATATATAAATCAGTGCCCAATTTGCAGCAAATTTTTTTGAAACAAAGGAAGTGAACATATGTCTGACAGACGACTTGAATATATTGAATGCGTAGCACAATATAAAAGCATTCTAAGAGCTTCAGAAAAACTTTATATTACCCCATCTGCTCTAAGCAAATATGTCCAAAAGGTAGAAGCAGATTATAACGTAAAACTCTTTGACCGCGTAGGAAAATCCTTCGTTCTTACCTATGCAGGCGAAGAGTATATTATGTGGCAAAAGAAAATTGACACTCTTCAGAATGAAATGTCCATGAAACTCAATGATATTTCACATTCATATGAAGGCAGGATACGATTGGGAGTTCAGTTGAGCGGTGTTGATACTTTTCTCTACGACATATTTCCAAAATTTCATCAGATGTATCCACACATTTTTCTTGAAATATATGAAGGCACGTCTAACAGTCTCCGCGAACAGTTAGAAGAGAATCTTATTGATTTAGCAGTTCTGCCCGATATTGGTTTAGGTCCATCGCTTACATCAACCTTTTTAGCAAAGAATCAGCTTGTGGTCGTACTTCCAAAAAACAACGAACTGGTTTCTAAAGCTGTAGACAAGGAAGGCTTTGATTACCCTTGGATTGATTTTACTCTTTTAAAAAGCGAATCCTTCGTTGCTCCATTTAGCGGTCAAGATGCCAATCGGCTCTTTGAAAAGCCTTTTGCTGATTACGGATTCGAGCCTAACGTCGTTGCACGAATGGAGAACTTCGGTTCACTGCTGAAATGTGTTTCTTCTGGCATTGGAATCACAATTACTTCAGACCAGATAGTAAAATCTAACAAGATGAACAGTGAATCCGTACTCTTGTCATTCGGCACTGCTCCCTCAGTAAACAATCTGGTTATTGCCAGTCACAAGGATCACTATCTTGATCACTGTTCATCAGTAATGATTGAAATGTTCCAAAATCAATATAACTGAAGGCAGATGTCCCTCGACCTAAATAATTAAGAACTAAAAAAGCGAGTGCTTAAGGAGTATTTACTAATCAAGCACCCGCCATTTTTTTCTTTGCTACAATACCATTGGTATTACTATTCCTGCAAGGATAATAGATACTATACTTATGGATACGATTCCTGAAATCAGCATCTTTGGCAGCATGAAATCAACAAGTTTCTGATGTTCTTCTTCTGAAAGTCCTCTTTCTCTTGCGATTCCGGCAGCTATTCCTACAGACACTTCATATGTGCCAGGATAACCAAACATGCATGAAAAGCCTACCGCTATAGAAAGCCTTGGATCCCATTTGAAAATCAGGCCAACAATACTTGAAGCTACTGCAACACCAATGGCCCCTAATGCAAGAAGACCAAATACAGGTATCAGCAATTTCCCGAAGTCCCAAATCTTCATCGTCAAGAATGACGTACATACGATTGCATAAGTACCCATTGTGATAAGACCTTCAGCGCCGGCAGTTCTTAAACTACCTTTTTCAACCACTCCAATTGCCCCGAAAAATACACCGAAGAGCAAGCAGAATATTGCCATGCTTATCCCTGTTGCATTGGCAACCGCAACGGCAATTGATGCAACGATTCCTATTCTTGCCAAATGTGTTGTTGGCGTATCTAATGAATCAGGCGTTGCAGGGAGAAGGCGGAAATTTATTCTTTTCTTTGCTGCTGTTGTCGCTTCCAGTCTGCAGTTTCCATTTTCTACGAATGACACACCCGCTTTTCTTAAACAAATACAGGATATCGGCAATCCAATCAACATCTGCAGGGCACATATAGCACCTGCAAGGCTTGCAATATCTGCTTGCCCTGCATCATTCGCCGCTTGTGATACCATTATGCAGGCAACCATTCCTCCAGCCGTTGTGGCAGATGATGTATATGCAGCAGCTTTTCCAAATAGCATTGCACCAATTGTAAAGTCCAGAATTACAATGCCAGCTACGGCTGCTAATGCAACAATCACTGTTTTCCATTCAGCTTTCAAATCGTTTAGATCTAATGTTGATCCTACATTTACCAGTATCATAGCCATTCCAAAAGCTCCTATCAGCATAGTAAGCCCTGACGTCTCGCAAAGTTCTGGCGGTAATATTCCTAAAGTCCCGCCAAAAATAATGAATATTATTATAGCAACAACTAGTGACGATACAACACCTTTGGTCTTTCTTGACACGTAATCACCAAATGCAAATGTTAGCGCTACGACTGTGAAGCACATTATTCCAGTCCACATTTATTCTCACCTCCTATTAATTTTCTGCCATTATTCACCTGGCTTCATTGAAGCAGGCATCATTGTGTGATATTTTCTTCCGTTGGTCATCTTCATGTGATCAGCCTTTGCCTTTTCGATCAGTTCAGGGTCATTCCAAATATCATATACACATCCTGCTATCATCTTTGCGGCAGTATGCATTCCTTTATGAGCAATTGAAGATTTTCCCTGCGCCGTTGTCGTCCATCCATGACCAATACTCCCAATTGCTGCACTTACTACTCTTGACTGACTGATTGGTACGCAGTAACTTACATCTGCAACATCAGTAGATCCTCTCGCCGGTTTACGTCTGTCATAATTGATTGTCATATCCAGCGGATATTCAGCATCTGGCTTATTGCCATGCTTCTGAAACTTAGCAGCGTATTCTTCTTCTTCTTTTGTATATTTTATTGGCAACAGTTTTTCAAGATTGCTCAGTACCAGATCATCCAATGTATCATTCCAAAGGAAATCATTATATGCACTTGAGATAAATGGTCCTTCTACAGTAGTTTCTGTCATCATGGCAGCTCCTTCTGCAATTTTCATTACTCTCTTGTATACTTCCTCCATATAATCTGAGCTAGCTGCACGTACACAGTATCTTAACGTTGTTGCTGAGTGAACAACATTCGGTGCTATTCCGCCAGAGTTAAGGAATGCGTAATGAATTCTAGTATCTGTCGTTACATGCTCTCTCAAGAACTGTACTCCCACATTCATCAGTTCTGCCGCATCTAGTGCGCTTCTGCCATTCCATGGCTCACCAGCTGCGTGTGCTGCCTTTCCTTTAAAATTCAAATCAAAAGTAACACAAGCAAGGCCTGTATTATCTAGAGTATTGTCATCACTTGGATGCCAGCTGAAAGCTACGTCAACATCATCAAATGCCCCAGATCTGGCAAGGAAAACTTTCCCGCCCCCGCCTTCTTCAGCAGGGCACGCGTAGTATCTGATAGTACCAGAGATATTGTTCTCTGTCATATATGTCTTTAACGCACAAGCTGCCTCCATACTGCCGGTTCCCAGCAGATTATGTCCGCATGCATGTCCATTAGCACCTTCTACGATTGGTTTGGCTTCTGCAACATCTGCCATCTGACTCTGTGCCGCCAGTGCATCGTTCTCACCTAATATAGCTATGACAGGTTTACCGGTACCAAATTCTGCAATAAATGCCGTGTCCATTTCTGCAACCGGCGTGGTTATCTTAAAGCCCTCATTTTCCATAAATTCTCGCTGTACTTTAGTGGACTCAAACTCCTTAAAACATAGTTCCGGAGTGTCCCAAACAGTATCGCTGATTTTCTCGAACTCCTTACACCTCTGGTCAATCAGTTCGTACAATCTTTCTTTTTTCATTATTTTTCTCCTTTTATGTAGCTTTAGTAGACCGTTGATAATTATCACGCTTTTCTGGTTTCTAGAATTATTATATTCTTGTTCACAGCTTACTTCAAACTCATTAAATTCAATATAAGTTGAATTTAAGTTCAATATTATTGTTTTGAGATAGCATAAAAAAATGGTTTACACGCAGATAATACATATCTGTCATGTAAACCATCTTATGTCTGTTGCATTATCAATCTATTGCCAGCTGCTCCGCTTGTCCGGCGGCATCCCAGTGCTGTTTTTCCGTATCTTTTCACGGATGGCAAGCATCCTGATATCCGTCTCCGCAATAGTGTCGGCGCAGTCCTTCAGTTCGGCCATGATCTCAGTCGCATGATCGATGTCCTGCTTGTACTTCATCTGATGTTCCAGACTTGCCCAAAAGTCCATTGCCACTGTCCTGATCTGTATCTCGACCCTCATCCACTTCTTTTCGTTGGAAAAGAATACGGGCACCTCCACGATCATGTGATAGCTTCTATAGCCGTTAGGCTTTGGATTCTTGATATAGTCCTTAACCTGAATCAGCGTGATGTCATCCTGCTGAGCCAGCATCTTTGCAACTTTGTATATGTCATCGACAAAAGAGCAGATGACCCTTATGCCTGCTACGTCGTTGAGGTTTTCAACGATGGAGTCTACCGACATTTCATTGTGCTGACGCTTCAGTTTTTCAATGATGCTAAGAGTCTTCTTGCGGCGTGCCATTATAGCACTGATAGGACTTTCATCAGTCGTCAGCGTCAGCTCGTCGTTGAGTATCTGCAGTTTTGTCCTTACCTCGCGCAATGCCGAATCGTAACGCATCATCAGCAGATCGAATTCTTTCAGTGCTTTGATCGCTTCATCAGGATCATCTGGAAGGAATTCTTTCATCAGCTCATTGGCTTTTTCATCATTCATCTACCTAATCCTCCAGGATAAAATCTCCAATTTTCTTTATGACCTCTTCGCCTGTAGCGTTTGGTCCGCCGTTATGGATCTCGTGATAGTATCCCGGCCATTCAATAAACGTAAACCAAGGCTTGTCCGCAAAGCGTGCGGCAACCTTTCTCGTGCCTTTGATCGAGCAGATCTTGTCTGCATCTCCGTGCATCAAAAGGAACGGCTTCCCATCAGCCTTATGGTTATCCTCATTTGTCCCCTCTGCCAGCGCTTTGCCGATTTCCAGTCCTTCAATTGCGCAGCGGAATGTGATCTTGTCATGAACCAGCGGGTTGTCTACATAAGGTCTGACGAACTCCGGATTGCCAAGGTCTTCCTCAGGGCATGATGAAGATATCTGTTTCTTTGGTACGAACTTGCCTATGAATTTTAGGAATCCAAACTTTGCTCCGTCAACCGAGTTCACGAGCTCGATCCATGGTGCGGATATAATGTATTTTACAGGTATGTCGTTGTGACCGCCTCTTGCCCTATAGTCAAGGCCGATGTTGCCTCCCATGCTGTGTCCGTAGAGGATCACAGGCAGACCTGGATACTTCTCCATTGCATACTCTATCAAAGCGTCTACGTCGGCAAGTACTTCTTTCCTTGGTGCTGCATCTCCCCTGACGCCCTTGGATATGCCATGACCTCTAAGGTCCATTGACATTACTGCAATGCCCCTCGCGCCAAGCTTGTCGGCCATTCTCTGATAGCGTCCTGCGCACTCTCCTATTCCATGGATGATGCACATAACGTATTTCGGATCTTCACATGGGAAATCATATCCGACTACCTCATTGTTTCTTTTTTCAAAACCAAAATTATCGTACATACTTGCCTTCCTTTCTGTCAATTACTGAATTTTGACACTTAAACTACTGAATTGTTACATAATCTTTTTTTGTACTTGATTTCCCCTTACTGGGGGATTACATTGACTTTACTGATACGGATCGTGCGCTTCCGGCAAGAAGGGGGAATCGCTATGAAGCACTGCTGTTCCATATGCGGCAAGATATCGCGCTCCAAAATGACGAAATTCAAGGGCGGATACATCTGCATGGAATGTCTCAATTATGTTAGGACCTTTGACCTTCCCGATGGATGCGGGGCTAGGCGCCCTGCTTTCCGGCAAGGTCGCAGCCAAACTACTGCATCTAACTAAAACTGTAACCAATTGTTCACGTTCAATTCACAAATATCAAATATCAAATATCAAACTGCAACCTGTAACTAATGATGACAAGCGCACATGTGTCACTTTTTCCGGGGCTGTCTGTCAGCCCCGCTTTTCTTTTTCAGCGTACTGATGTTTCTGGCCTTCTCACGATTCTTCTTCTTTTTCGTCTTTGGTTTCATAACAGAGAAGCCGAAACCGCCGATCACCTGCTTTTTCAGTCCTATATACTCGCCGTGAGTAAAGCTTACCATTGATGCCTTGTCGAGACACAGCCTGTTCTTATCATCAAAGAGCTCCTCGTCTGCGTGTACTTCTACTATCTTTGCCACGAACATATCGTGTGACGGATACTCATGCTTCTCTACGACCCTGCACTCCAGATTTACCGGTGATTCAGCAATCAGCGGAGCCGCAACAATATCTGCCTTAATAGGCGTCAGCCCTGTAACCTGAAACTTGTCCATGTCTTTCCCTGATCTTACACCGCAGAAATCTGCAGCTTCTGCAGTTTTTTCATTGACCAGGTTTATGACGAATTCTCCGTTTTTCTCAATGATGTCATGAGAATATCTTGATTTTCGGACTGATATATACGTCATCGGCGGTTCAGAATTGACTATGCCTGTCCAGGCAATGGTAATTATGTTGCTTTTCTTCATATCACCGCAGGTGACCATGACTACAGGCAGCGGGCTCATCATTGTGCCTGGTCCAAGTTTTCTCTTCGCCATTTCATCTTTCCTTTCTGAATAAGTGACGGAAATGAGTCAGTGCTGACTCGTGCTTTTGCTATGCACATTCGCCGGCTTGCTGTTCATGCCGCGGGTCAATGCTGGCTTCGGAGTTCTGCAAGCACTCTGGCGAATTCTTCCGGCAGTTTGCTGTCAAATTCCATATATTCTCCCGTCCTCGGGTGTATAAATCCTATTACCTTGGCATGCAGGAGCTGACCATCGACCTTGATTCCCGGTCTTTTTACCTTCGGTCCGTATACCATGTCGCCTACAAGCGGATGCCTGATATATGCCATGTGTACGCGGATCTGATGTGTCCTGCCGGTCTCCAGGCGTGCCTCAATGAAAGTATATTTGCCAAAACGTTCAAGCACTCTATAGTGAGTCACTGCCGGTCTTGCATCTGATCCATATGAGACTGCACGCTTGAGTCTGTTTGCAGGATCACGACCTAAAGGCGCATCAACTGTACCTTCGTCATCTTTGATGTTGTCGTAGACGAGAGCCTGATACTTCCGTGTGACGGAGTGTGCCGCCAGCTGGGCGGAAAGCGACTCGTGAGCGACATCATTTTTTGCGACCAGAAGCAGCCCGCTGGTGTCTTTGTCGATCCTGTGGACAATGCCTGGCCTGATGACACCGTTTATCGATGAAAGTCTGTCGCCGCAGTGGTACATCAAGGCGTTGACCATGGTGCCGGTGTAATTTCCCGGTGCCGGATGAACGACCATCCCCTTCGGCTTGTTTAA
>Ga0183096_1001580_pt1 | contig 18832 bp, 12 predicted proteins | sample Biomet5_FD_127791 | JGI IMG/M metagenome (GOLD analysis project Ga0183096, IMG submission 127791) | Microbial communities from bioreactor (seeded with sewage sludge) at LBNL, California, USA - Biofuel metagenome 5 (version 2) (version 3) | ecosystem: Engineered > Bioreactor > Anaerobic >... | reverse complement strand
TCCACTCCCTTCCACTGGCACAATTGTCTTAGAATATTTCTTATTGCGTCACGCTTTTCGGAATAGAATACTCTCCTTCTGTATTTCGGGGCGAAAACTATGTGATATTTACAATTCCATTTTGTATTGTACAATCTAGGTATGAAATTTCAGCTCAGCAGAACTGAAATCTTATGCTTAGATTTTTTTATTATGAAAGTGATTGGCTAACGTCCATTTCGTTGGGCTTTTAACGCCCGTAGCACACACTGTTAGCCGACTCTTTCCATTCGACATTCGATTGAGCAGGTTGGGAGAAACTCCCGCGTAACGAGCAACTTTGAGTAGGATGAAAAGAGTTGGAGGCCAGTCTCATCTTAAAGAGAGAAGGAATTGTATGATCGCTGTTGGAATCGATGTTTCAAAAGGGAAAAGTACAGTAGCTGTATTATCTGGTCTTGGTGAACTACTGCTTTCCCCGAGAGACTACCCTCACAAAGAGGATAGTTTAAATGAACTTTGCACCTGGCTTCATAGTCTTAACGATGAGGTGCGCATCGCTTTAGAATTTACTGGATATTATCATTACTCTATTCGCGACAAGCTCATTCGTGAGGGCTTTTTTGTTTCTGTCGTAAATCCATATCTTATGAAGAAATTTAATGATGGTAGTGTACGCAAGGGTAAAAGCGACAAAAAAGATGCTATTAAAATTGCCACTTATTGCGTTGAAAAACGAAATCACTTAAAACCATGGAACTACCTCGGCAAACCATATGAAACTCTAAAATTTTTGTCACGCCAGTACCACCAAATGATTTCACTAAAAACCAAACAAAAAGTTCAGCTAGACAATCTCTTCGACTTAGTTATGCCGGATGTTAAAAAAGTGTTCTTACTCACAAATAGGCCTACTTCTTGTTTAGCACTTTATGACTTTGTCGAAAAATTTCAAAGTTGGAAAGTAATTAAAGATATGACTTATTCCACATTTGAAAAAAGGTTTCTCTCTTACATGAAAAAGAAAGGGTACCGCCCTAATGCGAGTAAAGCGCAACGACTCTATAACATTGCCCAAAACAGTCTCCTTCCACGCGAAGCAAACTATTGTACCAGTTTAATCCTCAAACAACGTATCCAACTCGCAAAATCCACCGAGTCTGCTACTGTAGCTATCTTAAAACAAATGCAGGAATTGGTTAAAACTTTGCCTGAGTATGAACTTGTCCACTCATTTAATGGCGTTGGAGATATTCTTACACCCTTACTTATTGCTGAAATTGGTGATATACGCCGTTTCACAAGTGGAAAAGCTCTAAATGCATATGCCGGTAATGATGCCCCTCCTTTTCAATCCGGAACATATCTGGGTACCCGTAGGCATATTTCAAAACGGGGTTCACCTTTTTTGAGAAAAGTAGGATATGAAGTCATTCTAGCTCTTAAGATTTCTAAACCAATTCAAGACCCCGTTTACCAATTTATTTTAAAGAAACAGGCTGAAGGTAAGCCAAAAATGGTTGCCAACATGGCTGGCTTAAACAAATTTCTACGAATATACTTTGCCAGAGTGATGGAGCTTTTTGCTATATAACGGATCTATTTAAATGTCACTTCATACGTGGCTTGTTTTGTTATGCCCTTTTTTATATTTGCGATTTTTACTCGACTTTTGTTTTAAAATCTTGACAACTTTTAGCAGGTGTGTGCTAAACTTTCAGCCATAAGACATCACCTTTCTTATTGTTAATAGTGACTTGAACAATCCCTATTATACAAAGTTTGGTGATGTTTTTGCTTAAGCCTTGCCTCCTACCCGCGTAGCGGGCAGGTTTTTGTTTCGCACGCTTCGCGAGCTCAACTGTCTAAAGCACATACTAAAAATACGAATCAGGCAATTGCCTGATTCGTATTTTTCTTTCATGAAACAGTCATGCTGTCTGCACTACAATAATATGCTTCTTACCATCATCAAGCAATTTTATTTTATTTCCAACTAAAGCAACACCATCAACACTTATTCTATCTACAGTATTCTCATATTTTCCCTTTTCTCCAACCTGTATCTCGTAAAAAGAACAGCCATATTTATACCATACTGTGTATTCACCAAATGTGTCAGGAACTGAGGGTATGATAGTTAAATATTCGCCTTCTTTTTTAATTCCCAGGAAAGTTTTAACAAGACCTTGATACATCCAGCTAGCAGATCCCGTATACCAACTCCAGCCGCCCTTACCAAAATTTCCCTCCGCAGATGAAATATCAGCAGTCATTATGTAGGGCTCCCTTTTGTACCGAAGAACATCATTGTATTTCAATGTAGTATAAATGGGGTTAAGCATAGTAAAAAGTTTATATCCAAGACAATACTCTCCCAGCTCAATACAGGCCATGGCCAACCACACAGCAGCATGTGAATACTGCCCACCATTTTCCCTGATACCGGGATAATAATTTCTTATATAACCAGGATCATTCACCGTTTTATCAAAAGGAGGATACAATAGCAGGGAAATACCTTCCTGCTCCTTTACAAGATATTTATGAGCTGAATGAATAGCTTCCACCCCTCTTTTCTTTTCCGCTCCTCCTGACAAGACGCTCCAAGATTGACTTATAGAATCAATCTTACATTCAATGTTTTTGCTTGAACCTATTTTTTGGTAATTATCATTAAAAGCTCTAATATACCAATTCCCATCCCAAGCATACTCTTCAATATGCTTTAATAGCTGCGCTTTGACTTTCTCCTGTTCATTGGCAAATTCAACATCATTTTCATGGTAGCAAATAGGTATAAACTTTTCTAATATAGAGTAGAGAAACCACCCTAGCCAAACACTTTCTCCTCTTCCGCCTACCCCTATTTTGTCCATTCCGTCATTCCAATCTCCTGTACCCATAAGAGGAATCCCATGCTTACCAAACTGAGTATGGATGATTGCCCTTTTGCAATGCTCATAAACACTTTCGTTAATATCCGAAGCCTTTGGTACAAACATTGACTCATTATGACTTTTTTCCAGCAAATCTCCTTTAATGTAATGAGTTTTTTCTTTTAACAATAAATAGTCCCCAGTACTTTTAATGTATTCACTTGTAACATAGGGAAGCCATAATAAATCATCGGTTATTCGAGTGCGCACTCCCAAATCGCCTGGTGGATGCCACCAATGTTGCACGTCTCCTTCTTCAAACTGATGTTTACAAGCCAGTAAAATTTGTCTGCGCGTTCTTTCCGGTTCAATATCCAAAAGGGCAAGCACATCTTGTAGTTGATCTCTAAAACCATATGCTCCACCACATTGATAAAATGCAGCCCTAGCATTCAACCTACAACTTACCGTTTGATATAACAACCAACCGTTGACAAGAATGTCTAAGGCTCTATCTGAAGTTTTAACTTTTATTACACCTAATAATTTATTCCAATGTGCTTCAATTTTCTGTAGTTCAGAACTTATGTTTTGCAAATCTTTATATTTTTTTATTAGCATACTAATTTCATTGCCTTCAGTACTTTGACCCAAAGCAAATACAATTGTCCTTACTTCCCCAGGTAATAATTTTACTGCAACCTGAATAACGCCACAAGGATCATAACCCACACCGGTTGTGCAGGATAGCTTTTCCCACAAACCTTCCGGCCTGTTTATTGATCCCTTTATACCAAAGAATTCTTTTCTATCCCCAGTGTAAGAAATTATGTCCTCACTGGAAAATATAAAACTACTCTGCGTGCGCAAAGTTTCGCTATAGATGTTTTTTGCCGCTAAATATTCATATTCGTTATCATAAGACGATACAATATAAGGCGCTGTATCTTCCCTATTAACTCCGAGAACCCACTCTACGTAATATACAAGACTTAAGCGCCTTGCAATGTCCGAGCTGTTTTTAAGTTTCAGTACCCAAATTTTCATTGGCTCGTTTAGTGGTGTGAAAACCTTGAGTTCTTGTTCTATTAGTTCCTCTTCATGACAAAAAATAGAATAGCCAAATCCATGCCTTACTAAATATTCGCCATGTCCCTTTCTACCTAACGGCATTGGTGTCACTAACTCTCCTGTCTCTTCGTCTTTAATGTATATAGCCTCTGAAGGAGTGTCACTAACAGGATCATTGTTCCAAGGAGTTATTTTGTTTTCATGACTATTACCTGCCCACGTTGATCCCCGCCCGCTTTCAGAAACAAAGAACCCGAAGTTTTCGTTGGCTATAACATTAACCCATGGGGCTGGTGGCATATTATCGTCTTGTAGCAATATCTCATACTCTCGACCTTCGGCCACAAACCCACCAAAACCGTTAAAGAATTCACATTCTCTGCCAGTAATTTTCTTTTCAGCTAAAGGTCCCCCATTTTTTCCCAAAGCCTTCGCCGCCTTTCCAGAAAAGCTCCCCATCATTAGCGTTCTTCTTTTATTTTACGAAAATAAATGCCTGTCTCTTCACTAAAAACTACTCTAGCAACTGTAAGAAGTAAATCAACTTCTGCCGGTGTCAATTGATAGGCGTCTAGTATAAATATATTATGCTTATCACTAGTTTCATCAAATATTTTAAGAGACGTAGTCATATCCTGCAACAGATTATTGAGTTCTGTCATATAGCCGTGCTTTCCTTCACTAAGAACTACTAAATCCACCTTTACTTCATTTATACGCAAGTATTCATAAACTTTAAATACATCTTTCATTATCTCCAAGGCTTCACTAGATGTAACCCTAAATAAAAGAATAGGATTATCACCTGAAATACCAAATCTCCATAAGTCTTTTTGAGTTTTCCAATTTCGTCTAATGTTTTCTAAGGGGCCACGATAATACCGGGAAGAATAAAATATTGGTGCAACTAAATCCTGGCAAGCATTAAGCTGTGAGCTTGTCATATCCAAATACTTAAGTTCAAGAATACTTTGTAATCTAAACTTTTCATTCATCTCTTCAATCCACGCTACCTCATCCAATTCTTTACCTAGGCTTTTTGCTTCAACTACATTTGTACAAACGCCTGTAATAAAGTAAACACTGACTTTACCGAATGCCGGCAGTACTACTCTTGCCCTTAAACTAATAATTGGATTATCAGAAAAAATAGTATTGTTGGAAAATGGCATACTGTCTAAAACCGCCACGGGACTTTGCACAGTATTATTACGTCCCAGAAATCTTAACCGATCATTTTCATATTCAACCTTTTGCAGAAAATCCGTGTTTGCATTAATCATATGTAGTACATATGGTTTTGGCTCACTAACACTTCCACGCCTTTTGGCGAGGAACATATTGTTTTCTTCTAAAAAATCACTTTCTATAAAAAGTTTATTAAAAGCCGGATGGGCAAGCTCCGCTCTAAAATCGTTAGCAACTATATCCAAATAGCTGGTTAATTCTATAACTTTAGGTTTTGCGCTATGATTTGTCAAAGTTACTTTTCTTATTTCCAAATCATAGTCCGGTGAAAGACTTACTACTGTATGAGTACTGATATCGCCATCTCTTCGCTTAAATTCCGCTTGATGCAGAGAAAATATAACCTGATATTCGTCTGGTTCTTTTTTAGTAGGATTGTAGGTATTACTCCAAATTTCGCTTGTTTCAACATCTTTAAGAAAAATGTAATTGCCTGTGTTGGCATAAATATCCGGCCTCCATCTGTAAATCATCGTATCTTTATATTTGCTAAACCCATCACCATCAGATGTTAATAAAATAGAATAATTGTCATTGGAAAGAAAATGAGCTACAGGCATTTCCGGCGCCACTTTATTAACATACCTACTTTCCGGAATTTCATATGGTTTATCTATTTCTTTGAAGTGAACGTTATATCCTTTCTTAGGAATGTTCACAAAATACGACCCTCTTTTTTCTTCAAGAAGCGTAGCAACAGATTGTATAATCGGTTCCTTATGAAATCTTTTTTGCATAATTCCATTATTCAAATAATTATTTATTGCCACTAAAATCATACCTTGATGATGTGCCATAAAAGATTTAACAATTGAAAAAGGTGTAAGCGTAACCGGATTTGGTCCATTAAAATCTATGGCTTCATAATAACCATAGGAACCTACGCACCCAAGTTCAGCTAATTTTTTAAGATTAACCATACACTCTTCGTCAGCATAACTAAGTGCAAGCATAGTTGCATAAGGTGCAACCACCAAATTTCCGTTACCTAAAGATGTTTGTAAGCGCAAACTATGAACACCAAATGCTCTATACTGATAGTTACCATCTTGATCGAATTGATAATACTGGGATTCTGATATACCCCAACAAGGTATTGCTCTTTTTTGAGCAAAAGCAATATTTTCTGCAACAACAGCTCTCGCGGTCTCTACAAATACTGACCCCTCATATTCCGGCAATACTAAACTAGGCATTAGGTACTCAAACATTGTGCCACTCCAAGAAACAAAACACGGCGTCCCCTTAATCAAGGTCAAAGGCCTGCCTAATTTTGACCAATGCTTTAGTGGAACGGTATTTTGGGCAATATTCAAAACACTTGTTAAAAGGCATTCCGAAGCTATTAAATCGTAACAGCCTTCATCTAGGCTTTTAGACGAAACGTGATACCCAATATGAAATAAGCCACGTTTCCTATTGTATAGAAATCGAAAGTCAGCTTTGGCCACAATTTTATCTATTGCTTCAGTAATTTCAGCTATTTTTTTCTCCAAATCCTGTGCATAAATATTTCCTGCTAATGCCTGCTCTTTAAGGCTGGGACAAGCTATAACGGAATAGTCCTTAAGCCCCAATTTTTTCTCTTCTTCGAGTAAGGCATTAATGCTTTTTAACAATTCCCCGGCAAAAACCTTTTCCTTATTGGCTTTGACCTGTTTTTTTTCTAACAACTTTTGTTCATTCTTAATAGCAGTGACAAAATCCCCCACTGTTTTATAGCTTTCTTGCAACTGCTGCTCTTCTTTACAAAGCTTGCCAAGTTCTCTTAGTCCCTCTATTTGTACTTCAGAAAACAACGGATTTTCCGCACAAGTTAGTAGTCCATTCTTTACCGTAAGTAGATGCCCTAAAAAATTCCCACTATCTACTGTAGATATATATTGTGGTCCTAACACCTCTAATGTTTTTATGTTATACCAATTAAAAAGATGCCCTTTCCATTTGGGTAACTTAGCAATAGATTTTAATATTCTCTCTACATTAAAAACAGTTGCCGTCAATGTTTCAAAGCCTAAGTCCCTAGCAGATATTACCGCTAACATTTGCAATCCGATATTAGTAGGAGATGTTTTTTCTGTAATCTTTTCTTTGGGCTCTTTTTGATAATTATCCGGGCACAGCCAATTATTCTCACCTGAAGAAAAATCTTTGAAAAACTGCCAGGTCTTACGGGCTATTATATGCAGCTCTTGTTTATTACTTTCAGGAATCGCCGGTCTATTACCGCCTCGTATTTCTCCAATATAGTAAGCTAAAAGATAAGAACTACTCCAACTAATTGCCAATGCAATAACCAATAACTTTTCAATACTACTTGTTTGACCAAAAAATAATACCATAAGAATAAATATGGACGGAATAAGAGAAATTCGCATGCTGCGGTAATATGCTTCTTTTGTTCTTCTAGTTGTTTTTTCTGTTATTGCCGCCGTGTTCCAATTAAGTAAATGCCGTTTGCTTATGTATAGACGATATATCGTACGCACTATTGCGTCAGCAATAACAAAAACCATATATGGCAGAAAAGCCAACTCAAAAAAACTGCGTTGACACAAAAGAATAATTTCTCCGAAAAAATCTTTGTAAACTAGCGTTGCTTTCGGGCTAAGCAACTTATATAATGCAGTTTCAAAAATTAAAAACAACAAATTAAGTGCATCCGGCAAAAATACTATTATAAGTCCAAAATAATAAAAATTTGGTAATAAAGTCAAGCTGAATATTATTACAAGGAGTTTAAACAAAGGCGTCAAGCTGCTAAGCATATTTCCTAATATTTTCCACTTTGATAATTTTGACAAACTTGTACTTTTAAAAAGCCAAGGTAATAACTGCCAGTCTCCTCTAATCCACCTATGTTCTCTCTTAGCATAGGAAAGAAGGTTTTTAGGGTAGTCTTCCATTATCTTTGTTTGACTGGAAAAAGCTGTTTTCACAAAACAACTCTCTAGCAAATCATGACTTAATACACTATTTACCGGAAATTTGTTATGTAGGATACCATGAAATGCACTTATTGCATATATACCCTTTCCCACAAATATACCTGCTCCAAATACATCTTGATATATATCAAATATAGCCCGTGCATATGGATCAAGACCTTGCTTACCACTGAAAATTTGCGAAAATAAACTGTTATTAGCCCTAGCAATATGATTGCTTACGGATGGTTGAATTATGCCATAACCTGCTGCCACACTACTTCCAGCGAAATCCATTTCAGGTCGGTTAAGTGGATGATGAATTATACCAACTAGCTTAGCACCGGTGTTTTTTAATAAATCAGAATCAGCATCTAATGTAATAATATATTTAAATGTATTTAAAATACCCTCATCGCATATTTTTTTTACGTAACTTGTATGCTTATCGCCACTAAGTAAACTATTAAACTCCTCCAGTTTCCCTCTTTTACGCTCCCAACCCATATAGCAATTTTCTGCTGCATTCCAGACTCTACCACGAATAAAAAGTGAAAAGCGCCTATAAGCGTAAGGATAAAGGTAATTAAGTTTATTTATACCATTAGTCAGTTCTTCTTCTATAATTTTATCAGATTGCAAATTGATAGTATTTGCATCAGCAAAATCTACTAATAAGGCAAAACAAAGATTGTCTTGGCGATTACCCAGATACTGTTTAAGTAATTTAGAAACACTTTCAACGGCTTGTTCTTTTGTGAAAACAATTATTGGCATTACCACAAATGTCCTAGCACTATTAGGAATAGTATCCTGAAAATTCATAGCAGGCAGTGTTCCAACAGTAATCGTTTTTGCAAATATTCTATTGGACAACTCAATTGCTAGACCACAAAACAGAAATGCTGCTGAAAAGAAAAAAGGAATCGAACCGTATATACCACCTAATATATGCACGCTTTGTGTAAAATATGTCAAAATACAAATTAATAATATGAAAATTATGGCAACAGAAAGAAAGTACGCTGTTCCTCTAATATTATATTTTCTTTGCATGGGTTTAGGTATATTTTTATTCAATACTTTAGCCCTAAAAATATTATATCCAGGTCCTATCAAGTATGTGCCTACGTGATTTGCACAACGCAAATTTGGTATATTTGCATTGGCCAGTTCCAGGCAAACTCCAGCAACTAAAGCCTCGTCCAAGTTTCTTTTCACTGTCAACTTTTCTATAACTGCCCTATAAGTTCCCCGACTTTCCGCATCCATTTTCGCATATACACCAGCCGGATCTTTCCTTAATATACCCTCTAATATGGAAAGCTGCTCAAATAGTTCTTCACCATCCATTTCATAGGTTTTCCTCAGACTTATGAGCAATTCACGTATTCTAGCTTCAAGGCTGGATTCAAACTTTCCCTCCTGCTGAAATAAATCTGATGGTTTTAAAAACTTACAGTTATGCTGACAATGGTATTCTAAATATTTCTGTATTGAGGCTTCGTCAAAAGACATATTTTTTAATAAAAAAATTACCTGTGAATGAAATGAGACATTTTCATCGTCTTCAATTGCTATTTCCTTCAGAAGATGCTCTATACTGGTTTTATTTGGATTTTGTGAAAAACCTTTTTTTACAAAATCATCTGCTTTAGCTTTTATATTCGTTACCCAGATTATATCTTTTGCTACAACAATAATGTGTTCTAAAAGACTATGACTAAGCATTTCAGGTAGAGCCCACAATTCTGCTGCCGTAAGCATAGTTCCTTTTTGGTAAGCCTTTAACAAAGTTAAGATATTTTTTTCATCTAAACGCCCTGCCGAAAGCTCCACTATTTCTCTAGCTACAACATAAATTCTAGGATAACCGCGAAATTCTCCGTCTTGAAGTATGGGCAGAGGTCTATGTCCTATTCCGGTATCACTGACCTTTTCCAATTCCCTATATATCATCTGAAAATTATCAACAAGCCAACGTGATGCTGGTATCAAGCCTATAAATTCTTTTCTTACTTCAGAAAGTTTAGCCCGAATTCTATTAAAACTATGATATAAAACTCGATTACGATACATTACAAGAAAATTATAATTTCCCCATTTAACATTTTTTTGCATGCCAGAAAGATGCAGCATACTCTGCTGCATCTCATCTATTCCGAGAACCTCTTTATTTTTTACTGTCCGTTCGGAAAGAGATATTTTTTTTATCCGAATAATCCTGTAGTTAAAAAATAAAAAAACAACAATAAAAATTGCAATCAGTGCTCCAATGCCAAAATAGGCACTTGTCATAAATTTTTGAAGCTCTCCCAACCAATTCTCAAACATTTTCTACCTCCATTCATCCACAGGTCCGCATACATAACACTACTATAGTTTCGGTTCCAGCCTTTAATGAGGCAATAGGAATAAATTTTATGGTTAAAAATAATGATGAGGTAATTAAATTGGTAATTTAACCGGCCGTCATAATTCACAAGCAAGTTAAAACACTTTTCATTTTACATTGTTCTTATTAGCGAAATGATTCTTATAAATTAATTTTATCACAGATTAGTGTAAATAAAAAATGTTTTACATACGTTAAGAATCTGCCTATAAAACGCCAAAAAACATAATAGTCTCGGCTAACCTTGTATATGGCGGTTTGTGATAAACAAAACCTCCAGAAGTAAACAATGTTTTTTTCACTGTCCACTCTGGAGGTAACATTATAATTTTTTCTATGTTTTATTTTTTATAACAAATTTTTACTCACAAAAACAAATCTATCCTTACATATCAGCACTCTTAATACTGTGACATACATTACCCAAAAACAACTATTGCTTGTTCCCGTTTAATACGAGGAAATGCTGTCTCAAGAATTCTGAAGCTGTGATTAAGTTCGGTCTGTTCAAGATAAGCTGCAGCCATATCCTGTCCAACAACCAGATCCATGTTGGTTGCCTCGGAACATACAAGCACTGCTTTTTCTTTACCGAGAACAGGTGTCTTATAAAGATGCCCATCGACCAATTTTTCCACACGTTCAACCTCAAGCAAACCTGTTCCTGCTTGTAAACGCTGCATCTGTAAATAAAGATCAGGACTTACAACAAGAGAATAAGTTCCATAGATGCTTTTTGCCATGAGCATTTCAATAGAAGCAGCAACATCGGCAAAAGCATTCTCTCCCTTGCTCCAGTCTTTTTTGTTTATTTTATTTGCACCGCCAGCCGTCATAAGACCTGTATAGCCTAACGCTTGATTACCAAAGTATATCAATTTATCTTCTTTAAATGCACAAATCGAGGCAGACGCAATTGCCTTAGAAAAATCTATAGGAAATCCTGCCTTTTTAGAACTTTCCAAATCTTTGGCAAAAATTTTAAAATCATCATAAATCATGGGTATTTGCACATATTTTCTACCCGCCGTAACAAGTAATCCATCTTCTGCCTGTTCACTAAGTTGATCAGCGTCATCAACAGCTACGCTGTCAGTTCCTATACCTAAAGGCCCAAAAAGATGTAAAAATCTTCTGCCTGTTAAAACTTTCTTTGCAGCAGATACAACAGCAGCATCAAGTTCTGCCCAAAAATCCTCCGAAAGATTGGATGCTTCTCTCGCTAAATAGCTCATTAAGAATTCCCCCTTTTTAGTTCTATTTCATAAGACTGCCGATTGTATCCGCAGTCTTTGCAACTTCAGCATATACTTTATCCTTAGATGTTGCTTCCAACTCTGCAAGCATCTCTTTAACTTCTTGTTCACCTGACATGAAGTGTTCGGCTTCCTGAGGATCAAGAATTCTCAGCAAAGTCATCAATTCCCCTACATGTGCCTTTTCCTCATCTCGAATATCCGAAATAACTTTTTTAGCTATTTCATCATCGGTAGCTTGAACATGAGCATCATAAAGATATATTGCCTCAAGTTCTCCTGCGATATCTAGCCTAACAGCTTGAATCAATTCTTCTTTTGTTAACTTTCTTTCAACGTTCCCTTGGAATGGGTTTGCAAAAGCCGGCATATTATCATCCTCCATTAACAAATTTACTTGGCTTAAGTATAACACTTTGACATTATAAACTCAATCATAGAAAGACAAGGTGTAATATAAAATACTGTTATTTGTGCACTAATACAAGGAATGTTTATCTAAATATTCATCTATTTTTGTGGCACGATTATTTTTATTTTTGCTACCGTGTTTGCTGACCAGCAACAATATTGCTTCTGATAAGCACATAGGTACTACATAAGAATTTGTAAACCCTAAGCCATTTATGGATGCTGTAAGTAAATAATCAGCATAAACAGCTAATGGTGACGTTACCTTATCAGTAACAACTATAACTTTTGCCCCATGTTCCTTTGCCAATTCAAGAATAGAATAGTTGATTTCCGAATAGCGAGGAAAACTATACAAAAGCACACAATCTCCGGCAGTAATATCAACCATTCTCTCCAATGCCGAACTATCTGCGCTCTCGCAACAAAAAACATCAGGAAGAAAATATATTAACTTTCTATACATGTAATCTGCACAACAAGCTGTTCCTCTAAAGGCAAAAATGTATTTTCTTTTACTTTTTATCAAACAGTCTGCAATTCCACGTATAGTATCTATGGACGTATTCTGCACAGTTAACTCCATATTGTCTACTGCACATTTTACCACATCAACTAAAACATTCTTTTTATCAACAAACTCTCTTGTTTTTATATATTTTTCACTAGATAACATTGACGTGTTGTACTGCTGTAGCATACGCTTAGACATAATACGTTTGAACTCTCCATAACCGGAAAATCCTAATGTCCTTAAAAATCGAATTATCGATGTATCACTAACTCCAATTTCCAAGGCCAAATCAGTAGCAGTCTTGATGCCTAAAACATCTTCATTTTCCAGGATATAGTCTGCTATTTTTTTTTCTGTTTTGCTAAGAGTAAGTCCCTGTATTTTCTTTGCTATAGATTCCATCGCGCCACATCTTTCCCTTGCATTATATTTCATATTATAGTTTATTTAAGCAATTTGGGCAATAAAAATAGCTGCTAGCACAGTAATTCTTAATTGTGTTAGCAGCTTATATGAGGGCAGGTTTATGCTCGCAATAACGAAAATGCATGTTCCAATCTATTTATTGCCTCACATAGATTTTCCATAGAGTTAGAATAGGATATACGAATTCGTCCCTCAATGTTAAAGGCTTCTCCAGGTACTAGAGCTACTTGTTCCTTTTCAAGAACAAATTTAGCAAAATCTTTAGCATCATTGATCTTGATACACCCATCTGATGTCGAGCCTAAATAAAATGAAATATCCGGCAAGATATAAAATGCGCCTTTGGGCATGGAACAACTCACGCCTTTAATTGCATTTAACCTTTCCATTACATATTTACGTCTTTTATCAAATTCTGCTACCATAACGGCTAAATCATGTTGCGGTCCGGTCAAGGCCGCCACGGCTGCTTTTTGAGAAATAGCACTAGCCGCTGAAGTTGTTTGGCTCTGAATTTTCCCTATTCCACTAACAAATTCTTTAGTTGCTGCCAAATATCCTAGGCGCCATCCTGTCATAGCATAAGCTTTTGAACATCCATTAATAGTAACCGTGTGTTCCTTAACTTCTTGTGAAATTGACGCTAAAGAAAAATGTTTTTCTCCGTCATAAATTAGTTTTTCATAAATTTCATCAGAAATAACGTAGAAATCATGCTTTACAGCCAACTCTGCTAATTTTCTCAAACTTTCTTCGGTATAAACTGCTCCCGTAGGGTTATTAGGTGTACAAATAATTATACCACGAGTTTTTGGCGTGATGGCAGCTTCAATGGCCTCCAAATCTAAAGCAAAACCTTCATCATTTTTCACCTTAACAAATACAGGAGTTGCACCTGCTAATTTAATTATCTCCGTATAGCTTACCCAGCACGGTATTGGCAGTATTACTTCGTCGCCTTCGCCCGCAATAGCCATAACAGCGTTAAAAATAGCCTGTTTTGCCCCTACAGTAACGCAAATCTCGTTAGTTTCATATTCTACACCATTATCGGCTTTCAGCTTTGCCGAGATTGCTTTCCGCAAATCTATAATTCCTGTACCCGCTGTATATTTTGTGAAATTATCTACAATTGCCTTAATCCCTGCAACTTTAATATAATCAGGAGTTCCAAAATCAGGTTCACCAACATTTAAAGAAATTATATTTTTGCCCTCAGCCCGTAATTCAGCTACACGTGCGATTAACGCTGATGTTGGAGACCCCGAAAAATTACTCATTCTTTTTGCTAACATAATACTCTCTCCCTTATATCTATTCTTCTATAGCATTGTTAAAATCAGAACCGGTCCATAATTTTTCATTTTTTGCCACGAGCATAGTCCCTAAAACATCTCCAGATACATTCACTGTAGTGTGTGACATGTCAATCAGTCTATACATACCGGCAATAGGCCCCATCATATCCATTGGTAATCCCAATAAATTTAAGAAAATGGCTCCTGTTACAATGCCTCCTCCAGGAATACCCGGAGCTGCTATGGACATAATTGTAGAAATCATAATAACCATAAGTATCTGGTCGAGCGTTAGCGTTAAACCATATATTTCTGCCACAAAAAAAGCCAGAATTGTCTTGTACAAAGCAGCACCTGTTAGATTAATTGTTGCCCCTAGAGGAATAGAAAATGAAGCAATGCTCATTGGGATCTTCAATTTTTCAGTTACAACATTCAACGTGATGGGAATAGTACCTGCGCTTGAATTCGTTGCTACAGTATTAACCCAAATTGGTATCATTGCTTTGCAAAAGCGCATATAATCCACCTTTGTATAAACATAAGTTGCTCCGCTCAAAACTGACCAAATGACAAAGCACCCTACCCAATCAGTAAAAACAAATTTTGCTAAAACTCCAAATAATTGTGAACCATATACAGCTGTGGTATTTGCCATCAATGCAAATACGCCCAATGGCGCATACAGCATGATAATATCTAACATTTTGTAAATAACACTAGCAATCTCGCTGCAAACCTGTACTACACGCTTTGCCTTATCACCAATATATACTAGCGCTATACCAAAAAGAACTGTGAAAAAAATTAATTGCATAATATCTCCCTTAACCATGGAGTCCACAATATTCGTCGGCACCATATTAAACAAGAAATCGCCAAAATTTGGAGCTTTTACTTTGGAAGGGTCAAAAGCCTTCATTCCGGTCAAATCAAAATTAGCACCAGGATGCACAATATTTACCAATACAATACCTATTAAGCATGCTAAAACCGTCATTGCTACATAAACCAAAACAACCTTACCACCAACACGTTTTAGCTTTTGTACATCACCAATAGCGGCTATACCGCTTGTAACACTAAAAAATATAACGGGAACAATTAGCATTTTAATCAGATTCATAAATAGTGTTCCCGCAGGTTTAATCCAAAGAGAAAAGTCATAAAAGAACAGCCCGACAATAATGCCTAATATAAATCCCAAAGCAATGCGATATGGCAGATACTTCTTTCCCATCAAAAAATTGTACATGTGAATCCCCCTCTTCAATCTTAAAGTCAGTCCTTATAACAACCATTTATTATTTCTATTTCTTTCTCTGCTAATTTTTTATCCACCCATTCCCGTTTAGCTGTACCGTTAGCCGCTGCCAAAACTTTTGCAACGTCCTGTTCTTGAAAAGCACTAGCTGATCTCAAAACATCCACTGCATCCGCCAAGGGGATAACAATTACACCATCTGCATCCATTACAATAATATCACCGGGATTAATGCTGATACCTCCACATGATATAGGAACATTTATTTCACCCGGTCCTTCTTTATACGGACCTCCAGGGGTTGTCCCCGTTCCATAGATAGGGTAATTTATTGCAGATGCCGCATCAATATCGCGGATAGGCCCATCAAGTACGATACCTGTGATTTTCTTGTAGCCGGCATAGGTAAACATTATTTCTCCCATTAAACTTCTGTTTAAAATGCCGCCCTCGTTAGAAACTACAATAACGTCTCCTGGTTCTGCAATATCTAATGCCTTATGAATCATTAGGTTATCACCAGATCGAGATTTAACTGTTAAGGCCACACCAACTGTTATCGCTTGCTTAGGCGACGATAACAATCGTACTCTGGGATCCAGAGCGCAAGACCTTCCCATACAATCTGCAATGTTGGCCGTTGGGATACTTGAAAATCCATTCACTAATGCTTGTTCAACCACTGGTTTTTTTAAATATACACGATTTCCTACTGACATTTGATTACTCCTCCCTAAAACATTTTGTTGAATTAAAAACATTATATAACATTCATGAATAATATTAAACAATTTTCTTACAAATTGTTTTTTCTACGTGTTTTTCCCTTTTGCAACCCAATGTTTATGTAATATACTTAACAATCATAAGCAATATACTCATAGTGAAATACACAACCATCGTTATTACAATCACAATTTTATGCCACAGTTATGCAACCAAATATGGACTCAAAAAATTACTTCGCATTTATATTAAATGCTAAAGATTGCCAGCGTATTAATGATTTGTTTGCATGAGCTTATGCTGGAGGAATAATCTGACGCAACTTCATAATCAGCGGCTTTTAAATGATCGGCTACAACAAGCTATGTCGTCTAGCAAACGCAGCGGTTATTATAGTGCCTTACTATCTCTAGCCTTAGACAACTTCAAAACAATAAATGACACGTACGGACACGATAGCGGTGACCTGCTCCTTATTGAGGCGGCTCAAAGAATAAGCAAGTGCGTGGGTGAAATAAATACTGTAGCTCGTTTTGGTGGTGATGAATTCGTAATTATCATTAATAATTTGGATATTGACAAAAAGATAGCCACTGAAAAAGCATATATAGTGGCTGAAAAAATAAGATCAACCTTAGAAAAACCTTATTCGGTAATATGTAAAAAGGCAGGTAATGAACACTCAGTAGTTAAACATCATTCTACTTCAAGTATTGGAGTTGTCCTTTTCATTAATCACAATGCCAGCAAGGAAGATATACTTAAGTGGGCAGATATTGCTATGTATGATGCTAAAGCAGACGGAAGGAATAAAATAAACTTTTTTGAAAATGTGTGAAACCGACCTAGGAACATCCATAAATTAGCTAAAAAATATAACCACCTGCTAAAGTAACTGTATTTGCAGCGCCCGTAATATATTATTAGCTGCAATATATTAAGCTCTTTAACGCTATAAGTAACTCTTTTTATAACCTATATCTTATTTTTCATGTAAAACTATCCATCGCTTTACATTTAATTATTTTAGTAGTCGTTTTAAACAAGCAGCTAACTGTAAGCATGCCTGTTTTTTTCTTCCAGCCTTACCTTATCTATTAGTCAAAACCATTGGTCCACTGCCTGTTTTATCTTGTAACCTCTTAGTAATGCTAATATAATAATATCCCACGCATTATTTATTCGTCTATTTAGCTGTACTGCAGCTTTCGCTTTTGTGTTCGTTTTTTGCGCAAAAAAATGTTGGAGTGATCTCTCACTCCAACATTTTTATGCATTTTTATTTAGCCATGCTATCACGTTTAAAACACACCATGAATAAAACTCAAATTCCCATTTACTAAACATCGTCAGAAATTGGTTCTTTACAATACGTAATTACAATTATCTGGTCACCACTACTAATGCCGCTGGCATTAGCTTCATCCGTATCAATATGGCACTCATCAGCATGTTTTTCACCTGTTCTTACTAATACATGATAAAAAACAGTTTCCCGCTCTCCCTTGGTCCTCACTGAAACAATATCTCCGTCAATAAGGCCGTATTTAGCAGCAGTTTCAGGACACAGATGAAGATGCCTGGCTGCCACTATAATACCGCGCTCAATATTAACTTGTCCTGCCGGACCTATGAGCACTCCTCCGGGTGTTCCCTCTATGTCTCCTGAAATCCTTATAGGAGGCGTTAAACCAACTGTTCTGGCATCAGTAAGGGAAAGCTCGATCTGCGTTTCCTTGCGCAAGGGTCCTATAACCCTAAGCTTCATCATCATGCCTTTTTCTGTAAGCAGTGTAACCTGCTCTTCCGCCGCAAACTGTCCCGGCTGCGTTATGCTTTTTTTAATATGCAGTATCGCGTCGGCACCGAACAATTTTGCCATATCCTTTTTGCAAAGATGCAGATGCCGGGCAGATACCCCTAACCCTATTGAAAACTCCACATAAATCGCTCCTTCTCCTGCCACCGTACTAAGCTAGGCAACCAGTCACAAAAATACTATGTTCTGGCAGATACGCTCTGTCTCTTCCGCTATGACCAATTCCTCGTTGGTGGGTATGACCAATAATTTTACCGGACAGCCGTCCTTGCTTATCTCCCTTATACCGTCACGAACAGCATTCTTTTCTTTGTCCAGGCTAGCACCCATAAAGCCTAAGTTTTCGCAGATTTTCTCTCTAATCACGGGAGAATTCTCTCCCAGCCCCGCCGTGAAGATAACTGCATCCAGTCCTCCCATGGCAACGGCATAAGCACCTATATACTTACTGACCCGGTAAGCAAAGATATCCATGGCAAGGCTCGCTCTTTCGTCGCCGTTACCTGATGCTTTTTCCAGATCCCGAAAATCACTGGACAGCCCTGATATACCCAGCACTCCCGACTTGTTATTAAGATATTGGTAGACCTGCTTTCCCGTCATATCCTCTTTGTCCATT
>Ga0183096_1001576_pt1 | contig 18873 bp, 20 predicted proteins | sample Biomet5_FD_127791 | JGI IMG/M metagenome (GOLD analysis project Ga0183096, IMG submission 127791) | Microbial communities from bioreactor (seeded with sewage sludge) at LBNL, California, USA - Biofuel metagenome 5 (version 2) (version 3) | ecosystem: Engineered > Bioreactor > Anaerobic >... | reverse complement strand
ATATTCTGCGACTTCAGCTGGCGCAGCGTTTCTTCCTTGCTGAGCTTTTCGATCTGCCCCGTCGTGTTCTCCGCCACCCGCACCAACGTCGCCGTGGGGACAGGCTTCCCATCCTCGATCTGGACATTCGGCTCAGGCACACCGCCCATGGCTCCGGTGGAGCCCTGGAAGTGCATCAGCATATGACGCATCGGGTCATCTTCTTCACCAACGTATCCGGCAACCGGGCCGGACGCGGGCAAGGAGGTGCTGACGGGTTCCGTGCTGGGCATGCCACCAGGGGCACCCGTGCCACCGGTAGCACCAATGCTGTTCATGGAAGCGGAATCAGGATTTTCGGACTTAGGCATAAGACACTCCTTTTCCCGGTCCAAGTGTTTTGGGAAGCATGTGTTGCTTTCCCCGGGACCGTTGAGAGGAGCTCTCTCAAAACGGGCGCGCAGAGCCCCGCCAACTTTTAGAAAAAGAATTTGGCAGAAGGAGAAGGAGGCGCGAAAAACTATTTATTAAAGGATCTTATGGTGTGATTTTGGATGCAGAAATCCGTCACGGCATAGTAGCCAGCAACCCGCTTCCGGCGGGTGAAGATTTGCTCCCACGCTCCATCCAACATACCGGAAGTATTTATTTTATCCTTCAGCAGCGGATAGACGGCGTCAAAGGACTCGGGCTTCCCTCCGTCCTGTTCGTGGGCCTTGTCCCAGAGCCAGAGCATGGCGAGTCGCATGGTATCGGAACTGTTGATGTGTTTCCCCGACAAGCTCAGCTTGTACACGGATTGAAGGGTTTCCTCATCGATGTGCTGTTTGCCGAACAGGCTTTCAACCGCTTTGTTGATCATATTCAAGGCGTGGATTTCCAAACCTACTTTCGTGGGATTATTCAGAATCGCCTTTGGATCGATGGTGATACTTCTGGATTTTTCCAAGTTATAGAGGTAGTTCGTTGGCATCATCTCGTCAATGGAGATCATCCAGCTTCCATTGAGTTTGACCAGAGCGGATATATCCTCAGGTCCTTTGACAGAAAAAGTGAGATCCTCCCCGGAAAGAATCTTCTCCAATGCTGCATTGGTATCGAGTCCGAATGAATAGTGCTTATAGATTCTTCCAAAGTGCTTTTCAAATCCATAGCTTAAGAATCCATATTTAAAATATTTCATCCCAGCTTCTTTCCCAAACTCATTTTCTAATCTGATCCTGAATGGGCTATACGCGAGGTCGTGATAGTCATCATGCGCTGAAGCATAGCCCGTCACCTCTTCAAGGTATTCGCGGCTTTCCATGTACTCAAAAACGCCAAGGGATTTGAAATAGTCATCATAGCGTTCGATGACGGCACAGTATCGTCGGTACAGCGGATTCCGTCGCATGTACTCCCAATACCAAAAGGCAACCCGTTTGAGGCGGTCGGTATCATACACCGGGTTTTTGTCAGATTTTGCTGCCATGGGAAGGTCGTAGCAAGAGGGACCGACGTTGCCAATACACCAATTCGATCCCACTTGAACCAAAGGATTTTTTCTTGATTTGCCTGGGCCAAACAGGCACTTTCGCGGTGACGACGGTGCCATTGCCACCAGCTGTGTGAATCTGCCCCGAGGGATCGTCCAATCCTTGGAGTGCCTTGATGCCGTACAGTCCGGATGAAATCTTCCGCCTGATCCAGAAGTCGGACCAGCTCGATGATGCGACCCGCCTGGATATCTTCGAATTTCTGTCCGCCTCCTTCTCCTTGATCCCCCTGGTCGGTGGTTTCCCTGCCTCGGGGCAGTCCTCCCGCGAGTTCAAGCGGCCGGTGGAGTCCAACTGGCAGCAGTGGTGCGAAACAAAGCGACCGTTCAACCGTGCTGATTTTTCTCCCGAACGTGCTGGTGTCGCCTGCGGTCCCGCCAGTGGCGTCCTGGCCCTCGATATCGACGACATGGGGAAGTTCCGGGAATGGCTGGCTGCCCATGTCGGAGAGGCGCTCCCCGCCACCTTGACGGTAAAAACCGGTGGCACTGGTGAACGGTACCACCTCTATTTCCTCTATCCCAGCGATGGGCAGCGATATCCTAACCGCTCTGTCAAAGGCGTTTTCGACATCCGTGGCATCGGAGGCCAGGTCCTTTGCCCTGGATCGCTCCACCCGGAGACACGGAAACCCTACGTCATCGTCGAGAGTCCAGAAAACCTGGCTCCGACACCGAACTGGTTGCGGCAGTATTCCTTATATAAGACGACGAGCGCGCAGGAATCCGTTCCCTCCCCTGACACACATCCTTCCTCCCAGGACCAGAGCATGACGCCGAACACACCAACGATTGAACCGATGCCGGCGACAACTACCCCGCAGAACGCACCGACGAACCCTGCTTTCGATAATTTTATAGGTGGGCTCCAGGTACCGGACCATATCAAGGAAAAGATCATCACCCCGATTCCCAAGGGGCAGCGCTCGGAAGCGTCCATGGCGGTCCTGGTGGCACTATTGAGCGCAGAAGTGCCCGAAGGGACGGTCAAACATATCTATGCGAACTATCCCATTGGTGAGAAGGCCAGGGAAAATGATGTAGCATGGTTTGATCGAGAGATAGAGAGGGCGAAAGAACATATTGCTGCCAATAATAACCCGGGATTTGTGTCTCCTCCTTCTCAAGCTCCATCAAACCCTTTCGCTACAAAGCGTCAGTATAGGACATTCAATGCGTTGGATGTTGTCAAGTCAAACGCAAATTTTGAGTTTCTTATTGATAACTTCTGGCCCAAAGGTGAGCCGCTCTTGATCACTGGCCATGGCGGTGCTGGCAAGTCGATCCTTACTTTGCAGATTGCTATGGACCTCATCCTGCCGCCACCGACCGGCTTTTTAAATGTCTTCAAAGTGAACCAGGGTGAACACAAGGTCCTTTTTGTTCAGTCAGAAAACTCCTTGATCGGAATGAAGAAAAGGATCGATTTTGTTAGGAACAGTCATCCTTTTGCGGATTCACATCTTCAGAACAATATGTTCTTCTTGGGTGTCAATCAGGACATCCGTTCGATTGGCAACATAAGTGACCCTCATTTTCAAGATGCAATCAGAGAAACGGTTGACTTTAACGAAATTGACATCCTCGTGATTGATCCATTGATAAGCTTTCACAGTGAAGATGAAAATTCAAACGACCAAATGCGAAGACTTCTCGACAAAGTATCTCTTCTCACTGAAGAGATTGGCGTCACACCGCTTTTGATTCATCACCATGGGAAGTTCGCCACCGATAGCGGTGCCGGAGGAGGAAGAGGAGCCAGTGCCATCGGTGATTGGTCTCCGAATACCTGGGAACTGAGCTTCAAGAAGAAAGACAAGCAATATACCTTACGACATAATAAAGCTCGAAACTTTACTATCCAAGACGAATTAACATTGGAGCTTGTAAATCTTCGATTCAGAGCAGTTGGAAGCAAGAAAATAACCAATGAGATTCAGTATGTGACGACTGCTCTTCAGAGTCTTGGTGGCAAAGTGAGTTCAAAAGACAAGTTTAAGGCGGAAGTCCAAGCTGTTCATGCCAATCTAAATCCAGGACAGAAACCGTTGTCGCATTCTTCAGCTTCGAACTACATTGACAAAGCAGTGAAAGAAGGAGCAATCAAAGAGAACCCTGTTCAAGGATCAAGGAACAAAGAATATTCCTTTTGATCATTCTAAAAGACCATTTTTATCGCCAAAATTTTTTAAGACAACAACGACAATTGTCGACAAAATTTATTTTGTCTTAAATTTGCTAATAATTTTAAATTGTTAATGCAATTTTCTTTCGACAACGACAAAATGGGGTTGTCGTTGGTAACCTGTTAAAATTATTTGAAAAACAAAGACAAAATCGCCTATATATTAAAAGGGGGTGGTTTTCCACCCCCCTTACATATCACAAGTGATGTCGAAGATTTTCTTGACGATGAAGTTCAGCAGAAGGATTCAAAACGAATTCGTATTTAAATTGAATTGAATAGAATGATATTATTTTTAATAAAAAAGATCGAATGATTGATAAAGATATTGAACGGCACTGTTCCATACAGCCACCGATGGTGAACCACTATGATTGAAACTTCACCTCTATTCTCTGAACAAGTCCAACAATGGCTTGGTGGTATCAAACCCATTTGGGCTTCACTAAGAGAAGATACCCTCAAAAAGCTCTTGTCCTCTTTCCCGTTTACAATTGAAAGAATAATTATCAATCAAGATGATATTTTTGAAGAAATAAATAATTCATTGGGGATAAAAGCTGTCAAGCTTATCTTGTCGGAGGCGATGACCAGTCCAGGAATCAAGTTGACCGCGAAGGACAATCTCAATCGAAATTTTGTCACCGAAGCCATTGATCAACTTAACTGGCCCATGTATCGAACTCATGAAATTTTTAGTGTCTGTAAAGTTGTCAACGAAGAGGACTTCCTGCCGTTACACTTTTTCCATATCATTTTAAAAGAAGCTCAGCTTGTCAGGAAATACAAGGGTAATCTCATAGCGACAAAGAAGGGAAAAGAAGCCTATAAAGACAACAAGAATACTCTTTTCAGCATACTTTATCCAACTCTTTACGAACAAATTGACATTTCGTATTTTGATCGAGTTCTGTTATCTGGATGGCCAAACTTACAAATCGGTGTTGTTCTGTATTGCCTAACCATGGTTGATGACAAGTGGGTTCCGAAAGATACTCTTATGAAACTGACGGCAATTCCAGACAAACGATTTTGGGAAACCCCTCGGGACCTTCCAGAGTTTGCCTTTCATGCGCGTATCTTGCGTCCCTTATGGTGGCTTGGATTACTCGAACATCGGATTGTTAAAGATTCTGAGGCTAATACAGAAGTTACTGAGTTTAAAAAGATAAAATCATTTGATAAGATATTCAAGTTTCATATTGACTAAACATTTTATCCATTGATTTAAAACAAGCTTTTCCTGTTTGATATTTCGATGATCCTAATGATGATCAACGGCAATTAACAGAAGATTTCTGCCAAACTACTTTCCCCTTAATTTTGAAAATTCTCAATAAATCAGCAAGTTAAATCGCATTCCTGCATCTTTCAATGAAAATACCGATGCTGGATGGCAGGAAGCTGCCATGAGGCAACATAGATTCTCAATATTCTAGAATTATTGTTGAATTCTAAGGAGATATTCCAACCTGCTGCATAGTCATTCGATTCCAGCGCGTTGATCCTTCCGCCCAACGTTCCTCATGCGCACTTCCTTCTCGGAATAACTCGCACATAATTCATACTAAATTACGATGAAATAAGTGCGTTTCGCCTCAGCCCTACTTCCGTCTCAAGGACATATCCTGCGCCAATTCGATGATCCGCATCAACAAGCGGAGTTCGGTCTCCGACATCGTCTTTACCGCGTCAAAAATCTGCTCCCGAAGTCCCTCCGCCTCCTGTTCCGGACCTTCGACCGCCAGCAGCTGCGAAGCCGTGATCCCCAGTCCCTGGGATAACCGGTCCAGGCTCTGAAGGGTCGGATTCCCGTCGCCCCGCTCAATCTCCCCCACATGCTGGATGGAAACTTTGGCCTGCTCGGCCAAGTTTTCCTGGGTCCACCCCTTGATTTTCCGCAGTGTCTTTATGCGGTTACCAAGATTTTTGTTCAAATTTTCCATGCAGTTACCTCCCCAATATTGCTTTCTACGGGGAGGAAAAACATTCCAAAAGCAATCAGGGTATAGATTTTGAATATAAATCTTTACCAAGGTAGAGTTTTCCAGGAGACGCCTTGGCTCAAGTGGATAGTCTCCAAAAATGATCAATGGTTTCAATCTGTTACCTTGTAAAAGAAAACCGGCAACCCGTCAGATCGTGCAGCGAGGCGAAGTACTATGAGCTTGGTAATCAATCACAACTTGATGGCGATGCAGGCGGCCAGGAGTCTCAACAACAGCTATAATGCGCTCAGCGTTGCCACCCAGCGGCTCTCCTCGGGACTCCGGATCAACAGCGCGGCAGATGATGCGGCAGGATTGGCGATACGGGAGTTGATGCGCTGCGATATCTCGACCCTCAACCAGGGGATCAGAAACGCCAACGATGCGGTCTCCATGATCCAGACCGCTGATGGCGCACTCCAGGTCGTGGATGAAAAACTCATCCGGATGAAAGAGCTTGCAGAACAGGCAGCAACCGGAACCTACACTTCCGCGCAACGGATCATCATTGATTCTGAATACCAGGCAATGGCATCGGAAATCACACGGATTGCCTGTGCTACTGATTTTAACGGAATCTATCTGCTCAATGGGAATCTCGGTAGTTCCATACACAATGGCAGTGGTGTAAACGCAAGCGGTAAGCTCAAGGTCCACTTCGGAACAGGCAATAGTTCTGCCGAAGACTATTATTACATCCAGATCGATGAAATGACCTCGGAAGCCCTAGGATTGGGCAACCATTCAACCCTTGATGAATCCCTGAACCGACTGAAAGACAAATTCAAGGAGAATCTTCAAAGTGCGCTTGGTCAATACGTTGGCGATTCAATCACGCAAGAAGATTATGACAACCTCATCAGCAATTGGCCAAATTATCTCGTAAATGAAATCAAGACATATTCTGTCCCGACTGACGAAACCTCTTTCGATACCATCTACGACACCTGGAACACTCAGGTTGAGACCAAAGGATACTTTAGCGATCCGAATTCAAAATATGCCGGTGTCACCACGTACGACGCCTACAACAATCTTACTGATAGCCAACAGCAAGAACTGAGCTATATGTGGGCGAATGCGGCTGCTGCGAAAATTGGCTCTGCGAATTATGCACCGAGACCTGCTTTAGCCACAGTGCCCTCTTCCATCTATAACAATCATGAAAGCGAATATGCTTCTGCATTGAGTTCAAGTACAAGCTGGTATAATTCCCGATACTCCTGGGCCGGCAACTCCATCCAGACACAAGACGATGCGCAATCGGCTTTGGAAGCCATCAATACGGCCATTACAATCAAGGATCAGGCCCGAGCCAATCTCGGGGCTCTTCAAAATCGACTTGAAAACACCATCTCCAACTTGGAAACGCAGGTCGAAAATCTGCAAGCTTCCGAATCCCAGATATCTGACGTCGATGTCGCAACCGAGATGACGGAATATGTCCGGCAGCAAATCATAACCCAATCTGCGGCAGCCATGCTGACCCAGGCAAATTCGTTTCCGAAGATGGCACTGCAACTCATCCAAGGGTAAGAAACGAAGCGAAGATGGGAGAAGATCATGAAAATCGAATCAACCAATATCAATCACTACTCTTTTGGCCTTGAGCAATTACTTATGAAGGGCAATAGAGTGTCGAGTACCGCCCAACAGCATGGTACTGACGTTGCCGTTACAAATGACACCAGTATTCAAAACCATAGTGACAACAGCATGTCCGCAGAGACAATTAAGCAAGAATTGTCTGACACGGTAACTGGTATTCAGACTCTAAGCCAAACCGGACAAAATTTGGATGGGATTCACAGTTTAGATCTGGAGAGAGTTTTACGATTGATCAGTTAGGCCCTATTACTTGCAGCATCAATTGTCTTTATACAACTATATTCGATAGATAGGCCTTAAACGGTGCTGTTCCTCGTTTCCCGGTGAAATTCCCGATGCCGGATGGCAGTGTCCTGCCTTTTTTTCACCCTCCTCAGCTCCACATGGGATAAAATTTTGTTATTTTCCCACTCTCCCCTCTCTTTTCGGAGACAAGTGCTCAAAAAATGCGGGGTATGACTTTTCGATTTACCACCAAGCATGTTTTTCTTAGGCATATATTGCCACGGCTCACCACTTTTGTTCAAAACGAAACGCACTTAATCCATCGTCTTTTCGTATGAAATAAGTGCATTCACAAACAAAGAATATCCAACGATTTCAAACAAATTAGTCGTCTTCTGGCAGCATCAGCGTCAAGACCGGCTCTCCATGGTCACCGGGACCGATATGCGCGATGACGTCCACGGTCTCGACTCGACCTGGCGCCATGAGGAATGCGATCCTCACGGTGGCCCGATCCGCACCAGGGCGGCTCTTCTTGGCAGAACAGAGCACCAGGAACAGCAGATCATGGAGTCGGCCAGTCGTACTCTGACCATCACTCAGGTCCAATCCTGACGGCGGCTCGACGTAGCCGTGGTACAGATGATCGGTAATAGCGGTATGGACCTTGAACCCGACGTGCTTCGCGTACTCGGTGACATCAACCAGGACACCGTCAGCGATGGCTTGGGCCCTGGTGTAGCGGTAGATGCAATTCCACCCATCATCGGCGGGCATCACTCCCCTCCTCCTTTTTCAAGCAACAGACCGAGTTTCCTACGGAAATTCTGACATAATTCGAGACCGACCTCGGCACATGACCGCGTCAGTTCCCCATAGATTTCCTCGGATGACTTATCCATGATCTTGAAAAGCTGCTCTATGGGACGGAATGCATTGATGATCTCTGATTTCAGGTCCAGTAAATCCGGCTCGTCTGGCATCGTAGAGACTCCAACGTATACGAAAAGCACCGTTTTTTTGGATTAGCATGGGATCAAGTACCAGCAGAAGCAGTATCGCAGGACGCCACTCAAGCTGCAAACACACTTCATGACGCCCTGCGATATCCATGAAAGGTTAGCCGTCAGAAGCTTCGTCCATTTCTCTGACGAAGTCCTCCTGCTCTGCGGCGGGCATCCGTTCGAAGGATTCGTACATCTCTTGGCGCTCAGGATCAGGACCAAGATCGGGAGCACCAGGAATTTCGACAGGAGCAAAGGGATTTTCGACCATGACGCAATCCTCCGTAAGTTTGATCTTGAATTACAAGCAATTGACCAACTGAGCTGCTGCTTTGCAGCCCCACGGGAAAGGATACCCTGGGGCCCAAGGGCGGTCACGGGGACAGACGGAGGAATTGGATATACCGATACCGAAAACGAACGTTGGGCCGGAGCGGGATTTTCCTGGGGGATTGGGCCCAAGGGGGATAATGGGGGAGGGCCAGGGAAAAATCCCAGGAGGGGGCAGGAGGGAGAGAATCCAGGGTATGTCCGGGGCGGGAGCACGACCCCTAAATTCCCCCAAGGGGTGCTTGGACTACTCTCTAAGAGAAAGCATAGCTATTTTAGCTGGTTCTGAAAATGCAGGGATGACTTGTTTTATTGCTTTGGGCTACAATTAATCAATGCCTTATGGAATTCAGCTTCAACACGTGCGCAGCAATTAAAATAAAGAAACTGTAGTGACATACCTGGCATTATAAGATTACTATGGTATAATTTTTTTGTTATCATCGAATAGCGAGACATAAAAATTGCTGTCAATTGCACTTATGAATATTGCCTTAAATAGCCTATATAAAAGGAAAGGCGCGGCCACGCTGAGTATTACGATTGAAACTAGAACAAACATTATGCCGTTTAAAATTGTCATGAAAAAAGATTTCAGATCTTTTACGTTTTCGTTGAGTTGAGTTTCCGATTTGCCAGAAATGAAATCATTCACCTTATTGTACAAATAACTGGCAAGTCCTACTGCTGCTTTTTTTGACAACCCTACCGCACCACCGTGTTTATCATATTCTTTATTTATGGTTTTAATTTGCTGAGTAGTTATCTGGTCAAATATATATGTTTCGGCAGCAACGAAAAATGGCAGTGAAATATAGATAAAAATCGTAAAAAATACAATTTTTTCTCCAAATTTTCTGGAAGCTTCGAATATCCCAAATCCAAATCCTAAAGTAAATCCTGATTTTATAAGAAAACCTTGCTGCAAAATCTTCAGTAAAACTGTTTGAGCGGTGAGCGCTATCAAACCATTCTCAAGGAATGCCGATATTCTGCTGATAAACTCACTAATACCTGTCAGCGATGCTACGCTTATTGATGTGATGTTCTTTGCTATAGAAGCGATAATAAAAATAGTTTCGATAGAAATAAATGAGTTAGCACAGTAGTCATATGACAAGTCATAAAATGGCTTCATCAATACATCAAGAATTAAATTATAGAGGCCAAACATAGCCATAATCGTCAAAATTATAAAAGCATTTTTTGTAGAAATTTCTTTTTTACTGAACTTAGCCAATAGCAATACTGGGAATATTAAGACTAACCTGGTATACTTGAAGACGCCTTTCGTAATTAAATCGAGGTTAAAATTTTGTTTTTCTATTGTCTTTAATCTGTTGCCTGATTTTGTATTGTTAGATGGGATGGCCGGCTCATCCACAACGGCATAAATACCGACATTTGCTAGTAACGACTTTACTTTAATAGCCTTAGCTCTATCTGCGCCTTTGAAAATAACACTACTTTCTTTGTTTAAGAATTTTGCATAGATATTTTTGTCAAATTTTGATATTCTTGTAATTAGATGATCGACGCTGTTTTTGTCGTAATTTTTAAGCTTTTTCCAACTCGTTGTTACAGTGTAGATTACTTCAGGCATTGTACGTCACCTTGTTTAGGGTAAGAGAGAGGCTGTGCGATGAAGTCCAAAGTAACGGTTTGGATTGGGCTAACCTCTCAAGAGTAATTTTTTCATAGTCTCTTTTGATTTTCAACAAAATTGTTTCGGTTTTTCGTAGCGTAGATAGAAGTCAGTGTCGGATGGCAGCGTCCTGCCACAGACACGGTACGATTGCGCATATTCAGTGCTGGATCGGTGAGCCAGAGTCCAGTGACGGTGGAGGACAACTATTTGAAGCATATCATGCTGAAATATCACATCTTTCCAAATACATGACAACCCACGCTTTTGCCAGTACGATATTTCGCCATCAAAGATGTTACACGTTTTGCCGTTAAAAATGATTAATCTCATTTCAAGAACGAATTTGTTGACATCCTTTGTTTTTGCTATACGGTTTGTTTTGAACAATTCGACACCGAAAACGAAGGAGAGAGAATTATGCCTCGTGGAGAATCGAAATTCGATGCGGTAAAGCTTCGTGGCCTGATCAAAGAAGGCAAAAACGCCCAGCAGATCATGGACGCTTTCGACATCAAGAAACCGATGTTGAAGTCCTACGTCGCTCGGTTGATCCAACTGGACGAGCAGTTTTATAAGATCGAAGGCATGGAGGAGCGCGCTGTCGCTGGAGCTCCGAAGTTCGGGAAGAACGGAATCCACTTGAGCGCAGCCCTGCTGAAGAGCTACGGCTTCAACCCTGGGGAGACCTTCAAGTTCTCTGCTCCTGAAGCTGGGAAAATCATCCTGGAAAAAATCTAGCCAGCTAGTTTTTCAGGAATATTGTGCAGATAGGCCCACGCCGTCCTGAGAAGAGGGGTGACGTGGGTCTTTATTTGTTTTGCGGGGGGTGGTATCGATTTGCTGTAATATGCTAGATGTTAACGGCGTGATATGGGAGAGGTGGCATGTATCAAATTTCTGAATTACAAGTAATCGAAAAGAAGATTTGTAATGCATTAATTAAAGATGCAAAGCCAAATTTTAACTTTTATATCGTTCCATTTGCTAGCAATGGAGTTGCTGGAATGGTTATTGCTGATGCCGTTATTAAAAGTTTTAAGAAAATGTTCGATGGACTTTGGGTGGGTGGAACAGTTTATATGGCGAGCGATTGTGTCATATTTAACCCAAACTCATTAAATAAAATGCTTCATTCAAACGTCGGGCGGATAGAAATTCCTAGGTCTGACATTGTAGGCGTTGATAAGGAGTTCGGGCTTGTTACGAGTATTATTTGTATCAAAACAAATAATGGCATATTAAAAATTCGTTGCTATGGTGCTTCTAGCTTTATAGATAAAATCAAGGCATGTTATTCCCTCTAAGGATTCAGATCGAAGGGATGGATGCTCGTGTGGCTTCTGGAAATGTGAAGTTCTCCAGCACGGGTCTCCGTCTGTCCCCGACTCTCCTGACCAACTACGGGTTCAAGCAGGGGGACGAGTTCAAGGTTTCCTGCCTGGAAGAGGGCAAGATTGTCTTGGAGAAAAATAATTAGCACGGAATTTCGGAGAGTTACACTAAAAAGGCCCACGTCGTCCTGTGAAGAAGGGGTGACGTGGGTCTTTATTTGTTTGCGGGGAGGTGATATAAACAAAAAGTAATTTGCGTGATTGGGTACGCAAAACAAATCGGATTACAAGCACTCAAGGCAACCAGCGTTCTAGGTGTGATATTGTTTTTTTTAATTTTCAAGATAAGTTGGCCATGTAATGGATATAGTAATTCACTCTGCCCCATCATTAAAAAATTTTGTAGAAATCATTGACGAACTGCATTTCGATCAAAGAGTGCCTATGTGGTTTAGGGGTGTGGGAAAATCAACCTATACTTTGGTCCCGTCATTGTATAGATATCCAACTTCGAAGGCAACATCTGAGCTTCTTGATATCGAAGTAAAGATGATGACTCGATTTAAAGAAAGAGCTGTTCCTTATTTAAATAGTTCTAATCTGAGTGACTGGGAATATTTGTTTTTGATGCAACATCATGGAGTCCCGACGAGGTTATTAGATTGGACAGAAAATCCATTTATCGCACTATATTTTTCACTTGTCTCAGCAATAAGTTCAAACTCAGTTGATGGAAATGCCGCAGTTTGGATTTTATCACCAACAATATGGAATGAAAAAGTCTTTGAGCATACATCTTATAAAGGTGGGCCGCTTTCAGTTACCGATAAAAGAATCACTCGATATGATCCGTCAGAAATGGATAACATTCCAGAGATGCCTGCTGCAATATTTGGCATCCATAATAATCCACGCATCATCGCACAAAGAGGAGTTTTCACAATTTTTGGATCGTCGATAGAGCCAATGGAAAACTTGTTTGTGAAAAAAGATTTTCCTGCCAACGGGTTGATTAAAATAGAAATTCCCTCTGATAAAATTCACCAATTGCTTGAGCGCCTTTTCTCGACTGGTTATACCGAATCTATGATCTACCCTGGGCTGGATGGATTGGCCCTTGAAAACAAAAGGATATATGGGTTTACGAGCTAATGTTTAAAGTAAGAACGCACGAAAATAAGAGTCTTCGCTGGTGGTTTGTTCATCGAGAAGATATTGATTTTTCTCCTCCATATCAACGGAAAGGGAATTTATGGTCACTTCATGATCAGGCTTACCTCATCGACTCAATCGTTAATGAATTCGATATTCCTAAGATTTATCTTGCTGATTTTACCCTTGTTGATTCTGAGTTGAACACCAGGCATAAGCCTTATGCTGTGATAGACGGGAGGCAAAGGCTAGAAGCGATCTTTGCTTTTTTTAAAAATGAATTTTCTCTTGCTGAAAATTTTATTTATCAAAAACAACCAGCATTGGATCTCTCTGGATTTACATATAATGAAATCCAGACAAAATATCCAAATGTTTCGAGTGTAATTGATGAATTTAATTTACACGTTATGAGCGTTATAACCGATGACGAAGCTATGATAAATGATTTGTTTATAAGGCTCAATACTAGTAAGGCTTTGACTGGTGCAGAAATAAGAAATGCAATGAGCGGACCAGTTAGTGCAGCAATTCGCAACGTATCTAATCATAAATTTTTTCAAAACAAGATTAATTTTCAAACGAAACGAGGTCAAGACCAGAATGCAGCAGCGAAACTATTACTTCTTGAGTTTAGAGGAAAACTTGTTGACACAAAAAAAATTCACTTGGATCGATTTGTAAAAGAAGGTTTTTTCTCGGAAAGTTATGATATAGATTTGGCTAGAGACCGTGTATTCAAAAATCTTGACATGGTGTGCAACGTTTTTAAAGATAGAGATTCTCTATTGTCTTCTCAGGGTGTTGTTTCAATTTACTACTGGTTCATTAGAGAGGTTGGTGACAAAGATGACGTAAGAGCTTTTTTATCTGATTTTTCTGATCGATTGAAGAGAAATAAGGAAATTGCAAAGAAGAACCCTGAGGAAGCAGACCCAAAACTGTTGGCTTATGATCTTTACAATAGAAGTATTAATGACCAGGGCAGTTTAGCTGAACGCTTTAAGATATTGATTGAGTATTACAACCAGTATTTTTAATGGATTTATTATGGGATTGAAATTCATTGTGTGTCGTACGATCTTTGCCATAACCATCTCGCGAAGCTGATGTCGCTGGATGAGAAGTTTTACAAGATCGAAGGGATGGATGCCCGCACGGTCTCCGGTAATGCCAAGCTCTCCAAAACCGGAATCCATTTAAGCCCGACGCTTCTGGCCAACTACGGCTTCAGCCAGGGCGACGAGTTCAAGGTCTCCTGTATGGAAGAGGGGAAGATCGTTTTGGAGAAGAAGTAGCTAGCTGTATTTTTTGGAATAGTTGCGCATTATGGCCCACGTCGTCTCGGGAAGTGGGGTGACGTGGGTCTTTATTAAATTTCATGATGCCGATATAGATATGGCTAAATATGGGGAAGGGAAAGCATGTTAATACAGACAAAAAAAGTTTGGTTTCATTGGTGTATTATTTAGTATTCTTGATTCGAATTATATTCTGTTAAAACTTTTTGCATAACCGATGAATCGGTATAGTTTGTACTTTGATTGAATTTTGTGCTTTATTCTGGCAAAATCAGTATTAACGCCCGCTTTCCTGATGAAATGCTGACGAAAATAAGGAGTCAAAATGTTTGACAATAATCATTATGAACTAATCAAGAAAGGTGTTTCCATATGGAATAATTGGCGAAGTGCCAATCCTGGTATAAGGCCAAAACTAGATAAGGTAATGCTAATCGGTGAATATCTTCCTGGAATAAATTTTTCTCATGCAGATATTTCTAACGCCCATCTTTCAGGGTGTGATTTTTCAGGTGCAGATTTTTCTGGAGCAAATATATCCAAATCTGATCTTACACGAACGAATCTAACTAACGCTAATTTTACGAATTCTATTCTTGCTAACGCCAAATTAAATGATTCAATTGTTTGCGGAGCAATTTTTGAAAAAACTGATTTTTCTAAGGCTAATCTTGCAAATATTGATTTTCGTAGCGCTGGCCTTGTTGCCGTTAATTTTTCGTATATTGATCTCACAAAGACATTGCTGGACTGGGGCAACTTAAAAAATGCAAATTTATCTTATTCAAAATTAAAAAAACTAAACTTGTCAGATGGAAACTTCGAAGGAATTGACTTTACAGGGTCAACACTTGAAAATATTGATTTAAGTGGTAGTGATTTTGTGGAAGTGAAATTTATTAATGCAAATATTTCTCACACTATCTTTAAAAAATCCAAATTTAATAATGTGAATTTTTTTGGTTCAACAATCAATGACTCAAATTTTTCAAAATCAATAGTCAATGAATCAGTGTTTACTGATGCTAAAATATTTTCATCTGATTTTTATTTTTCTTCAATGTCAAATGTTTCATTCAGGGGGAGTTCTCTCTCCAACGCAAACTTTAGAAAATCCATTATCAATAGCATTGAATTTAACGACTCATCAATAAATGGGTGTTTTTTTAATGGATCAAGCCTTAATGATTCAACGATCACCACGTCTAATTTCGTAGATGTGTCCATGTCGCAATGCAGCATTATTAATACGGCAATAAAAAAAACACTATTTAAAAACGTCAATTTTGAAAAGTCCAGATTTAGAGATATTGATTTCGAGGCTGTCAATTTATTTAATTCAAAATTTATTGGTGCAAAATTATCCAAAAATGATTTGTCAAAAACTGTCCTTTCCGGCAATGATTTTTCAAATGTTGATTTTTCTAGTTGTAATTTGTCTGGAGCACAAATTGTAGATTCAAGGTTTACAAATTCTAATTTTAACGATTCTAATCTTGAAAAAACAGAACTTACGAATATGGATTTTGATGGTACTAGCTTTGTAAATGCCAACTTAGAAGGATGCAACTTCGTAAACTCCAATCTTAGGAAAACAACATTTCAAAATGCTCATTTTAATACTATAAACTTTGCTGGCGCAAATCTTAGTGAGGCCAATTTTTGGGGATTGAAACTAAAAAACATAAACCTGTCTAAATCGAGACTGACAAAGGCAAATTTTTCCGAAACAAATCTTTCAGGAATAGATTTAAGCACAAAAGAATTGATAGAAATTAATTTTACAAAATCTGACCTATCAAAGGCTGATTTTAGCGATACATCCATACACCTATGCGATTTTTCATTTGCAAACTTATCTTATGTGGAATTTACTCATTCTTCTTTGCGTGACTCATTATTTAAGAATACAAATCTTGCAAATGTTAAGTTTACTGACCTAGACGTCTCTGGATTAGATTTTAATGGCTCTAATTTATCTTATTCCGATTTATCGAATGCAAGGCTGGATAAGTGCAATTTTAATAATGCAAATTTGTCTTATTCTAATTTGAAAAAATCTTCGATAAAAGATGCAGTTTTGGCTGGGGCAATTTTTATTGATTCTTTATTTGAAGATACTCGCTTTTCTTCAATTTCATCAATTAATGAATTGAAGGTTGCGCTAACGACAGAACAGTTGCTTGGGATTGTTTTTGAAGATGAAGAAAAATATCGCACTCGCTATAAGAACAAAGACCAAAACAAATTCAAACCTGGCGATTTACTATCGTCTCCATTTCTATCTTTTCACTTCTCCACGTCGATTTGGAATCCGTGGGATCTTGGTTTGAATATGGCTTCTATTCAAATAACCTGCAATAGGCTGCAATTTTTGCTCTCAACTGAAATAGAAGAAATTAATTTTCTGAAAAAAATGGTTCAATCAGATTGCTTCCCAAAATACGAAGAGTCGATACGATTGCTTTCAATTCAAAGCGGAAGCATGAATATCGACATCGGCTTCCTCGAAAAAAAATTACAAAAAAAACATTTAAATGCGTTATTGACAATATTTTTAATTTTTATGCCTTTTAAATATGTCACTGAAGAGTATAAAAATTTCGAAGAAATAAAAATGATCAAACTCAAACAAGAAGCACTTCGATTGGAAATCGAATCTAAATCAACAAAATCGTTGGCTTTGTCTCAAAATTTTGTCAAATTAGGACAATGTCACACGCCGATAGAAGAAATAATGTCCACCATAATAGTTCCAAAAATTTTTAGTACATCCAATAATACTGTAATGTCAAACAAACAAAAACTAGTATCAATGGCAGTTCAACCTCTATATTCGGTTATATCTTCTCATAAAAAACGTGATGATGAAGTGAGAATTGATATTGTCAATTACGATTTGGATAATTTGCGTGATTAATCCTATGACAGCATACAAACCACGCAATTTGTCCAATTTAGCAGAATTTCACACTATCACATCCAAACCAAGTCAAAACAACAGCATCCTAAAACTATACCCCCACACACACATACCTAATATGATGAAATAACGAAATATTCACCTTCTCCCATCCCCGTCAATCCCCGTTTCTCCTCCCTCCGTGAAAAAATTCCAACAAACCTCTCGAGAGCGTTCTGAGGATGGAGACCAAAGCTAAAGATGGTTTCAATCGAAGTTTTCCCTGCTAACTCAGACAGATATAATAATTTTCGTGGGATCGGTTCAAACATGATGTGTCTGATGGCAGGAGTCTGCCAAAAAATGCGCCTTGGCAGAGGGAAGATGGTGAGATCGGGGAGAAGAGGACCCTGCTGTCCAATTACGGGTTCAGCAGAGTGACGAGTTCAAGGTGCCCTGCCTGGAAGAGGGAAAACAGGTGACGTGGCTCCTCCAATTTTTTAGTAATCCCAGACGAAGGGATAGGATTACCAAAGGAGACGATATCTAGTGGGTCGCTCCTCCTCTGGCGCAGTCTGGGACAACTAGCCAACTGGAAGACAAGTAAGTAATAATTATTTGAAAGCAATTATTTCTTAGGTCGTTCCCATGGTGTGTCGGGTTCAACATGTCGCGTCGGTTCACCTAGAGGTTCTGGAGTCGGTTGAGGCCTTGGTGAAGGTGGAGTGGGTCTTCTCGGAGGTTCTGGCAACGGTCTGCCTTTGCCGGGATTTCCTTGATTTGTCATTGTATTACTCCTTTGGAACGTAAAACGAGTTTGAAGGATACTTACTTCTAACTTCATCTTCACAAATTCTTTTTATTGTTTTCTTTTCACAAACTTCTGGACATTTTCCCACAAGTGTTCGTTCTCGTTGAATTGCCTTTTGAAAATCGATCTGCATTTTTTTGTCATACTTCTGGGATTGTTCAACTGATGATTTTATCTCTTTTAGGTCAAAATAAAGCATTCGATAGCCAGAAACGATTCCCTCATATTCTTTAATTTTTTTAGGTAAAGCTAAAAAAGGCTTAACGACAGAAACTACAGCGGCAATTATTCCCATGCTTACCCAAACATAATTTCCAACTATTGTAGTCCAAACATTGAGTTTAGCGATGGCAGATGATGGGGCTGAAATGGCTAGCGTAATATCTAGATAAAAATTAATTGATTCAAAATGTTGGAGTCTGCGCTCATAGTATTTTACGTTAAGACAAGCGGTTCTTAATTTGTCGTATAAAGCCCAGACAGGATGGTCGTCATATTCCATTGAAATTTCTCATAATTTTTATAAGCATGACAATATAAGATTTGTTTCCTGTCATGCAGAATATGTAAAAAACTATCGTAATTTTGCTGAAATCTCAAGAGGATTTTTTGCTTGGTGGCCATAGAATAAAAATCTCTTCACTTCCTTTCAGTGCTAACCCATTATTATTGCTATTACCAACTGAAATAATTAACTATTCAAATTCTCGCATCCACCCCAACGTCCGATTTTCTCCTCCCCATAGCAAAAACCCCTGTCAAAGACAAATAGAAGTGACCGAATTAGGTAGCACGTGAGTTGACCGATTGGCGTTGCCTTTGCCTGGGGTTGCGAGCGGCTACGGCGGTGAGCGGCTTGAGCTGGCGGCGGGCGA
>Ga0183096_1001574_pt1 | contig 18897 bp, 11 predicted proteins | sample Biomet5_FD_127791 | JGI IMG/M metagenome (GOLD analysis project Ga0183096, IMG submission 127791) | Microbial communities from bioreactor (seeded with sewage sludge) at LBNL, California, USA - Biofuel metagenome 5 (version 2) (version 3) | ecosystem: Engineered > Bioreactor > Anaerobic >... | reverse complement strand
CCTACCAGCAGAAATTCCCGGGCAAACGCCGCCTGGGCGACATTCTCGTCGAGCAGGGGGCCGCGACCGAGGCTGAGATCGTCACCGCGCTGCATCTGCAGCTCGGCATCGACATGGTCGATCTGCGTGGCATCAAGATTCTGCCCGAGGTGCTGGGCCTGGTGAGCGGCTCCATCCTGCGCAAGCACACGGTGCTGCCCATCGCCTTTGACGAGCACGATTCCAACATTCTTATCCTGGCGATGGCCGACCCCCTCGACATGATGGCGCAGGACGACATCGCCATCATCACCAACCTGCGCATCGAGCCGCGCGTCGCCACGGCAAGCGGCATCAATTCGGTCCTCGACCGCTATTTCGGCACCGAGGAGGTCATGTCGGCCGCCGAGCAATATACCAAGGAGCGCGAGCAGCAGCTCCAGCAGCAGGCCGAGGAAGCCGCCGCGCAGGAGGACACCAACCTCAACTCCGCCCCCATCGTGCAGCTGGTCCGCACCATCATCGAACAGGCGGTGCGCCAGCGCGCGTCCGATATTCACATCGAAGCGCTGGAAAAGCAGGTGCGCGTCCGCTACCGCATCGACGGCGTGCTCAGCGAAAAGATGGCCTACGACAGCTCGCTGCTGGCCGCCATCGTCACCCGCATCAAGATTCTCGGCCACATGGACATCTCTGAAAAGCGCAAGCCGCAGGACGGCCGCATCACCATGACGGTCGATCTGCAGGAATACGACATCCGTGTTTCCGTGCTGCCGACGTCTTACGGCGAAAAGGTCGTCATGCGACTGACCTCGGCCAACGGCCTGACGCGCAACAAGGCCGACCTCGGCCTGCGCGACTGGGAGCTGAAGCGCTTCGACCACATCCTCTCCAACCCGAACGGCATCATCCTCGTCACCGGGCCGACCGGCTCCGGCAAATCGACCACCCTCTACACCGCCCTCTCCGAGCTGAACAGCGAGGAGGTCAACATCGTCACCGTCGAGGACCCGGTCGAGGCCAACATCCCCGGCATCAACCAGGTGCAGGTCAACCCCAAGGCCGACCTCACCTTTGCCAGCGCCCTGCGCTCGATCCTGCGCCAGGACCCCGACATCATTATGATCGGAGAAATCCGCGACATCGAGACGGCGTCCATCGCCGTCCAGGCCTCGATCACCGGCCACCTGGTCGTCTCCACGCTGCACACCAACAGCTCCGCGGCGACGATCACCCGTCTGCTCGACATGGGCGTCGAATCCTTCCTGATCGCCGACTCGGTGGTCGGCGTCATCGCCCAGCGCCTCGTGCGCCGGCTGTGCACCTCGTGCCGCCGCCCGCGCAAGGCGACCGACAAGGAAAAAGAGCTGATGAGCCTGCCGCTCAACGAGGACGTCATCGTGCACGACCCCGTCGGCTGCCCGCTCTGCGGCGACACCGGCTATTACGGGCGCATCGGCGTCTATGAGAGCATGGAAACCCCCCCCCGCCTGCGCCAGATCATCACCGCCCGCGGCTCGACCGAGGAAATCAAGCGCGCCGCGCTGGAGGAGGGCATGCACACCCTGCACCGCAGCGCGGTCGAATACGTGCTTGACGGTGTGACCTCGATCCCGGAAATGCTCAAGGTCTCGTTTGAAGCCTGATTCCCACACCTTATATATAAAGGAGCTCTTGCATGGACAATTTTCCCGAGCTTCTCCGCCAGGCGGTCGGCCGGCACGCCTCGGACATCCATTTCAGCGTCGGCACCGCTCCCGCGGCCCGCATCGACGGCGCGCTGGTCAAGCTCTGCGATGAAAAGCTGACCGTCAACATGGCGGACGCCATCGCCGATCTGGTCATGGACGACCGCCTCCATAAGATCTATGAGGAAAACGGCGAGGTGGACTTCGCCTATTCGGTGCCCGAGCTGGGCCGCTTCCGCGTCAACATCTTCCGTCAGCGCGGCAGCACGGCGCTCGCCCTCCGCATCCTCAACGCCAAAATCCCCGACCCCGCCAGTCTGGGCCTGCCCGACTGCGTGGTGAAGATGGTCGAAAAGCGGCGCGGCCTGGTGCTCGTCACCGGCGCGACCGGCTCCGGCAAATCGACCACCCTGGCCAGTCTGATCAACATTCTCAACCAGAACTACCCCTATCACATCATCACGCTGGAGGACCCGGTCGAATACCTGCACCGGCACGCCAAATCGATTGTCAACCAGCGCGAGATGGGGATGGATTCCCGCAACTACGCCACGGCGCTGCGCGCCGCCCTGCGCGAGGACCCGGACGTCATCCTTGTCGGCGAGATGCGCGACCTCGAGACGATCTCGATTGCCGTCACCGCCGCCGAGACCGGCCATCTGGTCTTTTCCACGCTGCACACCATCGGCGCGGCCAACACCATCGACCGCATCATCGACGTCTTTCCCCCCTACCAGCAGCAGCAGATCAGGACGCAGCTCGCCGACGTGCTGGAATGCGTCGTCTCCCAGCAGCTGCTCCCCCGCTGCGACGGCAAGGGCCGCGTGGCGGCGATGGAGGTCATGCTGGTCAACGGCGCCATCCGCAACCTGATCCGCGAAAGCAAGACCTTCCAGATCCCGTCCGTCATCCAGACCAACCGCAAGCTCGGCATGATCACGATGGACGACGCGATCTTTGAGCTTTACGGCCAGCACATCATCACCGAGGACCTGGCGCTCCACTACGCGCAGGACCGCGCCGCGCTGGCCAAGCGCATCCTGTAAACGGCCATCACAAAGAAGAAGGTGAACGGACTTGCCCATCTACGGATACCGCGCCGCCGATGCCTCCGGCAAGGAGCAGCGCGGCACGCTGAGCGCGGAATCGCCTGAAAAGGTCGCCATCGCTCTCCGCAAGGAAAAGCTGACGCCCATCTCCATCGCGGAGCAGAACGCCATGAGCCGCGACCTCTCCTTCGGCTTCCTGCAAAAGAAGCCGAAGGCGCGCGATCTGGCCGTGTTCTGCCGCCAGTTCGTCTCGATCGTCAACGCCGGCGTGCCGGTGATCTCGGCGCTGGAGATGCTGACCGACCAGACCGAGAACAAGATGCTGCGCAGCGCCATCGGCGAGACCAAGCGCTCGATCGAGACCGGCACCTCGCTGGCCGACGCCATGCGCAGCCACCCGCAGGTCTTTTCGGAAATGTTCATCACCCTGGTGGCCGCGGGCGAAGCCTCCGGCAGCCTCGAAAACAGCTTTTCCCGCATGGCGGAGCAGTTTGAAAAGGACGCTCACATCAAGGGCCTGGTCAAAAAGGCTTCCATCTACCCGATCGTCGTCGCCTGCGTCGCCGTCGGCGTCGTCATCGGCATGCTGGTCTTCGTCATCCCCACCTTCCAGAGCATGTTCGACCAGCTCGGCGCCAAGCTGCCCGGCATCACGCTGGCGGTCATCGGCGCCAGCAGGTTCATGCAGAGCTACTGGTACATCGTCTTCGCCCTGATCGCCGCCCTGGTGATCGGCCTCAAGCAGTTCAACAAGACCGACGCCGGCAAGCGCCTGACCGGCAAGCTGGCGATGAAGCTGCCGATCGTCAAGAACCTCTCGGTCAAGACGGCCTGCTCCCGCTTCGCCCGCACCCTGAGCACGATGCTGGCCGCCGGCCTGCCCCTGATCGACGCCCTCGACATCGTCGCCAGCACCATGACCAACATCTGGTTCCGGGAGGCGCTGCTCGACGCCAAGGATTCCGTCTCGGTCGGCGCGCCGCTCTCGGAGCCGCTGCGCGACGCCGGGATCTTCCCGCCGCTGGTGCACCACATGGTCGGCATCGGCGAGGAGACCGGCGGCACCGAGGAGATGCTCGGCAAGCTGGCCGACTATTACGACGAGGAGGTCGAGGCCGCCACCCAGCAGATGATGGCCGCCATCGAGCCGATGATCATTGTGCTGCTGGCCGTCATCGTCGGCACCATCGTCCTCTCCATCGTCCTGCCGATGGCGACGATGTACTCCAGCCTGGACAGCCTGTAACCCGCCGGGCGCGCCGTTCGCCGGCCGCGCCGGACCGCAAAAAGCCGCGACCCACCGTTGTTTTCCTGTCCGCTCCGGGAGGGGGCGGCGGGCTGACATAAATACATTTCTCCCCGCGGAACGCGGGAAAATCTATCAAAAAAAGAGAAAGAGGTAAACCAACATGAAGAAAAAGCTCAATAACAAAGGCTTCTCCCTCGTCGAGCTCATCATCGTCATCGCCATCATGGCCGCCCTCGTCGCCATCCTCGCCCCGCAGTACATGAAGTACGTCGAGAAGAGCCGCAAACAGGCCGATGCCAACACCGCCGAAGAAATTTTTACTGCGTGCAAAATTGCTGCAACTGATGAAAATATGCCTGGCTTTACCGCCACATGGAATGGCTCTAACTTGACCATCAGCGCAACCACTGGCACTACTGCTTCTACTGCTATTGCCGAAAACCTCGGTAAGACGGCGCCTGATAATGTAATTACGATCCCTCGCAAATCGACGGTTACAGTTACGAATTATGTCGTTGTCTATACATCTGGCACAAATTCCTCTGTTACTCAGTCGGGCGGCTGGTGGAACTAATCACCCCATCCACTAAATGTACATTCTTCTCGCATTTCTGCTTGGCTCTGTCGCGGGGGGCGGTTACGCCGCCCTCCGCCGGGGCCCGGCTTCCTCGGGCGGCAAGGCCCTCTCCCTCCCCGCGCTGCTGACCGTTGCGGCCAACGGCGCGCTGTGGGCGCTGTGCTGCCTGCGCTTCGGCGTCACGCCGGACGGGGCGCTGTGCTGCGCTCTATCTTCCGTTTTGCTGGCGGCCGCCCTCATCGACGCGCGAACGGGCGAGATCCCGCCGCTGTGCAGCCTGGCGGCCCTCATTCTCGGCGCGCTGCGGCTGCTTTTTGACCTCTCGCTGTGGCAGACGCGGCTTCTCGGCCTCGTCGCCGTCGCGGGGCCGCTGCTGCTGCTCCTCCTGCTCACCAAGGGCCGGGCCATCGGCGGCGGCGACGTCAAGCTGCTGGCGGGCTGCGGCCTGTTCCTCGGCTGGAAGCTGATCCTGCTGGCGTTCCTGCTGGCCTGTATCCTCGGATCGGTGATCCACCTGATCCGGATGCGCTTTTTCGGCGCGGAGCGGACGCTGGCGCTCGGGCCTTATCTGGCCGCGGGCGTCTTTGTGTGCCTGCTCTGGGGACAGAGCCTCCTCGACGCCTATCTCCGCCTGTTCTGGCGCTGAACGCGGCGCGCTTCCGTCTTTGCCCGGGAAAACGGGCCAAAACGGAAGCGCCGCCGCGCGGCAGGCCGCCTTTCCCCCCCGCGCCGTTCCCCGCGCGTTCCCCTTCCCGCCGGAACGCCGGCAGGAAGGCCCCGATTTTGAACACCCATCGTTTGATTTGACATAAAACGCGATCACCACCTTTCAGATAATGAGGAGGCTGCGATATGGCGGCGAAAACCCTGTGCATCGAGCTGGGAGACCGGCTGATCAAGGTCTGTGAGCGCAGCAGCGCCAAGACCCACGTCAGCAAGTGCTTCTCCTTCCCCACACCGGACGGCCTGGTCCAGGACGGACAGGTCAGCGACCCGGCGGCGCTCGGCGCCGCGCTGAAAAACGCGCTCTCCGCCAACGGCCTCGGGCTGCGCAAAAGCGCGGTCTTTGTCCTCCAGAGCGGCAAGGTCGCCGCCCGCGAGGTCAAGCTGCCGCCGGTGCGCGACAACCGCATCAAGGCCATGGTCGAAAGCAACGCCGCCGAATACTTTCCCGTCGACATGAGCAAGTACCACATCAGCTACACCGTCCTCGAGCGGCGCGAGAAGGGGGACGACCCCTTTGTCCGCCTCCAGGTGCTGGCCGTGCCGATGGCGCTGCTGGAGGGCTTCTTCCAGGTGGCGGAGGCCGCCGGGCTGCGCGTCGAGAACATCGAGAACGCCGGCACCTGCCGCTACAACGTCCTGCGCGCCTTCCACAGCGAGGGCGTCACCATGTACATCGACGTCGGCTGCACCACCTCGGACGTCATCATCATGCAGGACGGCCTGCTGATGCTGCAGCGCTCCTTCCCCGTCGGCGGCGACGAGCTGATCTACGCCCAGCTCGGCGCGGACGGCAAGACCGACAAGGACTATGCCGACGTGATGGCCCAGCTCTGCGAGGGCAAGACCACCCTGCCGGACGAGGCCGTCGTCGACAGCCTCAACCGCCTGACCGGCAACATCGTCCGCATCGCGGACTATTTCAACTCCAACAACTGGGAGACCCCGGTCGAGAAGCTCGTCCTGCTCGGCGACTGCGCCGCCCTCGCCGGCTTCCGCAGCCACGTCGAGGAATCGGTCACCTACCCCGTCGAGATGATGGCCGAGCTGCCGGGCTATTCCCTCTCCGCCGGCGCGCACAGCACGCCGCTGCGCTCCGGCTACCTCGCCTGCGTCGGCTGCCCGCTCGAGCGCGGGCTCTTCCTGCCCGAGAACATGGGCAAGCAGAAGAAGGCCGCCACCAAGCACCAGTCCGAGAGCCTCACCCTCGGCATCATCGTCTGCGCCGGCTGCTTCGTCATCGGCGCGGCGCTTGCCGCCAGCTCCTTTTTCGGCTACCGCTCCGCCCTCAGCGACAAGCGCGCGGCCGAGCGGGAGATCGCCTCTCTGGAGCCGGCGCGCACGACCTACAACACCTATGTCGATTACAAGGCGGCCGCGGACGGCTTCCAGACCGTCTACGCCGACGCGCAGAAGCCCAACGCCCAGCTCTCCGACTTCATCGCCGAGCTGGAGAAGAAGATGCCCTCGCAGATCTCCGTGCTGTCGGCGGTCTGCACCAACGAGAGCGTCAGCATGAACGTCATGGTGGACAGCAAGGACGCCGCCGCCGCCGTCATCGTCCAGCTCCGCAGCTTTGAGAGCCTGTCCGACGTCGCCGTCGGCGCGATCTCGGAGACGGAGGACGAGAACGGCATCGTCCAGGTCAACTTCGCCGTCACCTGCTCCTACCCCGCGCCCGCCGCCGACGAGACCGCGGCCGCGGCCACGACCGCGACCGAACCGGCCGCGGCGCCCAAGAACTGAGGAGGCGTGCTGAATATGACAATCTCCAAACGCGACACCAAGCTGCTGCTCTGCCTGGCCGGCATTGTGATCTTCCTGCTGTTTTATCTGCTGGGCTACAACCATTTCAACGACCTGCGCGACGAGACCGAAGCGGCGACCGCCGCGCTCATGCCCGAGCTGGAGGAGCTGCGCGGCTACAAGGCCAACGAGGAGCAGTACCGGATCGGCATCGAGGACAGCAACGCGGTCATCGAGGAGCTGAGCGTCCGCTACCCGAACGACGTGCGCAGCGAGGATCAGATCATGTTCGCCTCGAACATGGAGAAGCAGGTCGGACTGTCCGTCACCTCCGCCAGCTTTTCCGAGGCGGTCGCTCTGCTTGATTTTTCCGGCGTGAGCGAGCAGGAGGACGGGAGCCATCAGGCCATCCCGCTTCATGCCTTTTCCAAAGGGATGTCGATGTCGTGCAGCATGACCTATCCCGAGCTCAAGCGCGCGCTCGGCTATCTCTATGAGCAGAACAACATCACGGCGCTCGATTCCCTCACCGTCAGCTATGACAGCGCCACGGGCGAGCTGTTCGGCTCGATGAACATCCAGAATTACTATATCACCGGCGCGGACGACGCCTATTACCCGACGCAGACGCCGTCCTTCCCGACCGGCACCAGCAATATCTTCGGCACCGTCACGACGGCGCCCAACCCCGCGCCGTAAGCACGGAGGCAGTTGCAATTTTAGAAAGGAGGCGACCGAAATGGTCGGCAAGCGTCATAAAAGCCGCGGCTTTTCCCTTGTGGAAGTGCTCGTCGGTGTGATGATCCTCGGTCTGGTCGTCTCCCCGCTGCTGCACACGATGGTGACGGCGATGGGCACGGCGCGCAAGGGCCGCGTGGCGCAAAACCTCAATGTCCTGTCCCGCAACCTCACGGAAACCGTCAACACACAGGCGCTGAGCGCGCTGCTGGACGGGCAAAACGACGCGTTCGGGGCCGCCGGCAAGCAATTCTACAAGAGGGGCGACGGCCGCTATACCGCCCTGACCGATGATGAGGCGGTCGGGTCCGACCATTTTTACATTGGGCTGACTGACCTCACATATCCCGGCGGCAGCACGGAATACGACGCGATGATCGAGCTCAACGCGACGGAGTACGACAATAACGATGAGGCCGTCTCCATCTATACCGCGATGGATTCCATCTTCACCCAGCCGGCGAGCGCGAGCGAGAACCCCGACGTTCAGGCGGCGGAATACTTCGCGGATCAGGCCTTTGAGCTGTCGATTGGCGGCGAATACGCCGACAAGGAATTCGTCAATCTGCCCGATGCGAGCGACTTTTTCTTCCGAAAAAACGGCGCGGAAATGGATCGGCAGATCATCATCACCCAGGACGCGCGCACAGGCGTGGACGCCGAGACCAAAAACATCAACGGCTCGGTGGTCTATCGCTACTCCGCGAGCTGCAAAGTCTCATACCGCGTCGCCGCGGGCGAAGACGGCGCCGCGGACGTGGAAAGCTCCGCGGACTTTGAGCTCGGCAGCTATGAGACCGAGGCGATGGACTTCTCCATCGGCGACGAGCAGAGCAACGCGGCGCCCAAGGCGTTTTATCTCTTCTTCTATCCCAACCTCGGCGGGGATGACCTGATCGATTTCCAGCACGGGGACACGCTCCCGCTGCGCGTCTTTCTGGTGCGGCAGACGCCGCCGCTCTACTTCCTGCCCGACACGGAGCAGAATCAGGCGCGGTGGACGGACTCGGTCAACGCCGCGCTGGGTACCTATCGCCCGACGGTGCAGCTCCGCGAGCCCTTTGATCCCGCGGCGGGGCTCAGACCCAGAGCGGAGCTCTATCTCAACTTCGGCACCGCCGACGGCGGCAGCAAGTACCGGTTCGTCACGGTACACGATCGGATCAGCGTCTTCCGCGGGCTTTTTCCCGCCGAGGACGGACTGGTCGTTCAGGAGGAGAAGGACCGGCTCTATCAGGTCACCGTCACGCTCTACACGGCGGGCGAGGACTTTTCCGACAGCGCCAAACTGACGGTGCTGTCGTCCACGGTGGTCAAATAGCGCTTTTATCAAGGGAGGTGGAACAGATGAAGCAGCAAACGATCGGCCGCAACAACCGCGGCTCCGCGATCATCATCGTGCTGGTGGCGGTCGCTTTTCTCACGATATTGGGGTCTCTTCTGCTCTTCACCACCTATACGGGCTACCAGATGAAGATCGTCGAGCGCAAGAGCGCCGAAAACTTCTATTCCGCCGAGACCGCGGTCAACGAGGTGCGCATCGGCGTACAGAAGGCGGCGTCGGACGCCATCGCAGCGGCCTATACCTCGGTGCTCGAGAGCTATAACACCTCCCTGTCGGAGGACAGCGAGGACGCCTTCCGGCGCGGGTTTGTCGAAGCGCTCTATGCGTGGAAGTCGGACGGGACGTCGCTGTTCACCCGCCGGGAGCTCGGGACGACGACCTACAACCCCGCCGTGCTGCGCTCCTTTCTCACCGTCAGCGGCGCGACGCTCACCGCGGCCAACCCGGCCGCCGTCAGCGAGACCGACGACGCCATCATCCTGCGCGGGCTGCGCGTCGATTACACCGACGCGGCAGGTTATCAGACCTCAATTTCCACCGACATTTCGATCGGGAAGCCGAGCTTTACCTACGCCCTGTCCGACCTCATCCTTAGCGCGGTGCAGGACTATACCGTCATCGCAAAGAACGCGCTGCTGGCAGAGAACATCGAGCCCGGCAAAACCCTCAAGGTCGACGGAAACGCCTATGCCGGCAGCATCCATGTCACCGGCGCCGGCACGCTGGAGGCGCACGACCAGGCGAACTTCTTCATCTGCCGCGACCTGCTGGACGTCGAGAGCGGGCGCTTTATCGCGCCGGGAAAAAGCCTCAAGCTGTGGGCGGGCGGCATCGTGCTCGGCAATAACGCCTCCGTCAAGCTCGAATGCTCGACCTATGTCCAAAACGACCTTGTGCTGTCCGGAAACGGCGCCGAAGCCGTCCTGTCCGGTCAGTATTACGGCTTTGGGACCTCCGACACATCAGGCGCCGCCAGCAGCTCCATCCTCATCAACGGGAGGGAGACCTCGCTTGACCTCAGCGGGCTCAACCGGCTCGTGTTGGCGGGCAACAGCTTTGTCAACGCCAACGGCTCCGACGTCATGATGGGCGAATCGGTCAGCGTCCGCAAAAACCAGCTCGCCTATCTGATTCCCTTCGCCTGCTTTGATGCGGCCAAGGCCCAGAGCGCCCGCGTCAAGTCCAACCCCGAGCTGTTCGGCACCGACGAGATCGCCGCGGTCAAGGATCAGCTCAACGATCTGGTCGATCTCGACTCCATCCTGTGGAGCGATGTGCTCGGCGCGGACGGACAGCCGATGAAGCTCGGCGACTATGTCGACGGGGTGCAGACCGTCTATCAGCCCATCACCTCGACGCAGACGCTGGTCTATTTCTACATGCATTTCCGCGACAAGGCGCTCGCAAACAGCTATTTCAAGGCGTATTTCGACCACAACTCCGAAAAGCTGCAAAGCTATCTGGAGCTCTATTCGAAAGAGATCAAGCTCGGGAGCACAACCGGAAAATCCTCCGCCGGCGGCCTGCTCGGCTATGAGGGCGGCGACTCGGACATCTATTACGAATACACCTCCGTCAAGGACAGCATTCTGCGGCAGATGCGCTCCAACAGCGGTAAATTTCAGAACCTCTGTGCGACGCTGTCCACCGAGGTCGGCGGAGCCACCGAAAACGCCGACGTCTACGACTATCTCGTCGACGAGGACAAGTTCCGCCGCGAATGCGGCGAGCGCGTGCAGCTCACTTTTTTTGACCCGGCTGCGACGGATGCGACCGATCCTGCGAATGTCTGGGCCGTCATGGTCAACGGCAGCGCGAGCTATGGCGGCGATACCGGCGATCTGAAGATCAGCCCCAACCAGTACCCCAACCTGCGCATCATCATCGCCACCGGCGATGTGGAGATCAAGAAGGACTTCGAGGGACTGGTCGTCTCGGGCAAGGATGTGCGCGTGTCCGCCAACCTGAAGCGGCGTCAGGAGGAGGTCAGCGAGGCGCTGCGCGCCGTTCTGGAGGGGACTGCCGGAGAGGCCGAGCCCGTCACGCTTCTCGATTTCCTCAAAAACATCGGCACGCAGTCCTCCGGTTCAACCTCCGTCCTGCCGGCGCGCGACAGCTGGAACCTCGAAAAGCTTGTCACCTATGACAACTGGACCAAAAATCCCAACTGAACGCGCGCCCGTATGACTTGGAAAGGAGGCGGCAGACCATGAAAGATCACAAAGGCTTTTCCCTCATCGAGCTCATTGTCACGGTGGCGATTCTGGCCATTGCCGCCTCGCTGGTCGTCGGCTCGTTCAACCTGATCTATGTCAAAAACACGCAGAAATGCGCCAGCGCGGTCGACGCGCTGCTCTCCAAAACGAAAATCTGCGCCATGAGCCGCGCGGGTGACATCTATCTCAAGCTCTATCAGACGGAGGACGGGATCTTCGCCGACTATTGCGAGGGCGGTACGGCCGTCCAGACCGACAAGGTCGGGAAGGCGAATGTCGCGGTGAGCTGGAACGACGGGACGGAGCACGCGCTCGAGGGAAACCCGCTCTATCTCTCCTTCGCGCGGGGCACGGGCGCGTTTACGACGCTCGCCAAATCCTTTGCGATGGGCGGGCAGACCTACGCGGGCGCGGACAGCGCCTACTGCGCGCAGATCGTCTTTGCGGGCGGCGGGGCCGCGCGCGTGATCGAGCTGGCCGCCCCCACCGGCAGCCACCGGATCACGGCGGGCTGAGGAGGGAACGGATATGAAGCTGGTTAAAAACAACAAGGGGTTGACGCTGCTCGAGCTCATCGTCAGCTTTGCTCTGCTGGGCATCGTCTCCCTCGCCGTCGTCGGGCTCGTTTCCACCGGGGCCAACTCCTATCGCGCCGTCAACACAGAGGTCAGCCTGCAATACGAATCCCAGCTCGCCATGAACCAGTTCCGCGAGTATCTGATCGACTGCAACGGCGGGCTGTTCTGGGACAGCGACGCGCACACCCTCTATGTTGCCGATCAGAGCACGGACGAGCGCGGCGCGGCCGTCACGACCGTCCACCGATTCCAACAGGACGGCGCGCAGATCAATTACAGCAGCGGGACCGTCGCGCTGGCGGACGGCGCGGCCTCCTGCGATTTTGGCGACGACTATCTGCTTTGCAGCTATGTAAAGGACTTTTCCACCTCCCGTGCCACGGAAAACAGCCCCTCCGGCCAGCGGCTTTGCGTTTCCTGCACCGTCACGCTCGAGCTGGAGCTGGGCGCGCGGAGCTATGCCGCCGAGGAGGCCCTGTCCATGCGCAATCCCGTCCTCACCCGCTCGGAAAACTATCAGGCATGGCTCAACATGGTGGCCGGAAGGTGAACGGCCCGCTGTTCATCAAACGCGAAAGGAGCACAATGATGGAAAAGAATAAGAAATGGGTCAAGCGCGGATGTCTGGGAACCGGGTGTCTGCTGCTCGCCGCGCTGCTTGTGCTCGGCCCGCTGATGCGCAGCGGGGACGTCAGCGCCATCGATTCCCTGCCCTACGTGGAGAAGATCAAGGCCACGCAGAGCACGTATACCATCCTCGAGATCACCCCCGCCGCCCCCGCCGCCGGCGCGCTGACCGGACACGGCTCCATCGGCTATTACGTCAAGGGCTCCGAGCCCTGCAAGGACTGGCAGAGCAAGCTCTCCGCGATCCAGACCGCCGCCGCCCGGGACGCGGCCGCCGAGGCGCTGTTCAGCAATCTGGCCGGCGCGGGCATCCTGAGCACGGGCGACGGCGCGCCGCTCAAAGCGACGTTCCATGACGACACCAACGGCTATTATACTGAAAAATATCCGTGGGAGCTGACCGACTTTACCGGCTGGACCACCCTGACGCTCGGCCGCGAGGAGGCCGTCGAGGCCGCGGGCTCCTTTTCGGAGAAGGGGAGCAACACGACAGGCCCCTTCTATTCCAAGGTTTACGATTACACGCTGCTCGGCACAGCCACGGGCGACTCCGTACAGAACATCGTCTACCTGACCTGGTACGCGGCGGCTCCCGCGTCAGAGGGTGACTACTGCTACTATACGCCCGCCGCCGACGCCTGGCGGGAGATCGAATGGAATGACGACGGCTCGCTCAAGACCACGGGCCTTGACCCCGCCGCCGCCGTCTATACCGAAAACGGCGGACACTACGAAAAAGCGGGCATTTTGGGCCAGACCATTCTGTCCCATGACCAGACCTACTATGATCTCGATCTGACCAAGCTGGGAAAACCGTCCGCCGCGTGGAGCGCGGGCTGCTACGCCGCGGCCAGAAGCGCCGGCTTCCGCCTTGCGGCGGACAGCGAAAAAGGCTACGCCTATTTCCAGTCCAACGGGGGAACCTCCTACCGCCTCAGCGACAGCGGCGAATATGTCTTTACGGCGGACGGCAGCCAGAGCGCCACGATCTATACCAGCAAGGTCTGGTTCAAGGGCGGATATACCAACAACCAGTGGTTTCTGAGCAAGGTCTTTGACGTCAGCTCGCCGTCCGGCAGCGCCATCGGCATCAAGGTCAACTCCTATGCCGCCGACCGCGTCACGGCCGCGATGGTCAGCGCGGCGGACATGATCGTCCTCTCCGCCGGGTTTGATCCCGCGCGGGGGTCGGCGTCCTATCTGCCCGCCGCGGGCGGCGATTTTGTCAACGGCTCCGCCGCCGCGCAGCAGATCGCTATGCTGGCCGCCAGCGGCAGCACCCCCATCGTGGTGGATTGGCGGCTGACACAGGGCTCCGGCTCGCCCAATATGCGGGCGCTGGCCGAGGGCTGCCTGACGGGAAGCCCGGCGGACGCCGACCATAATTATGTTTTTGGCAGCATCTACTGCTTCACGCCCACGGGCGCGGTGCAGGCGCTGGCCACCGACCGGTTTGCAGCGTCCTTCACCAGCACGGCCACGGCGGACGGCTTTTCCGACGCGCTCGACGAAATCCTCAACGAGAACTTTTTGCGCAAGCGTTCCGGTCTGGGAGACAGCGCCCTGCTCGACCAGTATATCAGCATGGCGGCCGCCGTGCGGTATGTCATCAACCACCGGGGCGCGCGCGTCACCGGCGAGATCAGCTCGGTGCGCGTGCTCGAGCTCGAGCCCGGCACCGCCAAAAGTGCCATTACCGAGGCGCAGGTCTACGGCTGGCTCGGAAAGCCCGACACCCTCAAGGACTATACGACACGCGAGGACGCCATCGTCATCACCTCGATGTCGACGGCCGAGTTCGTCGGGCGGATCGAGAATCTGGTCGAGACCTATGACCTCATCTATATAGGCGACTCGACCATCGGTCTTCAGACCGACTCCACCACCGACGAGACTAAGTACAACGACGCAACCAACATGAACGGTCTGCTCTATACGAACATCGGCGACACCTATAAGGCGAGCTATCAGCTCACCGGCCTGCTTGACCGCGACTATTCGAGCTCCAGCTCCGACGGCTATCGGGAGATTGACGCCTCCAGCTCCACAAAGGCGACGACTTTCCGCTTTTCCGGCAACGACCTGACGGCGAGCAAGGCGCAGGAGCTGCGCGAGTTCGCCGAGGGCGGCTACCCCATTGTTCTGGGCGACAAGCTGATGAGCTCCCAAAGCAACAGTGCAAACTTCAGCTTTGATATCAGCATTGTAAACACTGTCAGCGGCAACAACGTTACCCTGACCGCCATACCGATTACGACCGGCAGCCAGCTCCCGGAGGATGTGTCTTTTAGCTATGAATGGTATCGCAGCGACTATTTGTATTCCGGCTATAGCCCGATCTCCCAGTCTGCCTCCTTGCCCATCGATACGGCCCAATATGACGACTATTACTATTATTGTGTGGCCACCCCGTCCGGCGGCGACCTTTCCTCCGTTTACGCCGCCCGCAGCGCCACCTACCGCGTTTACCGGGATTCTTTTAGCTTCGCCGCCGCCGTCGACAACAGCAGCGCACAGTCGGGACATTATCTCGGCTCGCGTGATGCGACGGCGACAATTCGTGCGGTAAACCCCACCGGCGACGCGAGCAAAAACGGCAACGGCTACAGCATCCCTCTCTCGGTTGCGCAGCCGTCTGTCTCCGGTCTGCCTGCCGATGCAAGCATTACCTATAGCTACCAATGGCAGTGGTCAGACGATGAAGATGAAGGCTATCGTAATATCGGCTCAGCCTCTTCTTCGGGCAATTATACAGATAGCTACTCAGTTCTCAACAGAGGTGACAGCAGCTACTATCGGTGCCAAATCACGCTCACGATCCGCAGCGCTCAGATCAGCAACAACCCCTGGACTGAAACGATTACAAGCGGGGTTCGCAGCGTATATAAAAGGAACAACAACAATTATTTAACGAACATATTCAGCGATGGGGTCGGTAAAGATGTTACATATTACTTAAAAAACGTTCCCACTGTCTCTTTTTCCGCCTCAGTCAGTTACGATTACGCCAGTCAAAGTGAGATTGCCCTTGTGACCTCTGTCTCCGGGATTGCAAGCGATACCTATCGCACCTATACCTGGTATAAGGTCGGACAGAGCAGCCCCATCGCAACCTACAGTGGCTATTACAGCCCGGATTACCATACTGTTTACTCCGCCGGCTCCTATTACTGCGTTGTGACAGTTGAAAACGGCACCCGTGCCGCCCGCACAGGCACGATCGTCGTCACCGCCGGCGGATATCAGGGCGTCGCAGTCTATTATTCCGGCTATTATGCCTCCGCTGGCTCCTTTACCCATACCACCTATACCGGCACGGCCGGCATCAACACCTTACGGGTCGACCGGGCATCCAACCTCTATAACGCGTTGAGCGCAACGGTAGGCAATCCCAACGTCATGGCGGTCACCAAGGTCACGCCCGGCAAGACCGATTATGCCGTCAACTCCGGCACGCTGTACCAATACCTCAACCTCTCCAAGCCGAAGCTCGACTGGGTGGCGACGACGGACGAAAACTGCCGCGACGGTTATCCCACCGCCTACGCCCTCACCGACACGGGCACGATTACCAGTCTCGCGCCGCTCGCCGACGGAAGCTATTCCCTGACCTATTCCTTCCAGATCACGAACGCCACCGACCCGACGCCGCAGACCACCACCTATGACTGCCGGTTTTTCATCGACCTCAACGCCGACGGCCTGTATAAATCCGACGAACGGCTCGGTGGCGTCGAAATCACGCTGGCCGATACCGGCAAGATCGTCCAGCCCAGCGGCGGCGTATACGCCCTCAAGCCCGGCACCGTCTATAAGCTCACCCGACCGCTCCCGGAGGATAAGGTCGGCCTCATCGCGTGGAAGCTCGAGGTCGCGCAGAACGGCGATAACGCTTACAGCCATGCCTCCCAGCACGGCTACACCCACATCGCCGCGACGACCAAGACGCCTATCAGGATCCTCCAGATTCTACACAACAACGGCGGCGGACTGAATCTGAATACAAATGAAACCTACAAGAACTGGCTGGCCAAGGTTCCCGATTTTGATATTACCATTGAGACGATCAACGCCACGAGCCTTGACAACAACAAATATTGGGTTGTAAATGGAGCGTATGTGGGGCGCGCCGAATATTTCGCGCAGTACGATATGCTCATCCTCGGCTTTGCCGATATGTATCGGGAGATCAGCGTCGATGCCGCGAAGGACATTGTCGCTTATTCCAAGAATCACGCCGTGCTCTTTACGCACGATACCACCTCGTTCTGCAACGTCCCCTACAAAAATCTCAAGAGGACCGACGGATATAATGTATATGGCGATTACTGGGGCTACGCCTTTAACAGCGTGTTGCGCAGCGCCGTCGGCCTCGACCGCTACGGCGTCACCGACGCGACATGGGGCAGGACGACGATGTATGACGGCACGAAAAACAATCATCCGGTATCTTCCGGTCCGGTCAGCCTGACCGCCAAGGACAGCGCGGGCGCGCTCATCTCCGATCAGATCAGAAAAGCCGGATATACGCTCGCCTACACGCCCAAAAAGACGGCGGTCGCCGACCTCTCCGGCTATGCCCTGTCCACCGTGGCCGAGACGCAGGGCTATACCAGTCATACGCTGCTGCGCTATAAAGGCAGCAATACGGTAACGCCGTCCACCTACAACGATCGCGCGACAACCTATGTCTCTCAGGTCAACGAGGGGCAGATCACGACCTATCCCTTCAGCCTCAACAGCACGGAGTTCGGCGGCTCGATGACCACAAGCCTCAAGGTCTCCGAGACGCACGAACAGTATTATCAGCTCAACATGAACTCCGACGACATCGTCGTCTGGTACTGCCTCTCCAACTCGGACTCGAGCGCGCTGACCGACAACGGGTATTATGCCTCGCCCTCCAACGACGTCGTCAACTCCTACTACATCTATACCAAGGGCAACATCACCTACTCCGGCGCGGGGCACAGCGGCTCTGCGGTCAAGGACGACGAAGCCAAGCTCTTCATCAACACGATGGTCGCGGCGTTCCGCTCCGTCGCGCAGAAGGCCACGATCCGCATCACCGACGCCGCCGACAGCAACAGCGAGCTGCAGTATAAATATTTCGCGCTCGACTATCAAAACGTCAACGGTGTATCGACCGCCGGCCCGCTCGACAGCGACATTGACGAGGACGACCGCACGATCTATTTCCGCATCGTCGATCCCAGCCTCTCCGGCGTCACCGAGGCCAAAACGCTGACCTACTGGTACGCGGCGGTCGATAAGGACAACGTGCCGGGCGAACGGAAGCCCCTTATGACCGCCAACGTTGAAAAGATCAATTACATGCCCGGCATGACCTCCGGCAGCCTCACCCTCAAATTGCCGGACACGGGCGACGACCCGCTCTCCCTCCTCAGCGACGAAAATGTGGCCGCCGTCCGGCTCTTTATCCGCATCGAGGGCGAGGGGGAGCTGTCCAACGAGGCCTCTGTTGATCTCCGCAAGGTCGGGCTGTTCCAGCTCAATTGATGATTTCCAAAAACCGCCATTTTGCAGCTGCTGCAAAATGGCGGTTTTCCTGTATTCATGGGCTTTTGCAGGTTTTGGAACCCTTCCCGAATGCCCCGGAGGATTCCGCACGACGGCGGAGGAAGTCAGAGGATTCCTGAGGACCGTCGGGGGCCGTTTCCGCTCCCGCGGAAATCCCCCGATTCCCTTCGGCTTTTTCCCGGCATCCGCGGGTTGCCCGGCCGCGCCGGAAAATGGTATAATACAGATGTTCCCAAGGGCTCCCTCCGTATGACGCGCGGGGCCGATTCGGAGCAAAAAATGCGGCCGCATGGCGTACGAGGTATCGCTGTGGCCCGGTCGCAAAGATTGAGAGGTCATATCATGGTATCCCTCAGGCGCGCCGGCAAGTATGGCGTCATCCTGCTTGGCTCGGCAATCCTGGCATTCGGCCTGTACAATGTCCACGGACAGTGCGGCATCACCGAGGGCGGCGTTTTGGGCGCTTCTCTGCTGCTGCAATACTGGCTGAAGATCACCCCCGCGCTGTCCTGCTTCATCATGGACAGTCTGTTCTTTCTTCTCGCGCTCAAGCAGTTCGGCAAGGGCTTCCTCAAGTATTCGATCACGGCGAGCATCGGCTTTTCCGTTTCCTATGCCGTGATGGAGCTCTTTCCGCCCGTCCTGCCCTCGCTCGCGCAGTGGCCGCTGCTGGCGGCGCTGGTCGGCGGCCTGTTTGTCGGCGTCGGCTGCGGCCTGATCGTCCGCATCGGCGGCGCTGCCGGCGGTGACGACGCCCTGGCCATGCTGCTCGCCAAGCGCCTCCACATCTCGATCGGCGCCGCGTATCTGATGGGCGACCTGGCCATCCTGCTCCTGTCGC
>Ga0183096_1001567_pt1 | contig 18957 bp, 18 predicted proteins | sample Biomet5_FD_127791 | JGI IMG/M metagenome (GOLD analysis project Ga0183096, IMG submission 127791) | Microbial communities from bioreactor (seeded with sewage sludge) at LBNL, California, USA - Biofuel metagenome 5 (version 2) (version 3) | ecosystem: Engineered > Bioreactor > Anaerobic >... | reverse complement strand
AGGCGCGGCCTTCGGAGACAGAAAAAGTGTTTCGCGAGGGCTACAGGGCATGGAGCCGCGGCAGGACGTATGAGCAATATTGTTCTGATAACATGAAGGAAGACGCCTATGGTTCAAGATACGTGATCGAGGAGGATGGCGAGATCGTCAGCTCGCTGATATTGCTGGACCTGAAAAGCTTTCACGGCAAAGCGGTATGCGGCATTGGTTCGGTGATTGCTCATGAGGGGCATGGTAGAAAAGGATATGCGACCGAACTGGTTAAGCAAAGCGTTGCGGGGGCGGAAAAGGACTGCGCTCTGATATTTCTCTATTCAGATATAGATCCGGCTTTCTATGAGAGATTCGGTTTTAAAGCGCTGCCCGATTATCTGCAGAAAAAGTCAGGAAGCGTTTGCATGGCGCGCTGCAGCGATGATATATGGAACAAGCTGCTGGCCGGTTCCGTCAGCGATATCCCCGGATACTTTTAACGTTTGGAGGCGTTAGCATGAAAACGATTGGACTGATAGGCGGCATGAGCTGGGAGAGCACAGTGACATATTACCAAATCATCAATGAGACGGTAAAGACACAGATGGGCGGGCTGCACTCCGCGAAATGTTTGCTCTACAGTGTTGACTTTGCCGAGATTGAGGCGCAGCAGGCCGCAGGCGAATGGAAAAAGAGCGGCGAGATACTGGCGGATGTGGCAGTAAGGCTGGAGAAGGCGGGCGCAGATTTTATCGTAATCTGTACGAATACGATGCATAAGGTGGCACCGGCGGTTGAGGCCGCCGTTAATATTCCCCTTCTGCACATCGCAGACGCGACGGCGGATGAACTTGTAAGAGACGGCGTGAAGACAGTCGCGCTGCTGGGGACAAAATACACAATGACGCAGGATTTTTACAGGTCCAGACTTGAAAAACGGGGAATCGGCGTTCTGATTCCGGAAGCCGATGATATTGAAATCGTGAATTCGGTCATTTACGATGAATTATGCCGCAGAATCATTTCAGAAAAGTCGCGAAGAGAATATCTACGTATACTCGATGAGCTTGCAAAGAGAGGCGCTGCGGGCGCGGTGCTGGGATGTACGGAAATAGGCCTGCTTATCAACAAAAAGGACATCTTGTTTCCACTGTATGATACCACTATCATTCACGCGGCACGAGCGGCGCTAATGTCCCTGGGCCTGTCCGGCTGACATGATTGCATATGATAATATGTCGGGAAACATTGACCTTTTGCGCCAGGGTTCTTATTGCGAAAACGCCGTACTTTAGTATATTATGAAGCCTTTTTGAAATACTGAGAGTAAGAACAGCTATAAGGAAGGCTCAGTATGAGAAAGCTCAAGTGTTTTGCGTCCATATTGGTATGTTTTATATTGGTTATGGCAGGTTGTTCAAACAATGAGTCTCAAAGCGCATCGACACAACTGCCGGGCGGACAGAGCGCCGCTGTCAGTGCGTCGGGCGGGCAGCAGTCATCCGGTCAAGAGCAAACGGGCGGGCAGATGATAGAACCGAAGCAACTGATCTCCAAGGAAGAAGCGGCTCAGCTTGTTGGGGAAACGGTGAAAGACGGTTCGACCGAGGAACAGTCGATGCTGGGGATGAAGCTTTGCTTCTACGCCGCTGAAAATACCAATTCAAAAAGCTATCTTCAAATCGCCGTGATACAAACAAGCATGCTGCAGCAGGGACAACAGCAAAGCTCAGGCGGTGGCGGTTCCAGCAGTGGCGGCGGTTCGGGCGGCAGCGGCAGCGGATCAAGCAGCAGCCCCAGCGCCAGCCAGAGCAACTCCGGTGGAAACGAACTGACGCCAAAGGGCATATTTGAGGCGCTGAAAAAGGCGATGGAAGATCTGAACGCGGCTGATACCGGAAGAATTGGCGATGATAATTTTATCGCGGCGCAGGGGATGGGCATACTGTCAGGCGAGTACTACATATTCGTTTCTGCCGGCAGCAACGATACGGCAAACGTCCCAAACATTGTTAAGGCTGCCGGAGAGCTGGCGGTGAGGAACCTGAAAAGAATACAGGGTAAATAAACGTTTACCAATAAGAACTCAAAAAGCGCCCGGTTTTGTATAGATCAGGCGCTTTTCTATCGCTTAAATTTTATTTGTTTTCGTTCTTATCACTTTGAGTCGTTTCGGTTTCTTCAGACGACGGGTTCTCCATCTCGCGGAGCATAGCGGCCACCTTCTGCTCAATGCCGGAAACGCCGGCTTCTGAGGGGGATCCTTCACTGGTTTGTTCAGCGGGTTCCTGCGGCTTGGGTTTCGGTATCCGGATAGGCTGCAACGTTCCCTCGGCAAGGCGCTTGCGGTATCTTAAGTAAGGCAGCAGCACTCCGAGAACAAGCAGTGCCAGCACGACGCCTACGATGATCAAGACCTTATAGATATCGGCCATTGTCGTTTGGGGCATATATAAAACCTTAACAAGATACACAAGAATACCCACGACGATACCATCGATCAGGGTGAGTGAAAATAGATTCAGCCGCAGACGGTATTTATTTTCAATCCTCCGGCGTCCGAGCATGATCACAAGAAAGACAACCACGAAGAGATAGTTGAGCAGGCTGTTCTGCTCAATCGCCTTTTCCTGAACCAGCGTTGAAGGGATGAACATTGAAAGCACTAAAGCGGTAGCGCTCACGATGCCGGCAATCACCTGAATAATTCGTAACTGAGTATCTGTCAGCTTTTTTTTGCCATCCTCCGGCTGAAAATCTTCATTCTCATCATTCGGATTCGGATTTTCTTGATTAATATCGCTCATTGAAATCTCCTTTTCAATTCATCAACGGTTATTATGTCATAGATTTATTCCATTTTCCATAGCAATTGTGAAAAATCTTATTTATTTTTACTTTCCTTTCTGATAGAATGATTCTTAGTCATTATAAAAATCAGTTCAATGAAGACTGGTTGTGAATATGTTGGAGGAAATGTATGAAATTTTACAGCACAAGCGGCATAAGAAACATCACGCTCGTGGGCCATGGCGGGGAAGGCAAAACGACGCTGGCTGAAGCAATGCTTTTTATCAGCGGAATGATCGACAGACAGGGCAAAACTGACGACGGAAATACCGTGATGGACTTTGACCCAGAAGAGACAAAAAGGCACATCTCTATTAGTTCTGCGATTGCGCCTGTGGAATGGAAAGATACAAAGATCAACATTATTGACACACCGGGCTATTTCGACTTCATTGGCGACGCGACCTCCGGATATTACCTGGCTGACAGCGCGCTGATAATCGTGGGCGGTTTGACCGGCCTGACTGTCGGGGCGGAAAAAGCGTGGGATGCCAGCACCAAGGCTGGCATTGCGAGAGCTTTCTTCGTTAACCAGATGGACAAAGAGCACGTGGATTTCGATAAAGCGGTTCAGTCGCTCAAAGACAAATACGGCACCAAGGTAACGATTCTTCAACTGCCGATTGGGCAGGGCCTTGATTTCAAAGGTATATTTGACGTCATAGAAATGAAGGCGTACGGCTTTGACGGCAAGAAGGTCAAAGAAATCGATGCACCGGCCGACATAAAAGCGAAGGCGGAAGAGATACGTGAATCCATCATTGAAAACGCGGCGGAAAACGACGAAGCGCTGATGGAGAAGTTCTTCGAGGGAGAAGCGCTGTCAAAAGAAGATATATTAAAGGGGCTCAAGGTTGGTATCGCAGCGGGCGATGTGGTTCCTGTTTTCCTGGGCGCGGCCGGCCCCGGACTTGGCATCTCGCTGCTACTCGATAACATCGTGGAATTTCTGCCGTCGCCGGATAAGAAGATCCATATTACTGGGAAAACGTCTAAGGATGAAGAGGTCGTTTACACTGCAGATCCCAAACAGCCTTTTGCGGCGCAGGTATACAAAACTGTGGCGGATCCGTTTGTGGGTACGCTGTCGGTGTTCAAAATACTGGGCGGGGAGCTTTCCGCCGGACAGACTATCAAAAACGGCAATACCGGCAAGTCTGAGAAATTTGGCCAGATCTATGTGATGTCAGGCAAGAAGCAGCTAAACGTTGACAAGCTGACTGCCGGCGATATCGGCGCGCTGGCCAAGCTGCAGCACACCGTGACGGGTAATACGCTTTGTGAAGAGAGCAAACCTGTCGTTTTCCCGGATATCGAGTTCCCGGAGCCCTGCATATCGCTGGCGGTGTCCGCGAAGAAGCAGGGGGAGGAAGAGAAGGTTTTCGCCGGTCTGCACCGGCTGGAAGAAGAAGACCCGTCCTTCCTGATCATCAAGTCGACGGATACTCCCGACACGCTGGTCAGCGGGCTCGGCGAACTGCATTTGGAAGTCATCTGTAAAAAGCTGCTCAACAAGTTCGGCGTCGAAGCGCAGTTGACTGATCCGCAGATACCGTATCGTGAGACGGTTCGGAAGAAGGTTCAGGCGCACGGACGTCATAAAAAGCAGTCGGGCGGCCATGGCCAGTTCGGTGATGTTTGGATCGAGTTTGAGCCGTTGGTCGGTTCGAAAGAAAACTTTGAATTTGTCGATAAAGTTGTTGGCGGCGTTGTGCCGCGGCAGTATATCCCCGCGGTGGAAAAAGGACTGCGTGAGAGCATAAACCGCGGCGTGCTTGCAGGCTATCCCATGGTTAACCTCCGCGCGACGCTGTACGACGGTTCCTACCACCCGGTGGACTCGTCCGAAATGGCGTTCAAAGTCGCGGCGAATCTTGCGTACAAGCAGGGATGTTCCGAGGCGAATCCGGCAATACTTGAGCCGATCTATCGCCTTGAGGTGACGATCCCCGACGAATATATGGGCGACATTATCGGCGATATTAACCGCCGCCGCGGACGTATTCTCGGAATGAATCCGGCTGGCGGACTACAGCAGGTCGTGGCCGAAGTGCCGTTATCCGAAGTGTTTAAGTATGCGACGGATCTGCGTTCCATGTCCCAGGCGCGCGGTTCGTTTAAGATGACTTTCGAACGCTACGAGGAACTGCCGGGCAATCTTGCTGAGAAGGTGATTGCACAGGCCAAGAAGGAAGCGGAAGAAGAATAGTTTTTGGCCTGAGGACGTGGCGGCCATTCTGCACAGGAGACGACGTAAACCGCCGGGGCGTAAACCGGCGGTTTTTTCAACCGGGCCGGGTTGGGAAAGGAGAGAAATGATCTATTTTCAGAGGGATGACGAATCAAAAACGGTGCTAGAGGCAGCAAGGCAAATCGCGAATGCGGCGCGAACCGCTCCCAAGGCGCGCGGATTGGACAATCTGGTGATCGCTGTGGCTGATGCGGATGAGTTTCCCGCGATCGCGCAGACGATGATGCGTATGTACGAAGAGGGGAGAGCGGCTGACTTTTTTGTCCGTGATGCCCATAACCTGATGGTATCACAGGCGCTTCTTTTAATTGGTACAAAAATAAAGGTGCTGGGACTTAACTGCGGGCTTTGCGGCTTTGAGACATGCGCGAAGAAGAATGAGTTCCCCGGAGTGCCGTGCGCGTACAACCTCAATGATCTGGGCATCGCGGTGGGAAGCGCTGTCAGCCGGGCGGCCGACATGCGGCTGGACAACCGCGTGATGTATTCTATCGGCGCGGCAGCCAGAGAGATGAAGCTGCTGGGGGAGGATGTGGCCGTTGTGTTTGGCGTGCCGTTGGCTGCGGCTTCCAAGAGCCCTTATTTCGACCGCAAAGCCGCCGCAAAATAATGACGCGGCCTTTGTTATGGATCCTGATACGCGCAAAACGACATTGCGTTCGGTTGCTCAATAAAGGAGCATGGGCAATTACGGTCTTGTTTTTTCATCGTGTATCATATAGAATGTGACGCGTATGATTTTAAGAAAACAACAAGTTTAAAATAAAGGAGAGACCAATGACGAAGGTAAAGATGCCGGTCCCACTGGTCGAGATAGACGGCGACGAAATGACAAGGATCATCTGGAAGATGATCAAGGACTATCTGCTGGAGCCGTATGTTGAACTCAATACCGAGTATTATGATCTGGGACTGACGGAACGCGACGCGACAGAGGACCGTGTGACAGTGCGGGCTGCTGAAGCGATCAAGAAATATGGCGTTGGCGTCAAATGCGCCACCATTACGCCTAATGCTCAACGGGTGGAAGAGTATGACCTCAAGAAGATGTGGAAAAGCCCCAACGGGACTATCCGCGAGATTCTTGATGGGACAGTATTCCGTGCGCCTATTTTGGTGAAAGGCATATCCCCGTCCGTTAAAACATGGGAACATCCTATTATTATTGCGCGTCACGCGTTCGGCGATATATACAACGCGCATGAGTGCGTGGTGGACGGCGAAGGAGTCGCGGAAATCGTGATTACCCGCAAGGACGGCAGCGTGGAACGTCAAACCATTGCGAACTTTGACGGGCAGGGCGGCGTGGTTCGAGGCATGTTTAACACGACGAAATCCATAGAGAGCTTCGCGAAGAGCTGCTTCAATTATGCTCTTGACGCCAAACTCGACCTGTGGTTTGCCACCAAGGATACGATATCAAAAAAGTACCATCATCGCTTCAAGGATATATTCGCGCAGATTTATAACGACGTATACAAAACTAAATTCGAGCAGGCAGGTATCGAGTATTTCTATACGCTGATCGACGACGCGGTTGCGCGGGTGATCCGGAGCCAGGGCGGATTTGTGTGGGCTTTAATGAACTATGACGGCGACGTAATGTCTGATATGGTGGCAACGGCATACGGCAGCCTCGCCATGATGACGTCGGTATTGGTATCACCGGACGGCATGTATGAATATGAAGCGGCCCACGGCACGGTAACGAAGCACTATTACCGCCATCTGGAAGGCAAAGAGACGTCCACAAACTGTATGGCGACGCTGTTTGCCTGGACAGGCGCGCTGCGCAAACGCGGTGAGATCGATGGGAACACGGCGCTTGTCGATTTCGCGGATACGTTGGAGAAGGCGTCCATCGCCACAATTGAAAAAGGCGTGATGACAGGTGATCTGTACATGCTCAGCGAGGCGGAGCATAAAGAAAAAGTCAGCACTGAAGCCTTCATCAAAGAGATCAAGGCGACGCTGGATGAAATGCTGGGGGAGAAATAATGAGTTTATTCAGCCAATGGAAAACGATGACGGAAGCGCAGATGTCTCCGCAGGAGCATCAGTCGTTTTGGAATGAGTATTTTGATATTGAAACGCAGGCTTATAAGAAGATACTTGAACGTAAGGACAACTTCTATGAGGATAAGCTGACAGCCATCGCCGATGAGTTTGGAATGAGTCCTGTGGTGTTTTCAGGCTTCATGGACGGTATTAATACCAGCCTGGTCAGCGAGGTGGATCTGGATGCCCTCACTGAAGACAGCGATGTATCGTTGAAGGTGGATTTCGAGAAACTCTATTATAACATGCTGGAAGCCAAAGCGAAGTGGCTTTCGTCGCTGTCCGGTTGGGATGATATTTTCCCAGAGGAAAAGCGCCGCGAGATCCACGCCAAATGGCAGACGGATCGCCAGGCTGTGTCCACTAAGATCGGGCGAAACGACCCATGCCCGTGCGGCAGCGGCAAAAAGTACAAGAAGTGCTGTGGTAAAAACGCAGAGGAATAAGAAAACGATAAAGCCGCCATATAAGCGGCTTTTTGCTTGCTGAGAGTTTATTTTCCGTCGTTCCACAACTTGAGGCCGCTTTCCGTCAGACAACCGCGGATGATGATGGACTTGACAGCGTCCAGAATTCTGTCGGGCGTTTTCCCGAATTCAATCAGGACATCAGGATCGATGATATGGGACGCCGTGCCGATGACCATGTGGGCGACGACCATTTCATCCACGTCAGTCCTGACATAGCCTGCCTTTTTTCCTTCGTCCAATAACATGCCGAAATTGCCCAGGATCAGTCTGCGGCGGGTTTGGTCGATCTTTTTATACGCTTCGGGAACGCTCCGGCGGATATCGTCCAAAGCGGCTGGCGTGACGCGGGAGAGAAGCTGTGCGATTGGCGCAAAAAAGTTGTTCAGCTTTTCGACCAGCGACAGTGATGTGTCCGTGATGACCGCAGATATTTTTTGGCTGTTATCAGCGGCGATAAAGTTGACGCAGGCTAAAAAGAGCCCTTCCTTTGAAGGATACCACTTATACAGCGTGGCCTTGCTGACGCCGCACCCGCGTGCAATGTCGTCCATAGAAATGGTTGAATAACCTGATGACATAAAGCGCCTCAGCGCGTAGGAAAGCACCTGCATTTGTTTATCTTCCGGCATCTTATAACCTCCTGTATTTTTTCAAAACGAGTGTGTTGAGCACAAGAAACAGAATTGTGAAGCCCAGCAAGACAGACAGGTTCACTGCGATATCGGAAAAACCAAGGCCTCGAAACGCGATATCGCTTAAGGCTTCTGCGCCGTAAGTCAGGGGGAATATACGGGACAGCGCCTGGACCCATAAAGGCGCTTCACGCAGCGAGAATATGCCGCAGAACAGTACCTGGGGCAATATGATGATCGGGATGAACTGGAACATCTGCATCTCATTGCGGGCGAAAGCGGACAGAAAGGTTCCCAGCGCCAGAGACCCCGTCGCAAGCAGCAGGTTGGTCAACAGTACCAGCATGAAACTGCCCTTAATCGCGACGTTCAGGACATAAACCATAAACAGTTGGATCAGCACCGTCTGGAGTAAGACAAAGACGCCAAAACCAATAAAATAGCCCATGACGATCTGGTAACGGCGGATTGGGGTGGTCAGTACACGGTCAAGCGTACCGCTGATTCGTTCACGAAGGAATGAGACCCCGGCGATGATGAACACGAAGAAGAATACGAAGAAGCCCATCAAATATGGCGCGACGGTATCGAACGTGCTCATGTCGTCGGAACCGTTCAGATAGGAATATGAGACTTCCGTAACATCCATGGATATACTGATATCGGGAACCTCTATATCGGAAGAAGAAATTTCCGGCGCTGTGATGGTCGGCATGGATATCGACGGTATTTCGATATCAGAAATATCGATTGAGGGCGCACTGATAGACACGGATACTTTTGGAATTTTGATGTCGGGCGGGGCAATCTGAGGCGGAGTAAAAGCCGGCAGCGAAAAAGACTCGCCGGTTTCCGGTATCCCATTCTGCTGTAGATAGGCCTGAATCGCCTGCTGCACCAATGCACCATAACTTTGCACCGACTGGGAGAATGTCTGCATAACGCCGGCCTGATACGCCGAGAGCTGCTCTTTGAGGGCGGCGCTTTGCTTTTGTGCGGCATTGGAGATGGCGTCTTTAATCTTGGATTTGAGCGCCTTTTTAACTTGGGATGATACTTCGCTTTTAATAGCAGACTTCATATCATCGATCTTCTGTTCCATTTGGGCTTCGATATCAGTCTGAACAGCATCCTGCTGCTCTTTGATCTGACTGGCGATATCGGACTGGATGGACGCAACCTGCGCGTCGATCTTGTCGCGGACGTTTTTCTTCTGCTCGTCGGCCTTTTGCTGCGCGGTATCCTGCACGTAAGTTTTTAAATAAGATGCCATAGCGGCGCTTGCCGCCTTTTTGACCGCCCCGGTGATCGATGGATCGGACCCTTCAATATATATGGTGACATCCGGCTCGGAGTAAATTACGACGGCGTCTGTCCTTTTGCACCTGAGATCGTCCATGGCGGCAGATTCGTCGGCGCCGGCCACGATGGTAGTTTCATCTTGGAATGCTGAAAACATAGCGTCGGGCAGAGCAATTGCCTCAACTTTGGGTGAAGAGATTGTGCTGCCCAATATCGTGTACAATAAAAAAACGACAAATATCGGTGCAAATATCAGTAAAGCAAGCGTTCTTTTATCTTTAAAAAGCTGCCGGATCACACGGCGCGCGACAACAAAACTCCTCATGACAACGCCTTCCTTTCTGAGAGGCTGATATAATACAAAAACGCCGCTTCAAGATTGTCTGATTTTGAATCACGCATCAGCGTATCGGGGGAGCCATTCGCAATGATGCCGCCTGCCCGCATCAGCAGAACCTCGTCGCATGACATCGCTTCATCCATAACGTGTGTCGTCATGAATATTGTGCAGCCTTTTTGTTTCAGCCGGATGAACTGGTCGCGGAACTTCCGGCGCAACAACGGGTCTATGCCGACGGTCGGTTCGTCCAGAATCAGCAGCTTCGGATCGTTTATCAGCGCGATAGCAAGAGAGAGACGTCGCTTCATACCGCTCGAAAATTTCCTGACCTGTTTATCGCGGTCGGCGAGAAGATCCGTAAAATCAAGCAATTCTACTGCGCGTTCACGCGCGGCCTTCCCTTTGACACCGGAGAGGTTTCCAAAGAACAGCAGGTTATCAAGCGCGCTGATATCCTCGTAGAGAGCGTCGGTTTGGGCCATATACCCGATTTCGGAGACAGCCGCGAACGAGGGAACGGGCTTATCAAAAACTCTAATACTGCCAGAGCGTATCGGGTTCATCCCCATAACCGCTTTGACCAGCGTTGTTTTTCCTGTTCCGGAAGGCCCAAGCAGAGCGACAATACTGCCTTGCGGAATATCAAGGCTGAGATCACCGATGATTTCGGCCTTTCCTAAACGGATTAGTAAATGCCTGACTTCTATTGCTTGTCGCATGATGATTTACTCCTTAAAAAACTAAAAAAACCAAATAAGTTTTACAAGATAATAAAATTATATACTTTTAAATAAAAAAATCAATAGGCGCTGATCTCTTTTATAAATGCAAAAAACAAACATCAGGTTATTGACTAATAGGTGTCAAGATGTTAGAATACCAAAGTGCCAAAAATGAACCTCATTTTGCAGCGCGCGGGCGTGGCGGAATTGGCAGACGCGCCAGACTTAGGATCTGGTGCCATAACGGCGTGGGAGTTCAAGTCTCTTCGCCCGCACCACGCACACATCAGCGGGAGTGACTCAGTGGTAGAGTGCGACCTTGCCAAGGTCGAAGTCGCGGGTTCGAATCCCGTCTTCCGCTCCATTATACCGCAAGCCTTTGGAAAGCAATTGTTTTCCGGGGCAATATGCGGGTGTAGCTCAACGGTAGAGCCCCAGCCTTCCAAGCTGGTTGCGTGGGTTCGATTCCCATCACCCGCTCCAAAGAATATACAGCGACAGCGCCTGCCGGCACTTCGTAAAATCAACAGAATGCTCTTCGTATTGACGAAGGGCTTTTTTGATACTATTTTTCTTTTCTATAGAAGTCGTAAAGGAATGTTTACAGAAACACACACTGCATATTCTTCTGAAAGATGAAAGAAAAAAATATCTGGCAACTGAAACAATATTTATTTTCAAAATTAAAAAATACATGCAGGAGTTTTGGCAAAAAGGTCGAATTAAATACTTAGTTAAACCATTAAAATAACTCATAAACAAAACAATAAATTTCAGGTGGCCAATGAAGACACAAGCAGTGAAAAAAAATCTTAATAATATTAAGATGCGGGCATCAAATTATTCTTTGGTCATCAATGCTGTTCGCGAATGCGAACAAATTTCCCGAAGCGATCTTGCCCCGCTGGTTGGCCTGACGCCAGCTACTATTACCAATCTTGTAAACTCAGGACTGGAAGACGGATATTTGATTGAAGTAGGTTCCGGGAACTCACAGGGCGGAAGACGGCCCAAGATCATTGAGATAAATAAGGAAGCGGGATACATACTCGGAATTGAGATAAATGCCAAAGAGGCGATTTGCATTCTGACAGACTTCAAGGAGAATATTGTATCAAAGCGTTACTTATCTATAGAAGCTGGCATTGAGGCGGAAAAACTGATCGATCAAATCGTTGATATTGTTGAGCAGTTGCTTGCCGAAAACGGCTTGGCCAGCGAGGATGTTTTTGGCGCAGGGTTTGCGACTGTCGGCCCTTGCGATCATCTTAATGGAATAATCGTACAGACTCCAAACTTCCCAAAATGGCACAATGTCCGTGTGGCAGAGATGTTTGAAAAGAAGACGGGCATTAAAGTTTACATGGAAAAAGAAACAGCGGCGTTTGCGCTCAATGAAGCTTGGGTAGACAAAAACAGGCGATATAAACGTATTTTCTGCATTAATGTTTTTGGCTTGGGTATTGGAGGCGGAATGGCTTTGGAACGCGCGATTTTCCATGGCCATAAAAGCGGTGGACTGGAAATTGGCCATATGATGGTTCAGCCTGACGGCCCATTGTGTGTATGCGGTAAAAAAGGCTGTCTGGAACGAATGGCGGACGGCCGCGCGGCGAAGGAATATTTCAAGCAATTTGTCGCTCAGGGAGTTCCGACGATCATCAAAGACCCTGACAATGTCAGGATGGCGGACGTTATTGAAAGCGCACGGCTGGGTGATGAGGCCTGTGTGATGGCGATAAATAAATGTGCGAAGTATCTTGGGAATGCGATATCCAGCTTAATTTCGATACTCGCACCCGATGTTGTTTATCTTGGTGGAGAGTTCGTCGATAATAGCGAGTTGCTTTTTGAGGAAACTGTCAAATATGCCGGCGAGAGGACATATCCGTTTATTGATGCGGATATAGAAATTCATCGTTCAACTTCAGGTAAAGACAGCGGCGCGCTGGGGGCGGTGGCTATGGTCCTGAAATCCATTTTCCTGACGGAATAGCGCAGGTTATTTTATAAGGGTCAAGTATTTGACACAAAGGAGACTAAAAATGAAAAGAAGTCAGATCAACAGCGCAATTCGGTGGGCATTGGACCTTTTTGAAGCGAACAATATTCGTTTGCCAGAGTTCGGCTACTGGAAAATGGACGATTGGAAAGCACACAAAGACGAACTTGAAACGATCAAGCATGTGATGCTTGGTTGGGACATCACCGATTATGGCCTTGACGACTATGATAATTTGGGTGGCGTCCTGTTCACCGTTCGGAACGGGGATCAGAAGGATACATCCGTTGGAGTTCCTTATGCGGAGAAGTACATATTATTAAAAGACGGGCAAAGCTTGCCGACACATTTCCATTTTACAAAAACAGAAGACATAATAAACCGTGCCAACGGTGTTCTGGCTATGAAGCTTTATAATGCTTTGCCGGATTACGAAATTGATTATAAGAATCCTGTAGCTGTGTATTGCGATGGCATCAAGAAGCTTTATGGTGCAGGTGAGATAATTACAATAAAACCGGGAAGCAGCATTTCGCTGACCAGATATATGTATCACAAGTTCTGGGCTTTGGAAGGCGAAGGAGACCTGATTTGCGGCGAGGTTTCATCGGTTAACGATGATAATGTCGACAATCATTTCTATGATAAACTGCCGCGTTTCAGCGCTCCGGAAGAAGACGAGACGGCATTGCTTCCGCTTTGTAATGAATATGATAAATGGTTATAGAAAACGAATATAAATATTAATATTTTTGAATATATAGCTACAAGTGAATCATAAAGAGAAATAGTCAAAAATGTGTTTGGTTGCCTTCTTGAATAATTCAGGATGGGGAAAAACCAAAGTTTATTAGGTATTCTCTTAAATCCGAAAGGCATCCCATTTTTGTAGCTATATATGAAAATTAATTTATGCATTTAGCATGAAAAAACAGAGGGAAGGAATGTAATCGGCATGGCAGAACCTATTCTGAAAGCAACAGGTGTACGCAAACACTTTGGCAGTGTAGTTGCGCTGAGTTCAATCGATTTCGAACTAAATGCCGGGGAAGTCATGGGCCTTGTAGGAGACAATGGCGCAGGTAAATCCACTTTTATTAAAGTGCTCTCCGGTGTTTTAAGGCGCGACGGCGGCGATATCATTTTGAAGGGCCAACACGTTGATTTCAAATCGCCGAAGGAAGCGATGGATGCCGGGATTGAAACGGTATACCAGGACCTGGCACTCGCACCCCATTTGCCTATTTACTCAAACATGTTTTTAGGACGGGAAATAATGAAGAAGGGCATCTTGGGCAAGATGGGTGTTGTTGACAAGAGCGCAATGCGCGATGAGGTGGGAGAGCGGCTTTCTAAAATGAAAACACGTTTGAACTCCGTTAATCAGCTGGTTGGAACGCTCTCCGGCGGACAACGCCAGGCTGTCGCAATCACCAGGGCTATTGGCTGGGGCAAAGAGATCGTGATCATGGACGAACCGACGGCAGCTTTAGGGGTCAAGGAGTCACGCCAAGTGTTGGATCTGATAATGGATATTAAGGGACATGGTATTTCGGTAATATTCATCAGCCATACGATTCCCCACGTGATGGAAGTGACAGACAAGATTCACGTCCTCAGGCTTGGTGAATCGGTGGTACATCTTAACACAAAAGATACCACTTACGAAGAAGTCGTCCAGTATATCACTGGTTCGAAATCTTAAGGAGGGGCATGGCATGACAAACGAAATAAAACAAAAATCAAAATTCAATAAGATGCTCGGAGAATTTTGGATCGTATTTGTTTTTCTGGCGATCTATCTCATTTTTGTGATTATGGAACCACTTTGCTTTTCGCTGCCGTTCTGGTCATCCACATTCAATTATATGTCTGAGGTGCTCATACTGGCGGTAGGCGTGATGTTCGTTGTGATTACGGGCGGCATTGATCTGTCAATAGGACCGGTTGAAGGCTGCGTAAACGTATTGGCTGCGCTGGCGATTAAAGCGCTTGTACCTTTGCTTGGCCCGGCGCTTTCCATCATTATCGGCGTGATCGTGGCTTTGGCGACCGGCGCCCTGATTGGCGCAATCAACGCTTTTGTCATTACTAAGATGAAGTTGGCACCCTTTATTGCAACGTTAGGTATGAGCGTTATTCTGACAGGTCTGGGCTATGTATTCTGTAACGGCCTGGAAGTTGTGGGCCTGCCAAACGAAATATCCACTGTCGGAACATATCAGTTGTTTAACTTTTTAGGGACAACAACGCTTGTCGCCTTCCTGGTCTGCCTTGTGTTCGGGCTGATACTCAGAAATACGCGGTTTGGTGTTCATACATATGCTTATGGCAGCAATGCCGAAAGTACGACGAGAGTTGGTATCAATACAACAGGGCATTTGTTCCGTGTTTACATTCTTTGCTCAACGCTGGCGGCTTTAGCTGGAATGACGCTGATGTTCCGGTTTAAGACGGGTTCTCCGCTGGCCGGCGCCAACGTAACACTGTATGCTATCGCGGCCTGTGTTATCGGCGGCACATCGGTAATGGGCGGTACCGGAAAAATGACGGGTACGCTGATCGGTTCGCTGATCATCTCCATCCTTGTTACCGGGCTTGTTATGCTGGGCGTTCAGACTTACTGGCAACAGGTGGCAACAGGTATTATCATCATCATCGCTGTGTATTCCGATCAATTGCGTCGGCGGCGTGATGAAACAGTATAGAATAAATTTGGTTGGATAACGGCCAATAAATAATAATCATTGGAGGAATGAAAATGAAAAAGACACTAGTATTCATGCTGGCATTTGTGATGATCGTTGGAATGATGCTGGCAGGTTGCGCGAAAGCCCCCGCACAGGAGTCCGCGTCGGCCGCACCCTCTCAGGCCGAATCTGTAGCGCCTCCGTCAGCTGCGTCTGAAGCTCCGTCAGAATCTGCGTCCGCAGCTCCTGCTGAGAGCAAACACATTGTGTTCATACAAGGTGTTGCCGGTGATGAGTTCTACATTACAATGGGTAAAGGCATAAAAGAGGCCTGCGATGCAGCCGGTTATACACTCGAGATCCTCGGTGCTGCGAAGTGGGACTACACCCTGCAGACTCCTATCGTTGAGTCTTTGGTGGCGAAGGCCAGCCAGATCGACATGGTTATCATGGCTCCTGTTCATGCAGACTCTATGATCGCCCCAATGAAGAAACTGCACGATGCCGGCGTTCCGATCATTACTGTTGACACCAACATCAACGATGATTCCATCGCGCTGTGCAACATTACCTCGGATAACCATCAGGGCGGCCAGATCGCGGCTGACATGCTGGCTGAGATGATCGGCAATAAAGGCGACGTGGCGGTTATGAACACCAACGTTGGCGTGACGACGACCGAAGCAAGAGCGAAGGGCTTCAAAGACCAGATCGCTGCGAAGTATCCGGATATCAAGATTGTTTCCGATGAGTACTGCGAAGACGAAGCTGAAAAAGCGGCTTCTATCATCCAGGCTGCTGTTTTGAAGAACCCCAACCTCGCTGGCGTATTCGGCGTGAATCTATACTCCGCTCTTGGCAGCGCTCAGGGCTTGGATTCTGCCGGCAAGAAGATCCCGGTATTCAGCTATGATGCTGGCCCGGCTCAGATCGAATATCTCGAAAAAGGCACCATCAGCGCGACAGTCTGCCAGAAACCGTATGAAATCGGCGCCAAGGCTGTTGAAGTTGCACAGAAGTACTTCGGCGGCGAGACAAAGTTCGAGAACGTTATGATCGATAACGTTGTTGCGACAACCGAGAACATGAAAGATCCTGACATCAGCAAGTGGTTCTATAAGGCTGAATAAGGATGATAACGCAAAAACTCAATAGGGGCTATCCCTATTGAGTTTTTTGCAAAATCGGCTTGATGAACAAAAATATTCCAAAAGTATTGTTGGATTTAGTATTTCAATTTGGGGTTTGCCATGCCATCGGAAGTTGAGGCAGCCCCTTGATCGTAAATGAAGAGATCAATGGGCTGCTCAACTGCCGGGCTTGGAGAATGGATCTGATATTATTTTTAAGAAGTAATTGAAAATGAGTTATTGTAAATTTCATTGATATGGTGGTATTCTCTTATTTGCGGTTCGCCGTAAGGAGAAGATAATTGAATGTTAACGCGAAATAGTATATAAAATAATACGTTTGTAGCTATCAGAAAAGAATTATGAACGATATTTTGCAGTGAAGGGAAAATGGTACGACGAAAGGTCGTATTCAAATAAACAAGTTGAGATAAAATATGTATTATTACCTGATAATGGATATTGGCGGTACAAAAACATCAACCGCACTATTTTCACAAGATGGCATATTAGTAGACGATTATGTCTATACACGTGCGTCAAGAACTTTCAGCGGGGAAGATGCCGTCTATGAAAATTCCAAGGGAGCTATCGATCATGTCATAGAAAAATTTAACATTGATTTGAATGATGTATTGGGTATTGGGGTTGGATGCCCGGGGCCGCTTGATACGAAACGTGGTATTATCATAAACGCACCGTTAATGAGATGGAAAAACTTCCCGCTCAAAGACAGGCTATATAATGATTATCGCGTTCCGATTGCCATCGACAACGACTGTAATTTGGGAGCGCTGGCCGAACAGCGACGAGGTCTTGCAATTGGCCTGGAGAACGTTATATACGTAACTGTCAGCACCGGCGTTGGAGCTGGTATCGTGTTGAATGGGAATATTTATCACGGAAAAACAGACAGTGCTGGAGAATTTGGACATATGTCCATTGAAGAGGATGGGAAAATATGCCCATGCGGAAATAAAGGATGCCTTGAGTTGTATTGTTCAGGAACGGCTATCAAACAGATACTTGCAAATGATGCGCAAGCAGGCGTTAAGGGACTCGTGTTCGATATGGCTGCCGGTGATATGAGCGTGCTAGACGGAAAATTATTGGCAGAAGCTGCAGAGCAGGGCGACCCATACTCAATTGGTCTATACAAGCAGATAGGCAATACACTCGGGTTTGGACTGACGAATATTTTTAACCTGTTCGATCCTAATATGGTGGTAATCGGCGGAGGCGTATCCAAGAGCCACAAGTTTTTTGAAGAGGCGCTGCTTTCCACTGTAAAACGCCGGTCTATTATTCATGTCCAGGATGACCAGATTCAGTATTCCATTATGTGCGACCGCGTCGTGCTTTATGGAGCTTTTCATCTGATAAAAGAATTTGCAGAAAAAGGAGAAAGGAAATGCCGTTAGTAACATTAAAGCAGGTGCTTAAGGGGACAAGGGAAAATGGTTATGCGGTCGGAGCGTTCAATTTTAACAGTTATGAAGACGCTCAGGGTATTGTCAATGGAGCGGTTGCCAAAAAGGCGCCAGTCATCGTGATGGCCAGCATGGGAGCAGTCAAATACATCGGGCTGAAAACCACGGCTTATATGGTCAAGGGGATGGCTGAATCGGTAGATATTCCGATTTGCCTGCATTTGGACCACGCTACCGATCTGGATATGATTAAAGCATGCATCGACGCGGGCTTCACATCGGTAATGATCGATGCGTCGATGAAGAGCTATGAGGAGAATATCCGGGAAACATCTGAAATCGTTAAGTACGCGGCCAAGACAGGCTGCTCTGTGGAAGCCGAGTTGGGCAGGGTCGGCGGCAAGGAAGACAGCGTTGGCGTTGACGAGCGCGAAGCCGCGTTCACAAAGCCGGAAACAGTCCCGCGTTTTGTCAGTGAGACGGGACTTGATGCGCTCGCGATTGCCATAGGCACAGTTCATGGTTTCTATAAGAGCGAACCCAAGCTGGATTTCGATCGCCTGGCGGCTATTGCCAAAATAACGGATGCGCCGTTGGTGCTGCATGGCGGAACAGGCGTGCCAGTTGAAGATTTCAAGAAGGCAGTCAAACTGGGGATGAGTAAGATCAACGTTGGCACCGAGCTGAAAGCCACCTATGCAAAAGCGGTGCGTGATGCGCTGGCGGATAAACCGAATGAGATCGACCCTAGAAAGTTCATGGGACTTGTCAAAGACCGTTGCAGCGAGGTTGTTCAAGGTAAAATCGATATATTTGGCTGCGCCAACAGGGGATAACACAAATGAAAATCGCCATTATCACGAGCGGCGGGGATTCTCCGGGGATGAATCCCTGCATCGCGGGTATCGTGAAAAACGCGCTGGCACTGGGGCACGAAGTCTGCGCGTTCGAATACGGCTTTGTTGGGATACGGGAAAACAGGATGAAGCCGCTTGGACTTGACGATGTTCACGGCATATACAAGATGGGCGGGACGGTCATCAAGACGGGCCGTCTGCCCGAATTGAAGGAAAAAGAGGTACAGCTGGAGCTGATCGACCGGCAAGC
>Ga0183096_1001563_pt1 | contig 18975 bp, 16 predicted proteins | sample Biomet5_FD_127791 | JGI IMG/M metagenome (GOLD analysis project Ga0183096, IMG submission 127791) | Microbial communities from bioreactor (seeded with sewage sludge) at LBNL, California, USA - Biofuel metagenome 5 (version 2) (version 3) | ecosystem: Engineered > Bioreactor > Anaerobic >... | reverse complement strand
CTTCCGATTGATCCATAATGAAAGCCTTTGAGATATCCAGTCCCTGGGTCTTCATCCACATCAGCTTAAAGGAAGGATATATGGCATTGACCATACATCCCGTTGATTTATAATAGTCACGCACATACGGCCTGTTTTCCTGCAGCGACTTGCAAATGCTGCCCGCTCCCCTGAACGGCCACTGATAAACCGGCGTTTTGGGCGTCATATCCTTCTCACACAGCATAACGCTATGATATGTCCCGACAAGAGCGATGATATCTATATCCGTTTCGGCTGCTACCTCTTTGCCCACGGCGGTGGTCTGTCTCCAGATACTCTCCGCATCCTGCACGGAAGAGTCGGCTCCTTTTATCATGAATGGTCTTGTAATCACCCGATCAATTCCGAAATCGGTATCATATACCATAGCCTTTGCTGATGTCGTGCTTGATTCCAATATTAGGATCTTCATCCTCGTCCCTCGCCTGCAGCTAATCTTACGGTGTTATCAACGCTCCATCCATCTGCCTGGTCTGTGTCCATGTGGTTGTTGCCTTTTCACACGGAAAACTCTTTGCCGCTTTTTCATCAATATCTATTCCCCAACCCGGCTTATCGTTTGGATAAACATATCCATCCTTAAATTCAGGTACGCCGTGGAAAACATCCAAAAGCGCATCTTTTGGTCCTTTAAGCTCCTGTATGACAAAATTGGGCGGTTCCGTCCCCGACCATTCCTGAATTCCAAAATTATGAGCGGCAACATCCAAATGTATATTGACGGCATGCCCAATTGGCGACATGTCGCCTGGCCCATGCCAAGCCGTCCTTACTCCGAACTGCTCTGCGAATATCTGAAGCTTACGAGCGGGCGTAAACCCACCAATCTGGCTTATGTGAACGCGAATATAGTCAATCAAGCGCTCCGTAATTAAAGTATGCCATTCGGCAGGATTGTTAAAAAGCTCTCCCTGAGCCAAAGGAATCGATGTCTGTTCACGCAGCCTTCTTAGCCATTCGCCCTGCTCCAGCGACACCGCATCCTCAAGGAAAAACAGTTCAAAAGGCTCAAGCGCCTTTGCAAGGCGTATTGCGTCAATGGGCGGTATCCTCTCATGAACATCATGGCAAAGGCCAATATCATAACCGATTCGCGAGCGGATATCCGAGAAGAGTTCAACGGTATCATGGATATAGCTGCGAACGTCAATGTAGATGCCTTTTTGAGCGCCTCTTGGCGTTCCGGAAGGTACGTCCCCAAAGGTTGTGCCGCCATATCCGCCGCACTGACAGCGGATATTCTTAATGCCCTGCTCTTTGTATTTCAGAATATTGTCGCAAATTTCCTCTACATCACGCCCATCTGCATGTCGATAGATTGGGATCGCCTCACGGGTCTTTCCGCCAAGCAGATCATACACAGGCATATTCGCCATTTTTCCTTTAATATCCCACAGTGCCATATCCACACCTGATATGGCGTTATTCTCAACGGGTCCATTTCGCCAGTAGGCATTCTGGTTCATCAAATACCAGAGTTCCTCGATATTTGCAACATTTTTGCCCATAAGCAGCGGTTTCAAGTATTCTTCGATGAGATGTTTGACCGTTTCGTGCCTATACGCAAATGTGGCGCATCCTAATCCATAAAGCTCTGGTTCGTTTGTTTCCACTTTGACTACGACCAGATTAATGCCTTCCGGTGCCGTCAAGATGACTTTAATATCACGTATTAAAACATTATCCATATTTACTTCTGTTTCTTTCTGTTGATTTTGTTTGATGAGATCAATACGGCCAGGAACAATACCACGCCATAAATGATTTTCTGGATGCTTTGCGGTATATTCATCGCCGACAGCACACCGTTTAGTATTATAAGAATAAATACGCCCGCCATAGCGCCCGCATAGCTTCCTCGTCCTCCAATAAGAGACACACCGCCGATGGCGACCGCCGCGATTGATTCCATTTGGTATTCATCGCCCATCCCAAGATAAAGCTGGCCAAGCCTTCCTGCATACAGCATTCCTGCAAGAGCCGACATAAATCCGCAAATGGCATATGCGGATACTTTTATCATCTTGACGTTAATCCCCGAGAAGAGGGCTGCTTTTTCGTTGTTACCAACCGCATATAACTTACGGCCAAAAGGTGTCCTGTTAATCAAAATCAAAGCCACTACCGAAACAAACAGCCAGAACAGAAACAGTATTGATATCCCGCCAACAGTCCCTGTTGCCACATTTTTGATAAATTGGGGTGCCGCACCGCCGGGCATGCCTCCTGATATACCAACCAGTAATCCCTGATAAATGATATTCGTTGCCATCGTCATAATGACGGGTGCAATGCCCACATATGCGATACCCACGCCATTAAAGACGCCCATCAGAATACCGACTATAAGCACTACAGGGATCGTATAAATGAGGGCGGCATTATTGCCGTTTGACATGGATGCCATTAAAAATGAAGAAAGCGTAAACATCCACGGTATCGAAAGATCCATCCCGCCTGTTAAAATGACCATCGTTTGTCCAAGAACCGTGAAACCAAGAATCGCTGCAAAAATTGATAAAACCTTGATATTGTTGATATCAGTGTATCCCGGCTTCATAATAGAAACAAACAGTAACAAGAAGGCTGCAACAAGATAGGTTACGATAACCGTGGTGTGTTTTGACCATACTTTTTTAATAAAGGTATTCATGCTGATGCACCCACTTTCTTCAGAGTTCCGAATGCGCTTGCTGCAACAGCAATAATGAGAAGAACGCCTTGTACTAGCGATGACCAATATGAAGAGACTTCTAGGAAGACCAGCACATCCGCAATGCTTTTTATGACAAACGCGCCAATTATTGAACCAACGACGCCGCCTTTGCCGCCAGTAAGCGCTGTGCCGCCAATAACGGCAGCCGATATTGATGTCATCACAAATGTTAAGCCCGCCGTAGGTGATCCGGATGCTACCTGTGCTGTACGAAACAATCCTGAAAATGCCGCAAAAAATCCGGATATAGCATATACAATCACCTTAGTTTTCATGACATTGATACCATTCAAATGGGCGGCTTTTTCATTGCTTCCGATTGCATAAACAGCAAGCCCGAAGTTTGTACGCTTAATGAATAACCAAAGCAGAATAAGAACCACGATCAGTATCATAGACACTGGGATGTCTCCGATGCGAAACAGGAATGCTTTGATATAATCGGACGAAACATTACCGCCGTCGATTTTCAATATCAGCAACGCCACACCAGCACATATCGACTGGGTTGCCAGCGTCACGATAAAGGGTTGAATTTTCGTCTTGTGAATCATATATCCGTTAAAAGTACCAATCGCAATACCAACAAGTAAACTAATAACAGACCAGAGAATAATACCGCCTGTCGTCTGCCCCATATATGCAGCGGTCAAACAGTTTGTCACACATATGATGCCCCCGACCGACAAGTCAAAGCCACCCGTAAGCAATACAAATGTCTGACCAATCGCCACTAAAACAAGAGTAAACGTTGCATCCGACTTATTTGCCAACCAACGCATACTGAGCGTATTTGAGTTTATCACTGCCATTGTAACCGTCAGCAAAATAAACATAATATACGGTATCAGCGCGATCCAGTTTTCTTGAAAAACTTGACTAAGTGTTTTCCCTTTAAATACTTTCACAGTTTTCCCTCCAATAGATGTGATCAAATACTCCAAATTATGTTTCAGTCAAGCCATTGATCTCGCTTCTCCGATTGCCGCGCCGATGATGTTTTCCTTTGTAAATTCTTTTCCCGACAGAGTCGCGCCCACTTTGCCATCATACATGACCAATGTTCGGTCACAAACGTTAACAAGTTCTTCCACATCGGTGGAGAAATAAAGAATGGCATTTCCTTTGGCTGATAGTTCTCTGACAAGGCTAAACATTTCTTTCTTTGTTCCAACATCCACGCCGCGTGTAATGTCATGCATAAGCAACAAAGAAGGTTCAGTGGCAAGCATTTTTGCCAAAACAATTTTCTGCTGGTTTCCACCGGAAAGATTTTGTACAGCCGTTTCGCTGTTATCAGCTTTAACAGCTAGTATATTCATATATTTTTCAATTACGTCCGCCTCTTTTTTTCGGTTAATAAACAGCCCTGAACGCAATTTCCAAAGAGATGGCAACGCAATGTTATACCCGATTGAGAATTCCAAATGAAGTCCCTGTTCACCACGTTCTTCTGGAACCAATGCAATACCTTTCCTTAAGCTGTCCTTAGGGCTGCCTGCCTTATGCGGCTTCCCATTCAGCCATATTTCTCCCTTGTGCTTTATCACGCCGAAAAGTGAAAGTAAGAGCTCTGCCTGCCCCTGGCCGGCCAGTCCGCCGACACCCAAAACTTCTCCTTTATGCAACATAAAGTCCACACCGTTAAGTTCATGCCCACACCTTAGATTTTTCACCTCAAGCGCAATGGGCTCTTGAACATGATCTATCTTCTCAGGGAAGTATCCCTCTATTTTTCTACCTAACATCATTGATATGACTTCATCAACATTGACTTCTTCTATTTTAAGCTCGCCCACCGTTGTTCCATTCCGAAGAATGGTAACACTGTCACATCCATGCATGATTTCCGACATCCTATGGGAAATAAAGATGATGATCTTTCCCTGATCGGCCAACTTTCTGGCCAGACCCAACAGCCATTCAACTCTGTTTTCAGTCAACGCTGATGTTGCTTCATCAAGTATTACAATTTCAGGTTCTTTTGATAAAACCCTTAAAATTTCTATCATTTGTCTTTGAGAAAGCGACAGGGTTCCCGCTATTGCATCCGGGTCGATCCCTTTAACTTCAAACTTGTCAAACAAATCCATAGTCATCTTGTGCAACTCAGCTTTTTTAAAGTGCCCAAGCTTGTTCCTTGGTATTCTGCCGATAAATATATTTTCACTAACGGTGAGATGAGGAATTATGGACAGTTCCTGATATACTGTACCGATACCGTATGCCATTGCATCCGATGGATTTTTTATATGTGCCACTTTTCCAAAGATCCTGATTTCACCAGAATCCGCCTCATGGGCACCGCTGAGCACTTTCAGCAACGTGCTTTTCCCTGCCCCATTTTCTCCCAGAAGCGCATGAACTTCCCCACGGTTGCATTGGAATGAAGCATTTTCAAGGGCGTATACGCCGTTAAACGATTTAGAAATGTTTGAAAACTCCAGATCAGCCATGTTTCCTACCTCACAATAGTCTTTCTCCTCATATTTGAAGAAGTTGTATGGCTTTCAGCTCATATCCCCTCCCCGCGCATACGGGGAGGGGAACACATGAGCCTTAACCAATATTATTGCTGATAATCCGATATTTCATCAACAGTGACCTGAGGATCAAAATCAGCAGGAAGCGCCGGCCAATCGAGTGCGCCAGGCAGTTCTCTGAAGCAGTTGGTTCCTTCTGCTATTTGCTCCGTGGGATAACCGGCATCGATGGATGTATCTGTTACAAAGAAACCAGGCGTAATCTGGGTCGATTTATCAACCTGTTCACCATCAAGCACTTTCACCGCAACGCTCATCGCAACCGCGCCAAGTCCAGGTGCGTTATTCCCAATAATAATGTTCATTTTGTTATCGAGCGCAGCGAGCATGCCGGCATTCGTATCATAGGCTGTGCAGGGGATTAAGTCTCTGCCTGCTTCTTTAAACGCTGTTGCAATGGTCTCGCCGTATACCTGAGAGAAAATACCATCCAGATCAGGGTTCGCCGCAAGAACACTGGCGATCTGCTGCTGTCCAACGCCATCCGCGTATTCACCCGCAAATTCAGCGACAACATCCACACCATTATCTTTAAAGATTTTCATAGCCGTTTCATAAACGATGTTGCCGTTTGTGGAACCAGGAAGTCCTGTATCAACCGCAACCTTCTTGCCCTGTCCGCCGCCCATCGCTGCAATCAGGTAATTCGCCCATCCTGCCGACAGCGCTTCTAAGTCTGTCGATACTTCATAGACTTTATCATGCTGTGCCACCGAGTCAAACGATACGCAGACAATTCCAGCTTCAATGGCTCTGTCAATTGCGGGTGTTAATGCTGTGGTTGATGCTGCGTCAATTAATATCGCATTATATCCCTGCTCAATAAGAACATCGATTGATGCCGATTGAGCTTCTGCAGAGTTTTCACAATTGACAACAGTCAGATCAACCTTATCCTTGTATGGCTCTTTGCTGGCAACAACTTCTGTCGTTTTAATCATAAGCTGACGCCAGTCATTGCCCATATATGAGTTTGACAGAGCAATCTTATACTTTTTTCCGCTGGATGCATCATTAGATCCCTGAGCCTGTGTGTCACTTTGTGCCGCCGATGCTTTAACTGTTTCTGACGGGGATTCCTGTGTCGTATTGTTAGTCGCGCAACCAACAAAGATTGCTGCAACCAAGCCAATACAGATCAATAAGCCAACAATTCTTTTCATTTTCTTTCCTCCATTATATTGATTATAGGGTAGATCACGGCGTATTGCCATGAAGATTTATTACCGTACTAAATAACCGCCGTCCACGGGAATAATAGCACCGCTTAAATAATCGCTTGCAGATGACGCGAGGAAAATCGCCGTTCCTTTCATGTCATCCGGTGTGCCCCATCTATTTGCGGGAATGCGGTCTGTAATTTCTTTGTTTCTGGTCTCATCCCCCAGCAGCTTCACGTTCATATCCGTTGCCATATATCCCGGAGCAATAGCGTTCACATTGACGCCCTTGGCAATCCAATCATTTGCCAAACATTTTGTCATCTGAGCAACGGCACCTTTTGCCGCGGTATAAGCGGGCACTGTTATTCCTCCAAACCAAGAGACCATAGAGGCTATATTGATTATTTTTCCGCTTCCTTGTTTAATCATTTCACGGGCTGCCAGCTGGTCCATTATGAACACGGCATTTAAGTTGATATCCAAAACAAGATCCCAATCTTCCAGTGGAAAATCTTCAGAAGGATGCCGTCTTTGAATACCGGCAGCCGGGACAAGAATATCAATACCGCCTAATATCTTCATTGCTTCGTCCCACATGCGGTTTATCTCGTCGCGCTTCGCAAGGTTTCCCTTAACCCCGTATGCATCAAATCCCCGTTTGCGAAAATCTTCAACAACACCATCCAGTTTGTCCGAAATGTCCATTAGAACCACTTTACAGCCAGACTCCAGGAAGCCTTCAGCCATACCATGAGCAAGGCCTTGTGCTGCGCCTGTTACAATCGCTCTTTTGTTCGAGATGTCGAACATCTTGTTAACCATTTTGATCCTCCAATTTTTTAATCAAATAATATAACCATTTTTTTAACACCCGGTTTCGGATGTTCAATATTGTGAAAAACCTGATCAATATCTGAAAAATCAATAAAGTCTGTCACAATACCGTTCAAATCATAAGCTTCTTCACCAAACATTTTTGCGACACGTTCAAACTGATAACATGACATGCGTGAACCGATAATATCGAGTTCTCTCTGATCTATCATGGCCTGTGAGATGACCTCCGGTTCTGTAGTAAATCCAAGGCTGACAAGACGGCCAGCGTTGCGCAGGATTCCCAATTGAAGAAGCATTGTCAAGGAACCCTGGAAACACGCTGAATCAAAAGCAACCATCACGCCTTTTCCGTTTGTATATTCTCCAACCTTCTTAACCAAATCTTCTTTCTTTGTATTAATGGTGTAATCAGCGCCAAAGTGTTTCGCCCTTTCAAGGCTGTCATCGAAGATATCACAGCAAATCACTTTCGCGCCTGTTTTTTTACATGTTTGCAATATGATCGTACCAATCGTGCCCGTGCCAAGTATGAGCACAATGTCTTCTTTTGTGACACGTCCGCGGTTAACACAATGTGCTCCGATACAGTATGGCTCTATCAGAACAGCGTCTTTGAAAGGTACGTTATCAGGCAACAAATAAACATCATCTTCCGGCGCTGTGAAATATTCGCGAAACCCACCGTCTGTTCCACTCCCCCGAACCAGTACGTTCTCACATACATTCTCTCTACCTATGCTGCATTGATAGCAATGACCACATGTGATGAGCAGATCAATAACGACACGGTCGCCTGGTTTAACTCTTGTTACTTTCTTTCCAACTTCCACGATAACGCCAACATTTTCGTGTCCTGGAACACGGGGAAATGTTGAACATGGATTTTCACCCTTATAGAGATGAAAATCTGAACCGCACACACCTGCAGCCTTCATTTTGATTAATACCTCATGGTCATCCGCAATCTTCGGGATTTCGCTTTCCACGACGGCATACTCAAAAGGTTTTGTCACAACAACAGATTTCATTATTTTGCCCTCATTTGTTTTCTTGTCAGTTGTCTAACAAGTTATTATTTGTAAGTTGACTTACAAGTATTGTTAATAAATAAAATTATTTTCTTGGGAAATTATACTCTTTTGTCAGGCTATCTAAATGCTTTGCCATGGTTTTGGCTGAAGAAGCAGCATCTCTATTTCGGAAAGCCTCTAGTATAGCGGCATGATACTCTATTGCAGTCTTTACACCTATAACAGTGTTAAAGCGCCTATGCTGCTTTTCAATTTGCTCCCTGACGAACTCCATACTCTTAACGATTAATCTGTTCTCTGTGGCTTCAAGAATCTCAGCATGAAAAGCCATATCATTTTTAATGAAAATATCACTGTTAAACTCGTTTTGAATCATCCCATCGAGATAATTCTGCAGATTGTTAATGTTTTCTGTTGTCAGTCTCTCCGCTGCCAGCCTGCATGCCCCTACCTCAACGATCCGCCTAAACTCAATAAGTTGGGTAATTTCTGAATTTACATAAATCATACCCATTTTTTCTTCAATCTCATTTATGGGTAATTCTCTTACATATGTCCCTTTGCCTTGATGGCTCTCAAGAACTCCAACAGCAATAAGATGCTGTATTGCAAAACGAATGCTTGCTCTGCTCACACCAAGCATTTCAGTCAATTCATTCTCAGAATTGATCTTTTGTCCAGGTACCCAAATACCCTTTTTTATATTTTCACGCAGAAACTCAACAACCTGATTGGTTATGTTTCTCTTTTCAATGTTTAGCACTTGTATGACAACTCCTTAAACTCATTATATCGCCTGGTGTGTTATTGTCAACATTGTTTTGTTTCTGTGAACTTGGCATACAAGTTGATCGTTTTCATATTTGTTATTTATGCATACCTAATGCTTTAGAATAGAATATGACCTCCCCTTGCGTCATCGTATATTCCAAACAAGATGGGGCTTTGAGTTTCATTTCTGTTTCAAATTCATATGGACTGCCCTTGTGCCTGGAGAATGTCCCAAAATGGCAGGGTATTGTAACCTTGGCCCTCACCTGTTCGGCCATCATTGCGGCATCACGCTCATTCATATTACCGTACTCGCCGTTAATGGGAAGCAAGAGCAAATCAATATCCTGATTTGCCGCATACGACAGTCTTTCAGCCTGATATGCAGAATCACCCACAAAATAGATTTTGCACCCCTCCGTCTCAATGATAAATCCCACAGCATCCGGTGCGAAATCTCCATGGTCACAAAACACAGCCTCAATACGAAAATCTTTGATTGCTCTTATATCGCCCACGGAAACTGCTTCAATTTGAGACATGTCCATGCCCATCTTTTTGCACATTTCATAGGATTTTTTGCAGCATATTAATAGTGCGCCATTACGCATCATAACTGGCAAACTATCAAGATCCAGATGATCCGTATGGCTATGGCTAGCCAGAATAACATCTGCGTTAATGTCCTCAGGTTCAAGTATATTCATCATGAGACGTTTGTTTCCATCCAGCCTATAAGACAAATCTGAAAGATATGCGTCAATCACCAAAACCGAGCCTGAAGAATTTTTGATGATATACCCTGCTTGACCAAGCCAAAACAAAGCAATCTCTCCGCTTTTGGGAGTTGTTTTTTGATATTTTTCAATAAAATACATAACTATGCTCCGTTTCTTTTAATTAAACGGAGTCATCATAAAGTGCTGTTTATGATTATTATAGACTTCCTGTATTCAATTGACAATGAATTGTTTTAGACTCATTCTAAAGTTTCAAAGGCCATAAAAGCCAGGGATGTACATACCATCCGCTAATACGGGTCGGCGAAGTTGAAATCAATCTGTATCTCCCCGCTTTCGTAAACATAGATCGTATCCACCAGCTCGACCAGCAGGCCACGCTCCAGATGCGGAATATTCCGATTGTTCATGAAAGCTTTTAAAAATGGCTTATCAGCATGAACGCCTCGTGACATCATCTGGATTTGGTCTTTTGTGTTTCGGATGACCTCGCGAAGGGTGTCAGCTTTCTTAGTCAGTCCGGCCTTGAGCCTGAGATATTCCTCTCGTGTCAGATCGTTATTCTTCCAATCCATATACAGGTTGTCAACAGCAACTATAACCTTTTCCTGTTCAGCCATATGCTGCTTAAGAAGCATATTCAACCTTCCGGATTCCGTTTGAACCCCGGGAGCCTGAGATACAGCCTCAATGATATCGAAAAGTGAACCCACAAGGTCTATCTGTTTTTGGATGGCCAGCAGCACCGCCGCCTGCAGCACATCCTCGCGAATACTGTGCTTTGTGCATTTTGTCCTGGATTTTTCATTATACGTGCGGCAGTTATAATAAACATAACGCTTGGTCTTTTTTCGAGTCATGGCCTTTTTACAGTCGGCGCAACGGACCAGCCCGGCGAACAAATGCAGCGTCTGCTGGCGCGGTGCCACACGGGTATCCCTTGACAGCAACCGTTGAGCCGTTTCAAACATATCCTCCGCCACGATGCTTTCATGAGTACCGGGAACTACATACCATTCCGATTCAGGCGGCGTGATCCGGTCATGCACCTTATAACTGATAACGCGCTGTTGCCCCTGCACCATCACGCCAATATACATCTTGTTTTTCAGTATGGTCCCGACCGTCCTGGAACTCCACAGGGTATCGTTGTCCGCCAGATGAGGATTACTGTATGCCATTCCCTTGCGTCGTTTATACTCGGTGGGGTTCGGATATCCCAGTTCATTCATATGCGCGGCAATACCGGCCTTGCTTCGTCCGTCTCTGGTAAACCAGGTAAATATCTGCCTTACAACCCTGGCCGCTTCTTCATCAACGACCAGTTTGTTCCTGTCATTTGGGTCTTTCGCATAACCGTAGGGGGCAAATGCCCCGATAAACTCACCCTTGCTGCGTTTCACATGAAAGGTTTGGCGCACGTCCATAGAAGTCCGGTAAGCATACCGGTCGTTCATGACGCCGGTTAGTGGAACCTCAAAGCTATGCACGGCTTCGGGGTGCAAATATGTATCCAGCGGCACATTATCAGATATTGTAATAAACCGGGTATGATGAAGAGGAAAATAGTTCTCCAGATAGCGGCCTTGGTCGGCGTAATTCCGGAAAGCACGGCTTAAGTTTTTGACGACGACGCAGTTAACTTTCCCAGCCTCAATGTCGTAAATCATGCGCTGAAGATCGGCGCGGGTATCGTCGGTTCCCGTCAGTCCGTCATCAATATATTCGTCCACAACGATGTAATCCTCGTCAAACTTTGTCCGCAGATATTCATCAGCAATCTTTCGCTGGTTCACAACGCTGTTGCTCTCATCGTTGCCATCCTCTTTGGACAGGCGAATGTAGACGGCCACGCGCCAGAGAAGCTTCTGAGCATTCTCAACGTTCTGAGCGCTGTCCGCGCTTTTACGATGTCGGGCCATCATTATCCCCCAATTTTTTGTCGCATAATTTCATCATAAATTTCATACTGTCGCAATGATATATTATCCACGTTCTTTGAGCTCCGAGAAATATTTCTGCAGGATGTCGCCAAGCTCCCTGCCATCTTTTTTGAATGTGACCTGAACGGGGGTTTGACCGCACATAAATATATAGGGATTCTTTACCTGCTGAAAAAAAGGCTCCATACGTTGAGCGATTGGCAGACTTGTATCAATGACGACCGATTCCAGATTGACAAGGCTGCTCTTGTCTGTTGTAGGTACATTAATCTGGCTCATACGGATCAGTTGATCACGATTCGGCAATATGTCCGCGCTCCTGTCATTTGGTTTCCATACATTGTATGAGAATTGGCTTAGGCAGTATGAGGCCGGTCAATCGGTCACACACTTCCCTTTTTGCTAATGACGAGCATCAGCTAGATGTCAGTTTTGTAATACATAAATCCGAACAGATATATCGAGCACACGATCTTTGAAAGCGGTCTTTTTAAAGCCCGTTATGATCACCATATCCACAGTTGTGCATATGTAAATGCACCTGTCGCGCCTGTAGCCCCTGTCGGTCCGGTTGGCCCTTTTGGTCCTATCGGTCCGGTTGGCCCCGTCGGCCCTTTCGGACAGATATAATGAACAATCACAACCGGTTCATATTTCTTTGCTTTCTTGTTATTCGAGCTTGCAAAGATGGCAATACCATTGCATTCCCTCATCTCCGTCAATCCGATACCCAAAAACGGACTATGTGAACATAAGGTTTCTCTTACCAGTCCGCTTATATCGATTTCAACAAATTGCTCAGACTGGCGATAATCCACAGTAAACATTGTCGAAGTGGGAATCATGGAAGGCGCTGTATTCCATGTTATTGTACTGGTATTAAAGCTGGTTGCTATTCTATTGACTCTTACCGAAACGTCGCATGCGCATACAAGTTCATCCACATATAGTTTTAAGTAAGCGCCAACGAACTCACATCCAGCCGGTATCTCAGGTACGTCAAACTTCATTAAGCTCCTGTATACATTTTTCCTTCGATATTCTAACCCAACCACGAGATAACCCTGTTTGCTGAAGTTCCGGTTGGGTTGACATCTTGAAATATAAGTGTCACCTTTTGGTGTTAAAACAATTGTAGGCATAGCATTAGAACCTTCCATTGAGTTATAGTATATAATATAAAATAATTTGGATTATGCTACTCATTGCTGCCAAATCGCGTAAAAAAGGTACAGCGATTAAGGCAACCGCCTATTCATCAGTCGTTTGACAGCCTCAAAAAAAGGTCTATAATGTCCGTGTACATACTTTATTTTGGGCCGCCTCTTCATCAAAATCGGGGCGTGTTCCATACCACGAAAGGAAACCCAACAGACATGCACGCAGATATCATCCTTCAGGACGGAAAACTTGAACTTCGAAATTTGGATTGTTCCTGTTCTTTCGGCCATAAAATGCCCGAAATGGACATCTACATCAAGCCCGGCCTAATCCGCGAATGTGGCGCATGTATCCGCAACGCCGGCCTTGGCAAAAACGTCCTGATCGTGGCGGACAGCATAACACTCAAAGTTGCTGCGCAGGCCGTAAAAGATCGACTGGAAAGCGACGGCTTTGTCTGCCGCCTATGCGTGCTTCCGGGAGACAAAATAGAGCCTACGCCAGAAATGGCGCAGTACATCGTGGAGCACATCACTCCCGAAACGGAGCTGCTCCTTTCCGTAGGCTCCGGGGTGCTTCAAGACCTCACGCGGCGCAGCGCCTATCTCTCCAAACTGCCTTTTGCCTTATTCGGCACGGCAGCTTCCATGGACGGTTATACTTCCATTACCTCCGCCATGATGGTGGACGGCGTTAAAACGTCCCTCTATGGCAACGCGGCCCGTCTGCTAATGTTTGATTCCGAGATACTTGCAGCCGCGCCAAAGCTGATGACGGCGTCGGGTCTCGGTGACATGCTGGCAAAATACAATGTACTGGTCGACTGGAAACTGGGCAGCGTCGTCGCCGGCGAAGTCTATTGTCCGCTTTGTACATATCTGGTGAAGACAGCGCTTGACAAGTGCCGGGATGCAATAGACGATATACTTGCCAGCACGCAAGCCGGTGTGGAGGCGCTGATTGAAGCGTTGATTCTCGCGGGGCTCACCGTTCTCATCGTGGGCAATACGCGTACTGTCTCTTCCGTCGAACACAACATGTCTCACTATTGGGAAATGAGGGAACTGGCCTATGGAACACCTTCGCCGTCGCACGGCATCAGCGTCGGGATCGGTCTCATTTACTCGCTTCTCTATCACAATATGCTTTGTGCGACCGACCTGTCCCATATTGACAAACAGGCCATAAAAGCTGCCCGTATGACGAAGAAACAAAAGCGCGATTATCTCTTTGCCAATTATCCCCCCGGCGTCCCCGAGGAGATCATGTCGGTTAACGAAGACTGGTATTTAAGCTGGGAAGAACAAGAGCGCCGCATTGATGCGCTGGTTGCGTATCATGATGCTTATAAAAAAGACTGCGAGATATTGCCTGATTACCACGATATCGTCCGTTACCTCGCGCATTTCGGCGCGCCCACCAGCGCCACAAAAGCGGGTATCGACCGTGACGCACTGAAAAAAACGCTGATCGTCACAAAGGATTATCGTAAACGTTACAGCATTTCAAAAGCTTTATGGGAACTTGGGTTGTTGGAGGCCTTTGCTGACAAAATACTTGAAATAGAAAGCAGCCTCTGATTTTAAAAAACCGTCAGCGTGTTGACGGTTTTTTTGTTATATTAGCCCTCAGGCGGGGTGTATAACAATACGCTCCGCCGCCGCATCCACTTCCTCCAGCACCAGCAACGCACGGTAATTATCCACCATCTTCTTCTCGGGCAATCGCATCGCGATCGCCGCGCCGATGCCTACGACGGTAATGGAGAACTCCTTCATCATCTCGCACAGCGCGTGCACCGTGCCACCGCCCGCAATAAAGTCATCAATCAACAGCGCCTTCTGGCCGGGATTCATTGCGCGTTTAGACATCGACATCGTCATCATACGCCGGGACGAGCCTGTCAGATAATTAATTGTCACCACCGAGCCCTCTGTAATCTTCAGGTCCCGCCTGGCGATAACCAGCGGTTTCCCCAGCGCGCGCGCCACACTGAAAGCGAGGGCGATGCCCTTGGTCTCTACCGTCGTTACAAAATCCGGATTGGTGCGCACAAACATGGAAGCAAGTATATTGCCCATCGACGTCACATACTGAGGGTTGGAGAAAATATCAACCGTATAGATATATCCGCCAGGCAATATACGCGATGGGTCCGACAAATGCGCCGCAATCTCCTGCAGCACCTCGGTTTTTTGCTCTTCCGTAGGAGCCGGTACAAACTTAACGCCGCCTCCCGCGCCCAGCACAACCTCAATATCGCCCTGAGAATACATTTTGAATATACCGCGCAATATCGAAATGTCCTCGCTCATCGTCGACTTGGCTGCGCCAAACATATCGCAGAACACCTTAAACGAATAAACACGGCCCGGGTTCTTAAGCAGCATCGCGGACACAATGGCCAATCGCGTTTTTCTATCGGCTTTCTCCATCCAGACGCACCTCAACATTGATATTTCATATTTTATTATAGTGCTTTAAATGGCTTTTTTAAATAGCGCAGCACCTTTTTGTTGATATGAAACATCACTTTGGAGTATAATGCTAAAGCGCCCTTAAGATTATAGGCGCGTGGGAGATGGATTTATGGTGCACTTGCAACAATTTGCCGGCCAAACCGTTCATTTTATCGGCATCGGGGGATGCAGTATGAGCGGTCTTGCCGTTATACTAAAGAATTTAGGCTACAAACCCAAGGGTTCTGATATTAACGAATCGGCGTTTACCAATAAACTCCGGGAAGAAGGTATACCGTTTACCATCGGCCATCACGCCGGCAACGTGGAGGACGCGGCTTTGGTGATCTACTCCGCCGCGATCAAACCAGGCAATCCGGAATACGACCGCGCCAAGGAGCTAAAGATTCCCATGATGGAACGTTCCGTCCTGCTGGGCGAGATCAGCCGCCAGTTCGAGACGGTGATCGGCATCGCGGGCTGCCACGGCAAAACGACGATTACGTCGATGTGCGCGCTTATCCTGCGCGAATGCGGGGTCAACCTCACGATCCATGTCGGCGGCATGGTGGATTTCCTGGGCGGTGGCGTCGCTATCGGCGACTATCCCGCTTTTCTGACGGAAGCGTGTGAATATGTGGAAAGCTTTCTGACGCTGCGCCCTACCGTTATACTGGTCAACAATATCGATGACGACCATCTGGATTACTACAAGAATATCGACGAAATATACGGTGCGTTCGCCAAATTCGCTGCGCTGCTGCCCGAAAGCGGCACGCTGTTCGCTAACGTACACGACCCGTTGGTGCAGAAGCTGGCCGCTTCCTGTGGACGCCGCATAGTCACCTACGGTTTCGAGAATGCGGACTACACCGCCCAAAACATCGAGTATGACGCGGTGGGCTGCGGTTCGTTTGACGCGATTACACCGGACGGAACGACGCATGTCAGACTGTCCGTCGTCGGGCGGCACAACATTTCCAACGCGCTGTCCGCCATCGCCATCTGCCATGATACGTTCGGCGTTAACCTTGCAGACGCCGCCAAAGCGCTCGCGCATTACCATCTGGCGGGCCGCCGGTTCGAATTGATGGGCGAGAAAAACGGTGTCAAGGTCATCCACGATTACGCCCATCACCCCGCCGAGATAATGGCCTGTCTGGAAGCCGCGAAGCGCTATCCGCACAAAAAAATGTGGGTCGTGTTCCAGTGCAACAGCTACACGCGTGCCAAAACGCTGAAGGATAAATACGCCGTCAGCTTTGGCCCGGCAGATATGGTGCTGGTGCCGGACATTTACCCCGGCCGCGATATCGACCGTGGCGAGATCCACGCGCGGGATCTGGTTGCCGCGATCGAACCGAATTCGCCCTGCGAATACATAGCCACCTTTGAAGAGATCCGTGACTATCTGGACGAACACGCCTCCCCCGGCGACATCGTGATTACGTTGGGCTCGGGCAGCGTAGGCAAAGAGACGAAGAAGCTGCTGTAGTCATTTTTTGAACAATGCTTTGATTCCCGAATTCAAACGATTCAGGATGGTTTTATGGCGGGATGATTTACCAATATAGGCCGCCAGGCTCTCGCCGCCCAAAAGCCAGGGAAGATGGGCGGATATCTCCATTTGAAAGCATGGTGCCGGGAAGCCCTTCGGCAGCAGATCACACTCTGCCCGGAATCCAACCTTCAGTCGGCTATCAACGGTCACCATTCTGTTCTTGTCCAGATGAAACGTCATCGCTCTTTTGTTTTCGCCGATCAATACCCACGGAGACTCGCCCGTGACGATTTCGCCGCAGATATGATAAAAGCCACCGTATTCAACCAAAAAGTCATCCAGCGCGTCAAGCATATAAACCTCGGAGGCTTTTCGCATTTCCATTCCAAGAGAATCGAAAAAACGCCTTGTCTCATCGGGCAGCGTACCGATAGCTTCGGAATAGTTTTGACAGGCAACGCAGGAACAGCCTTCCGAAGTCAGCGGCATATCCCGATAGGCCCGTCTTGTTCGCTCAACATCCACATCCAGCGTATAGTTGCCAATCTCGAACCGCATAAATCCCTCTTACCGAATCATCTCTTCAAATTCCGCTTCGCTGATAATCGCCACTCCCAGCGACTGTGCTTTTGCGAGCTTGCTGCCCGCGCTCTCCCCCGCCAGCACATAATCCGTCGCTTTACTGACCGATGAAACCACCTCGCCGCCCAGTGACTCGATGATATCCGACGCTTCCTTGCGCGTGTATTTCGCAAGAGTACCGGTCAGCACCACCTTTTTTCCGGTAAACGGGGACTCCTTCTTCGCCATCCGCTCGAATACGGGATTGACGCCTGCGTCCTCCATCCGGTGAATGATGCGGCGCACCCGCCCGTCTCCGAAGAAATCTACGATGTTGCGCGCCAGCGTCGGACCCACGCCGTCGATCGTGAGGAGGTCGTCCTCTGCTGCCATCGCCAGCGTTTCCATGCCGCCGTACCGGTTCGCGAGGTCCTTGGCCGTCTTGGAGCCGATGCCGGGGATGCCCAGCGCGTAGATAAACGCCGCGAGAGGCCGCGTCTTGCTGCGCTCAATCGCGGCGCGGAGGTTCTCCGCCTTCTTGTCTCCAAATCCGGGCAGTTCCTTTATTTTGTCGTAATCCAAAAAATACAGGTCTGACACATCAGAAAGGCCCAGATGGTCATACAGCGCCTCCGCGGTCCTGTCCGAAAAAGTCTCGATGTTCATCGCATCGCGCGAGGCAAAATGCGCGATGGCCCGCGTCAGTTGCGGGCGGCACAGCAGGATGTTCTCGCAGAACAGGTGCGCGCCCTTCTCCGTCACCGGATGGCCGCATGCCGGGCATACCGCCGGCGGCTTGATATCCTTCGATTCAGGCAGATATTCCGCCACGCCGAGTATCTCCGGAATCACGTCGCCAGACCGCCGGATAAACACGCGGCATGGCACCTTCACGCCCTTTCTTAATATATCGCCGTAGTTGTTGAGCGTCGCGCGGGACACGGATACGCCCGCAATATCCACCGGTTCAAGCACCGCTCCGGGCGTCAGCTTGCCGGTACGCCCCACCTGCCAGATCACATCCAGCAGCGTCGTCGTTTTTTCGTCAGCAGCAAATTTATACGCCACCGCCCACCGGGGAAACTTCTGCGTAAACCCCAGCCGTTCTCTGACCGCGTAGCTGTCGATCTTGATCACCGCGCCATCGATCAGAAAATCCAGCGTATTGCGCTTTTCTTCTACCTTGTTAATGGCTTTCATCACATCATCCAGGCTGTTGACGGTTTCGGCAAAGTCGCTGACCGGGAAGTGGTTCTCCTTCAGAAACGCCAGCATTTCGCGGTGAGACTGGAATGGATCGCCATCCTTATGCCCCACGCCATAGCAGACAATGCTGAGGTTCCGCCGCGCGGTCTCCGCCGGGTCCAGATTACGCAGCGCGCCCGCCGCGGCGTTGCGCGCGTTTTTCAGCGGCTCATCCGCCGTCTCGTTATACTTATTCAGCTGCGACAGGCGCATGATGCCCTCGCCCTGCACCTCCAGCAGCCCCTTGAACGGAATGGACAGC
>Ga0183096_1001562_pt1 | contig 18975 bp, 19 predicted proteins | sample Biomet5_FD_127791 | JGI IMG/M metagenome (GOLD analysis project Ga0183096, IMG submission 127791) | Microbial communities from bioreactor (seeded with sewage sludge) at LBNL, California, USA - Biofuel metagenome 5 (version 2) (version 3) | ecosystem: Engineered > Bioreactor > Anaerobic >... | reverse complement strand
TTGAGCAAATTCATTTTTACTCGAATTTCCATTTACATACTCCTTTAGTAACGTGAGAATCTCTTCTTCTGTATGCTTTCTCATTCTTTCTTGTTGAATAAACTGTCAACTTATTTAGTACACTACACCTCATTCGGTAAAATACAAAGGCTATTCTCAACAATTATTGCCTATACTTCAATCCTTATTGTAATGGATGTTCCTTTCGGACCATAAATAAGAGCTTTATATTAATTTTACAAGTACTTTGTAAGCTAATTTTTGCCTTTTATTAGTTCTAGTCTATCATCCTCTAATCCTCTGAAGGCCTGATGTAATTTAAATTCTGCTCTGTCTAAATCCCAATACATTTTTTCATTATCTAGTGACGAATGCCCAATTTCATTTTCGTTCTCATCAAAATAAAATACAGCCTCGTGTAGTTCATCATTAACTTTAAAAATCGCTTTTATGGCCTTGCGTTTATCAAATTCATTTTTAATAGTAGGGTCATCTATTGTCTTTTTTGCGCTAGCAATTTCAAGTTCAATAACAGGTTGAATTTTATTGTACTCACGCATCATACTATCTGCAATCAATATTCCTACGCTTGGTTTTTGCCCTGAACTGGACATTCTGAACTCAGCTTTTGAGATGTCGCACGAAAGTACGGCGACCCTGTAACTGATACTCAATAGTCTGTTAAGGGGGGTATAAAGACTATCCAGTTTTTCGGTTTTCAAAACCTCAATCTTATTCTTAGAGTCTAGTGTCTTTTTTAAATAATTGTTTACAAGGTTTTTATCAGACGAAGTACATGATAATAACGCCGGAAGCAGACATATCAACAAAGTAAAATGTTTCATGTTTTTTATGATTTAATAGTTCACTATAGCACGCAAATATACAATACTTTTTTTATATCATTTCGTTTATTCTGATACTAACTTTTACAATCACTAAAGCTTTAATTGTCTTAATCCTTATTGTAATGGATATTCCTTTCGGACACCGTATCAACGGTAGAAATGGCAGAAGAGAACGGGTCTTAATCCTTATTGTAATGGATATTCCTTTCGGACCAATTCGTGTTAATAACAATATGCGCTTTATTATTAGTGTCTTAATCCTTATTGTAATGGATATTCCTTTCGGACTTTACAAAGCGAATGGTTTGAACGGTTTATATTCTTGTCTTAATCCTTATTGTAATGGATATTCCTTTCGGACACAAGATGAAAAAATGCTTATCCAAAATGGATAAGCAACTGTCTTAATCCTTATTGTAATGGATATTCCTTTCGGACTGGAGAACAGAGGATTATTACTCGAGCTAACAACTTAATGTCTTAATCCTTATTGTAATGGATATTCCTTTCGGACTCAAAAGAATATACCGGCATAAACACCCGGTATGGGTCTTAATCCTTATTGTAATGGATATTCCTTTCGGACAGGGTTCACTCACGAAGAACTAGAAAAGAGGATGTCTTAATCCTTATTGTAATGGATATTCCTTTCGGACATCTACTTATAGAACGTGGAACTATCCGAGATTATTCTGTCTTAATCCTTATTGTAATGGATATTCCTTTCGGACACCTGAAAAACCAATGGTATCAATGGTCTGCCCTGAGGTCTTAATCCTTATTGTAATGGATATTCCTTTCGGACCAATTCGTGTTAATAACAATATGCGCTTTATTATTAGTGTCTTAATCCTTATTGTAATGGATATTCCTTTCGGACACCTGAAAAACCAATGGTATCAATGGTCTGCCCTGAGGTCTTAATCCTTATTGTAATGGATATTCCTTTCGGACATCTTTAGAGTCGAGGATTATGGAGTATTAGGTCGCGTCTTAATCCTTATTGTAATGGATATTCCTTTCGGACAGGCATGACCGAGTTTGCTGCGTCTTGTGGTATTGATGTCTTAATCCTTATTGTAATGGATATTCCTTTCGGACTAAGTATTTTTAGTGGTATAATAGCAATAGGAAGGGAGTCTTAATCCTTATTGTAATGGATATTCCTTTCGGACAATAATCTGCCGGGATGAGGCTTATTATATGGCTAATGTCTTAATCCTTATTGTAATGGATATTCCTTTCGGACATTAAAAGGTATATCCTTTAAAAATTCAATAATGAATAGTCTTAATCCTTATTGTAATGGATATTCCTTTCGGACGGAGGAATCCCTTGTAACTTTGATGACTGTGGAGTTGTGTCTTAATCCTTATTGTAATGGATATTCCTTTCGGACCCGGCGTAAAGGTGAAAGTCAGAAAAGATTGGGATGAGTCTTAATCCTTATTGTAATGGATATTCCTTTCGGACTCTTTATGATGCTAATCTTTATGGTATAGATCTTAGTAGTCTTAATCCTTATTGTAATGGATATTCCTTTCGGACAAATAAGAAGGGACACGGGTAGACGTGTAAAGTTTGTCTTAATCCTTATTGTAATGGATATTCCTTTCGGACAAAGATTTAAAAGCAACAGAATCTGTAGTTCAGAAAAGTCTTAATCCTTATTGTAATGGATATTCCTTTCGGACACCTATACGGTGGAACAGTTCAAAAAGGAATTGTCTTAATCCTTATTGTAATGGATATTCCTTTCGGACAGTACATTGTAAATGCTTTTTCCTTGCAGATGCTGCAGGTCTTAATCCTTATTGTAATGGATATTCCTTTCGGACATTGACAAGATAAAAGCAGTTTTGGTAATTTCTGTAAAAGTCTTAATCCTTATTGTAATGGATATTCCTTTCGGACGAAGAAAAGTTTATCCACAAAAATGGATAAGCAGTCTTAATCCTTATTGTAATGGATATTCCTTTCGGACTAACTTATAGTCATAATATGAAGCATATAAAAATACAGAGTCTTAATCCTTATTGTAATGGATATTCCTTTCGGACAATATAGAAAAATGGATACAGGAAAACTGAATTTTGGGTCTTAATCCTTATTGTAATGGATATTCCTTTCGGACTTGGGGCGATGTACTTTCCAGATGGCTGGGAAGAGTCTTAATCCTTATTGTAATGGATATTCCTTTCGGACTCTAAAGGACAACAACTAACAGGAGCTGTCGGGAAAGGTCTTAATCCTTATTGTAATGGATATTCCTTTCGGACAGCAAAATATATTTATTCTCTACGTATCAGGTATTTACAAGCATATTCCATTAACTAAACTTCATTATCCCTGTAAAAAACACCTTTTCTTTTGAGGCTGCAAAATTATAAAATAAAACCAACATGTCAAAGAACTTTCTACGTTTCAAAAAAATAACGTATTACGATTATTCATAATAACATCGATATCTATATTCTGACCAATAATCTTCATCGATCGAAGAAGCTCTGTCGATATGGGAACCACCAGAATGCTATCGTTGTTATCATAAACAGCTTGTACTTCAGCAAGATCTTTCCTAATCTCTTCATATGTAGAGGTATCTAGATCAGCCAAGAATATAGATCGTTGAACGCGGGTACACCCTTTACGTTGCAAATATTTAACAATGTAACGCCTTACTTTATCACTTTCAATATCATACATCACAAAAAATAACATGTTCGCTGCACTTCTATCTTGTCTGTTTACCACTCCTAATATCCGCTGTGTTCGTTCTTCCATTGACGGCAGATCGTCAAAATCCACCTGAGTCCGGTTCGGAGGCGGAGAACCTGATAAACCTGATCGCTTAAGCTTTCTCAGAATCTCAATATAATCGTTTGCATTCCTCTTCCTCATCATTTACCAAACTCCATTTCCGCAAAAAAACTACTTATAACACTTGCAGCCAATTCGTTCAGTTCTGCACTTGTACCGGAACGGGGAGATATAACAACCGAATATCCGCGTTTTCCATAAAACACATTGATTTCGGCCTGCTTTAACCCTAGCTGCATACGAATCTTTTTTGCATAATTGATATTAATAATCTCCGTGACTTTTATCCCGGTATTCTCAATATACAACCGGATATCTTCAATCACATCATTTAATTGCTCCGGGACATATGCCGGATTCTTTTCGACAGGGCGCGATTTCAGTTGCAATATGGCTTTGATCTTTTGTATAGATTCCTCATCCGGATCCTTGTCTTTTTCAACAGGTTCAACATTCAATTTTTGCTCCTTGGCCACCTTTTCCGTATGGGCTTTCATATCGAACAGCGACACAGGATTGTGTTCATCTATATACGATGATACATCAACAGTTTCTGCTTCGGGATTGAAATATACATTCGGATCATAACTCACAAAACACGCCCTGCATACATCGCTCGTCTGCGCATCGATCACTTGATCCAACCGATAGGTCGTTGAAAACTTTTGAACAAAGACTTTATAAAATAGGGAATACAATCCGGAATCGCAACAACGTTCTTTCAAATGAAACAAAACTTTTAATCCATCCTCTCCGGGAGAAAGAAACGACATGACGGTTCGCGAATCTTTTTCAATCTCACCGCGTATATTCTCAATTGATAACCCTTTCTGCGTAATATGATCGATATCAACAATAAAATATTCTATATAAGCAAAATTCTCTGTACGACGAAATGGCGGATTGAAAGCGCCGCATACCAAATAAGGCAGTTCTTTCTTCAGCAGTGTATATCGCTTCTTGTCAATATCGCGGATGATGCGCAGATTCCTGATTTTTGTTACAATTTCCTCCTTCGGGTTCCTTATGCTGTGATATAAATAATCCAGAGGGACCTTGCTTAGTTGATCTGCACTACTCGTTATCTGTTTGCCTGCGTATAGCATGATTGTACAAATTATTCAAACTTCTTAAACCGCTGAGCAAGATCTTGAGCGTAAAGCAGAATCTGATTCTGACGGCTCCGGGCTATACCTCTTTGTTCAACTACTTCATCCATATAATCGTTGACCGATTGTATCAAAACTCTTCGTCCGAACGGTTCGAGCCAATATGAACCGTCCTCCTTGACCGAATAGTATTCGTCGGTTATCACATTCTGCATTACCAGGCTATAGACAACATAATCGATCCAGATACGATATATCTCAATCACATCGTATACTAATACGGGACGGTTGTAGTTATCGCGATGCATGATGCCGACATATGGATCGATTCCGGCTTTAATCAGCGCGCCTTCAATCTTGCCATACAGCAAACCGTAACCATAATTAAGCAAAGCATTGACCGGATCCATTGCCGGATGCTGCGAACGTTCTTCAAAGCGCAACGATTCCGGTATGAATCGATTCAAGAGTTCAAAATAGATCTTCGACGAAACGCCTTCCCATCCGCGTAATGTAGAACTGATATCAGACACGATTTCGCCTTCTAATGAATCAATTTTCGTACGATAATCGTCCAGACGATGGATCGCCTTATCAATAATACGACGCTCGATATTCCCGTCAGGCATCATCATCAATATCAATGCCTGTTGGTTTTCAATCTTTTTGCATATAATATCCTTAATCCATTTTACGGCGTCATGAGAAAACGAAAAGTTGACTTGTCCTTTACGAATAGTCGATATTGAACCATACTTCGGGCTCCATATTCTTCCTACAGGATTCCCCGACTTATCCATAAACAATACCTCTATTTCGCGTTCGATGGCAAGCATCACCGCATCGCTGGTGATCTGTGCACCTCTGCTAATTTGAATTGATGTAATGCCTTCGGTCGGGATCCGCTGCCTTCCATCTTTATGAGTGATAACAAATCCTTCATTATCACGATTCAGTGATGTTCCGAAAGTATTAAGTATAAGTTCCATATTCTCTATACATTATATTTCCGGAACCGCACAAACTGAAACGTCACTTCTCTGTGTCCCGGTTTGTCGTCAACAACCATTCTGCGTGAAGTTGACGCAATGCATGTAATTCCTGCGGCCTGCAATTTTGAAAGCAGAGCAAACGTGAACGTCATCTCTCCCATCAGATGAACAGTAGCTCTCTTACCTTCACTCACTTGCCGTATCTTGTTTGCATATTCGTCAGCAAGATTTTCAATATATATCTCATCGCCATTCGCATCAATATCGGGAAACGGCATATCAGCGATCTCACCAAATTCGGCTGCAGCGCCAAGTTGTCCGCTATCCCATTTAGAACTTGGATGATTAGAAAGATTGATCAAAAGTTGATTTTCCTTATACTCACAATTAAATTCATTATGGAACAGGATACTAAATCCATCTATACATTTTGCAATATTTTTTTTCAATCGTGCAGGTTCCATTGGAATTTTGGCAGATCTCATACCTGAATGATTGAAATCGTTTCTAACTTCAGTGATATTTGAAAATAAGCTAATTAAATTCGGATTGAGTAAATACTCGTCAGACAAAACATCCTCAAGTATTTCTTTGTAAAGAGTATCCCATTTGTCTTCCGGAGTATTCATGGCTTTAATTTTAAAAGCCTTATTCACAATCTTACGTTTATCATAATCACCAATATCTATATTATGACGCAAACAGAAAAAAGTAACTACAGCCTCTTGCAAAATAGTCGCTGCCGGCTGATACATTTCATTATCCTGACACCATTTTGCTGCAGCATAAGCATTATCAATATTTCTATTCTTATCAAATGACATTAATCTACATTTGATTTTTTCAAAAACGGGATTCATTGGTTCTATAATTGTCGAACCCAAATTATCTGCGTCAGTTCTCAACTTTGAAATAGTATTAGCACTTATAATATTCATTCCTCGGCATGTTCGTATATCTTCAACAAACGTTTGTAGATGACAAACAAATTTATTTAGTGCAGAAGCTTGTTGATCTTTCCCTTCTGTTTCTGCCATAATGGGCCTAAGGGATGTTTTACATTGATAAATCAGTTTTTCAACATTTCCACTTTCCAGAAACTGTCCGGCAGCATAAGTCCAATCTTGTAGACTCGACAATGGTAATAAATCAACAATAGGAGCTTCATTAGTTGTTGTATCACGAGCTTCATAATTCCCATAAGAAATATACTTAACCGTAACATGCTTGAGAAATTTAGCATAGTTACCAAGGACGAGAACTAACATCGGTAAATACCGGAAACTATGCGTAAGATCAAAATAGAGTTCATCATCTTCTTGCAATTTATTAAAAAGAATGGTAAATATTTCCCACATTTCCTTTTCATTTTTTCCGTCCGGTATATGCACTTCAGTAGGAACAAAAGGCAAACTCATATTTTTCAAGATACCTTGCAAACCGAAATACGGTTCATTTCTACGTTCGGTGATACTTTCATTCCAATTGTCGCACTTGGCTTTGTCCGTCAAAAAGAAAATAGCATCAGAATTACCGACCGGCCATGCTTTTGCATTAATATACTCCAAAGTTGCTTGCTGTACAAAACGTGTTTCGGACGAAACAAAACCCTTATTTTGATCTACATATTTACATTTTCCATAAAAACCTGTTCCTAAAACAGCTATAAATACTTTACGTGCCATACGATCATAAGATTAATTTATTACTTGATAGTTTTTGACCCCCAACAATATCTTTTATTCCAAGTATATTTGCTCTTTTATAAATACTATCAAGTGTCTCCTGAGAAAAATCCTCCACCTTGTGTAAAGTAAAAAGATAAGAATTAACACGAAGCCCTAAATCTTTTGCAATGGCGGCGAGTTTATACAAATACTTTTCTATTTTTTGTATAGATATTTTTCCATATCCAACCATACTAACCTTACATTCGATTATGTTTAAAATATTTTCGTAAACATATATTACATCTATTTCATTGTCATTTGTATTAGATGTATTACGACAAATTTTTGCAGATAATGCAATAGCATTGTCCGGTAATTTAAATTCCTCTTTAATACGTAAATACGTATATTCTTCAAACCAGGCACCACTATAATACTTTCTCATTTCAGAAGTCGGTTCTTTGTGCGCATTACAAACTTTTCCGGACAACCTAATATTTTCTCCCTTTACTTCATCAAAAAAGGCAAATGTTTGAGCCGCATCACAGATAAGGGTATTGTCACATTCGTATCTTAAGCCATAAAGCGAAAGGTACTCCTCTAATGAAATTCTATAATTCAATTTAATATCTGCACTGTTTTCAAAATTGTAATATATGTTTTTTCCGATAGGAATATACACAAAGTGAGAATTAAATCTGCGGAAAAATTCGAATAAAGCAATGGACATTACTTTCGTTCCGCCTGTTTGGTTTATGTAATATTCATCATTAAAGTCAAATTTCTCAGTTTGTAACTTTTCTAAAATAGAAACATAATTATCCTCTTCAACCAATATTCGACGAATACTCTTTGTTTTAAATCCCAAAGTTCTTTCCAAATTACCATCAATATTTTTCTGTTCCACATATTGTGTGGTTATGAAAATTAATTTATCAAAAGCATTACTTTTCTCTTTTATAAACAGATAATTAGGAATAATATGATCACTAAGAATAGATATCAATATTTTCACCATAATAATACACATTATAATTTTCTTATAAATATCAACTTTATAACATTCCCACTATTCATAATTTTACGCACTTCAATTTTATCTCCAGTTTTCAATTTAATCTTATAATCTGCAACATCCAACAATTTAGTATTTTTATCTTTACCTTCAATTAATCTAGCTTGCTTATATCTTTTATCCCATAAAGATACTACAGCTTCTGCTACAATTTCTACTGATTTTTGCTCAGTTTTTTCTTTCTTTATCAATTCTGAATAATCTTGCAAATATTCACCAAAACACTGATTCTTATCTTCTTTTAAATGCTGCTTTTTATACTTTACAAAATCATCTAATTCCATATATTCCAATGGCGTTATAGTATCTTGTACGTGCATCATAGATAACAATTCTTTCATTTGAGGCGATTTCATATAATTGGTTATCTGTTGCTCCATCATATTCTGAAAATCATGTTTTAATGATAAGCATTCGCTTATATCAAATCCAGAAACTTCCTCTATTTTTATGCTAATCTTTCCATAACCATAAGCTTTAGCAAATCCAATGGAATGATAATAGTCTGGACGTAGTTCGATTGCATTTAACAATGCACCTAATTCATTCCTTCTAAGGTTAAAAATGCGGATAAAACTTGTAAACTCAGATCCAACACTCATCGGATAAAAAGGATTGGTGTTATCTTCTTGCCCTTTTTGAATTTGAAAGTCCTCTTGCCAATCTTCTTGTATAGGATAACGTTTCCATCCTTTCAACCTTGCATTTTCATCCAACATAGTAGTAAAACATACTCCTACACCATTTTTGTCGACCATGTCTCCATTTATACCATTCTGTCTTAAATAAATTGGATAATAAGTTGGTTTGGGACTACCCATATATGGATCCACAACCTTATCAAAAGGTTTCCCCTTTATACAGAATGCATTTGAAAATTGGACACGTCCTTTTAAAGAGTTTTTTTGTCCTACTTTACCAAATATACATTCACACAAATCCATATCAACTTTTTTGTGTCCTTCCGGCAAATATTCCTTTATTCGCTTATTAAAAGGTAATTTGTACAAATAAGACAATCCAAAATGTAACAATTTCTTATCTTTAACCGAAAAGAATATAGGAACACTTTCACCCTCGTCCATCTTTTTCTTCCAATACTTCCATTCTTCAGACTTTTTGTAAACAAAACAAAAATCTTCATACAATCCATTTTCTTCCTCTGAATTCAATGTATAAGACGAAATGCATTCTTTAAAAAACACAAATTCGTAAAACTTTCCTGTAGCCTTAGTGTTTGTTCCATCTGCCTTTTTTATTCCTTCTCTTCTTAAATCAGACTGACCAGTGAACACAACAGTTCCTTCTTTGCCATCATCATCAAACACAACTCTGATTCGTTCATCAGAAGGATTTTTGGAATTTAAAGGCAACTCTTTAAATTTATAAACTAATTGACTATTCTTCTTTATCAATCTATATTTATATAAAGCGGAACGTTTAGAGTCGTCTTTAAGTAAATCTTGATTAGAAAATATAGTGCAAAAATCTGTTTGAAATTTAGAATCAATATCTTTGTGTGAAATACGGCGCGGTATGCCATTATCTGTTATTGTTATTTGCTCTCCTTGTTTAGTCATCCACCCGCAATGAACATCCATATTTTGAAAATATGACAAATATTTTTTCAACTGCAAATCCCTAATACTATAACGATTGTTAGACATTCGAGTCATCTTTCCAAAACTCATTATTTCCAACACATTCCGTATACATCCTTTAATCGATGTTGCCGGAATAAAGAATTGACCATCATCTGTTTTGCTAAATGATTTATAGTTATCATTTTTTTCATCCGCATCCTCCCTTGTATGTCCATTACGCACAAATATGGGAGTTTCTGCTGTGATTTTCAACTTTATCGAACCACTTATTCCATCGGAGAACGGAATGTCCTGAGAAATTTCATTCGCCCAATTTGGAAAAAATACGTCTTTATACAATGGTACAAAATTATATGGTGCTTTTATCATTTTCCTTCCTCCTCTTTACTAAATCCTACAAAAACAAATTCAGCAGGTTGTAAAACCGGCATGTCTTTACAAAACTTATCTGTTTTGGGACGCCAATATTGTTTGAATTTTAGTTTTCTGTTTTCCATTTTGTTAAATAAATAATCCTGCTCAGTAAATTCAATGTCAGATAATTGACTTAAGTCATAATCATTTACAATATATTTTCCATCCACGTATTTGATACTATGTGATTTACCCTCTTCATATAACTGGCCTTCTATAATAAAAGGGTTGGAATCATCTGGTATCTCAAGTTCAAATTCCTTATCTTTCGATAATAGTCGTGGCTTTTTTTCATCGCTATACCACAAATAACCTTCGTATTTTGATTTTTCTATCTTCATAACTGTATATATTCTTATTTGGGATAAATAATTGTACCATTCTTCATAATTGTTCCTTCGAACACGCCATTTCCACGATTTACACCCCCACCTAGAGGCAACATTCCGGAACACAGATCAAACAGAGCCGCTTCAAAAGATTCTTCTACTTTTTCTGTTTTAAAAGCCGAACTGTTAACCATCAAAGTAGTACGAAATTCTCTTCCTTTACCATATACTGCCTTTTCTGTAAAGAGAGCTCCGTCAATAGCCCCTCCGGTAAATCTATCTATCGAAACATGGTTGATTAACTTATCTGTAAACCCATCATTTTTTTCAATGATATCTGAGAAAATTACATTTCCCCGCTTTTGATTTTTTATAATATTGTTGTCTTTATCCCTTTTTTCTTCTGAACCGAATAAAGTTTCTACAGCTATATTATTACTACCAATATATTTTTGGATTTCGTCTTTCGACAAATTATCAGCGAAAAAATGATTGGCTTTATTGTAATAATAAGCAGAACGATGCGCCAAAGCACCTTTTACAGAAGTAGCGGGAATTAAAACATAATTGTCTTCGAATTCAGGCTTGCCTTCTTTCCAAACAATAACGCTTTCCCTTACGGGTGTCATATTGGCATCGGCATCACCCAGTCCGGAACCGAATAAAAAGAAGTCTTGAGGTTTGAGAGTCAGGTCGTATTTTATCCAGACGTTATCTTTTGTATTTCCCTGATATTCATAATCATCCCAACCTTCCCAATCATCAGCAAGAGAAGATGACTTTTTCAAATATAAACTCAAATCGTCTTTATTATTCAAATCCAGTTCCTTTTCTTTACACGAAACAATCTTGATTTTGCCAAACCCAGAATGTATTCCGCTGCCAATCCTAAACGAACCAGATAGCAGGAATGCTAATACTTTTTTGAACTTATCGAAATTCGAAGCATCAGAATCCATTTCTATTTCAAAGCAGAAGCGAGTTCCTTTATATACAATCTGTTCATCAAATTTTCCCTTATCTTTAGCGGCTCCTCTTTCATCAATACTAACGTGTTGCCGGATGGGTAATACTTTAAAGTGAGAATAAAAAATATCAGACCAATCAATAGATTGAAGTCCATCTATCACGATTCCATCTTTTCCAACCATCTTCGCTTCAGAAAAGATAATCTCAGAACCTTTTGAATCCTTTGGTTCTTTAAAAATCTGATAGCCAAAAAAAGAAGATTTTTTGTCCTTGTCTTCTCTATTTATAAAAGCTTCAGGATCCTGCTCCTTTTCTATTTCATCAAAAGCATGACGCACAACACCGGCTATTGCTGTTCCGGGAATATATGGCAATCCATTAACATCTGTTGCAACTAATGCATCTGTCGTTATATCTTTATCACCAGAACCCACCACCAAGGGCGTTTCTGCTTCTATCACAAAGCGTGATAAATAACGATACGTACATTTATTATCCATTATGAGCCTCCTTTCTGCATTTCTTAGCCATTTCAGCTGCAAGATTTATCAACGCCAGCTGTACGTTATCATCGGTTAGCTTCTCCTCAAAAAAATTCTTAAATGAATTCAACCGTCCTCTTTTTTCCCACTTATCTTTAGCAATTCCATGAGTCAGATAAGCTGCATCAACTTCTTTTCCCCCTTCTTTCTTACCCACTTGTACTTTCTTTTCAAATAACTCTCGTTTCAAATCTTCCTTCGTATTGTATTGCATGGCAATCTTCCGGATTTTTCCCCATTGAGAAGAAAAATCATCTGATGCATATATGGGCCACTTTTTATCAACAAATTCATTTACAGCAGTATATGTTGCTTTTTCAACATCGCTTTTTCGCTTTTGTTCTTTTATATAATTGAGCAAAGGCGTGCCGCCTAACGGGATAGTATCATTATTTGGAAGTTTATCATTTTCTTTTTCTTCAATGACATATTTAGATTCTCCATTTTTAGCATCGTCCGCTATTTCCAAAAAGTCAGGATTATAAATCACTTTGCCAAATCCTTCATTTTGATAAGAGCCGACATATTGGGATTGCTCAGGAGAAGAAGAACAAGAAACAACAAAAACACTGCCTTTTTCGATTCCACAACGGTCTGTATCATGAGCTTGCCGTTTAAAATTCCACGGCGTATATTGGAATGTTCGAATCTGCGATTTACACCAAAGTATTGTTGCATTCGGATCATCGATTCCAAGTTGTTTCTCTGTGGGTTGAAAAGCAGGTAATCCATATTCATCCAAGAATATCAAACGACCATCGGCATATATGGTAACAAAATCTCCGGATTTCTTTTTAGACTGCGATTCTGTAAAAACAGATTCTTCTATTCTGACTAATCCAAATTGAGCTGTTCGCGAACGACCGATTCTCTTCTCTCCTATCAAAGCTGTCTTCAGCTTATCTACTATTTCATCGGATACACTATCATCATCAATTTCAACTTCAAAGAACATTTTTGCGTCTTTATCCAAAGATTCGTAACCAAACAAAGCCTTATCTTTCGAGCGTCGCATAGCTCTATCATAAGCTGATTTTATCGCAAATGACTTTTCTGCACTAACGGGTTTCCCTTTATTGTCAATAAATGCATAAAATCCCAAACGACATTGTTTTAATTGTTGAGAAAAGCCATTATCCTCATGATCCATGTCTCTATCATAGTAATGGTGGATATAGCATTTCTCACTCACTCTTTTTAGTTTAGGATAAAACATAGATGCCGGAATTTTTAGCGAACGTATTCTATCATCATAAGCAAGATGAGCATCCCCAAAACGCACTTTTCCAGAATGAAAAAGCGTCAATAAAACATTAGGATCTAGTAAAGAAGGCTTATATAACTCCTTGGCTGCTATACCTAAAAAGTTGTTCCCCGGAATAAAATCCAAAGTTTTATTATTCCCTTCCGTAGCAGATTTTACATTTAAAATTACATCTGTCAGTAATGTGCATTTAAATTGCAGTGTTTTCATAGATTCCCTCCTTCCTTAGTTTGAATGATGGAGAACTTACATCTGCCCAATCCTCTGTTCCTGTTCTGCCCTAATCGCTTTATCAGCTTTATGCTATTTCCTAACATCGTTTCAAATTTATCAGAGACGTTTATGATATTCCCGTATAACGTACATGGAACTGTGACTTCCATTCTGTGCAAATTGTGTCTTTTAGCTATTCCTTCGTCATCAATGGACGTAGAAGCCAAAGAATTATACAAAAAATCTTTCACCTTATTGCAAACTATAGCCTTCTGTTCTTCCTCTGAAAGTTCTGCATTTGAGAAAAAGGCATAACCTTGCGTTGCTTTATTTGCATTCTTATCAAAGCATCCTAAGTTTTCTTCAATACTTATTTTATCCGATTCTGATCGATAGAGTGTTTCCAATGACTCAAGGACTAGACCTTTAATTGTTTTACCAGGAACATAAGGAAGACCATTTTTGTCTTTGATAACCAATGCATCCACATCCGCGCCTGCCGCCAATCCTGAACCGCAGTGCCAATAAGTAAAAAACTCGATCTTATATTTTATGTCTTTCATATTTTATGCCTCCTTTGTTACTTGATTTTTTGTCACTTGATACTTTATTGAATATACAGCCAGCATATCATAAACCGGATACACTGCCGTTCCGTCAACGTGATATTTATCATTTGTCACTGATTTTACCAATTCTTCTAAATCTTTTGATGATGGAGATAACATTACCGTGATTCTGGAAACTTTCTGTTTGGCATATTCAGCATTATCATACATTATACTCATCCACTGACGTAAATGGGATTTCACTGCATTTCCTTCTTTGCTATCCAAAAGCTTGACTTTCTCCAATAGATCATCGACAGTCCATTTACCGTCAATTTTATTATTGATGTAATAAGGGCCGAATTTAAAAGAGCAACCTTCATTCGCTGTCAATTCTCTTTGTACAATTTGATCGTAGTCTTCCACAAAAGAATCCTGAACTTTGTGGAACATCAGGCAAGAAGGAACCAATCCATTTATAAGATGGGCCTCCATTTTAGCATCCTTTTTTGCCTCGGAGCACAAAGACTCAGCAAGATTGTAAGCATAATAAAACGGGTACGACGACTTGATAAAAGCGATTCCAGCGCATGCCGTAAGTTTTCGAAAAAGTCTCTTTTGTGTTTCGTTTTCAAATGATTTAATATATTCATTTGCATATTCTATGGCAAAGTCTGCCCGACAAATGACTGTAAAATCATCACCTCCTAATACAATAGGCCGAATAGGAATAAATTTATCAAAGTCATCTTTATATTTGGCTGAAATCACCTGATAAGCTTGTTTTGCCGCTTCAACAGTTGAGGCATTCAAATTTTCTGAAAACTCATGCAATTTATCAGCATCAGATTCTATCGTCTTGATTATTTTACCCAGTTCATTTCCATCTGCATGAATAACAGCTATCCAATCATTCTTGCTTGTTATATCATCAATAGATATAATCATTCTTTTGGAATTTTTTATTCCGAAACAATTTTCACATAACCTATTATTAGCTAAATTAGCAAAGTCTTTCTTTTTCTTTGTTGCCAAATCAAGAAAATCATCACCATCTATAGCAACAGCAGGCATTCCTGTTTTTCTTGAACGACACATCCCCATCAATCCTAAGGAGATACTTCTTGCCGGTCTATTTCTCTGAATATGAAGTTTATTTTCAATATCATCAAAAGCTTTCCCAAAATTGTTATCATTCATTTCAAGAACAGCCTGGCTTATAGTAATACCAGGAGCCATCTCCATCACTTTCTTTGGAAAACATAAAAAAGCCTTTTCGCAATCTTCCTTTTTATCAAATATAAACTTGATATTGCCCGCTGCATTGACAATTTTTTTACCTTTTAGTTTACCCTCATTTTCGCCGCTAAATTCTTTGAATGCATCCTGACATATTTTTTCAACTAATTCGCTGGCACCGATTATATCTTTCAGTTCATTAGTCTGAAAAATGAAGCTTTGTATACCTTGTACCGCTGCTCCATATAAATACTTGGTTTCTGCCATATCTATTATTTATTTAATGTTGTCACTTAGAACGATCCCGTTGCCCAGGCTTACTCCTTTGCCTAAACCTAAATAATCGGGCAAGGAGACGTTGCTTATGAATGAAGCATTGAATGCGATCATCTTTATGCCTTTATAATTGATGGAATAGGGTTTATCTATGTCTGTTATTTTACATATGACCTGACTATCGAGGTGAATATTTACGCCTTTGGTGAAGGAAAGGATGTTGCCGACAAGTATTTTTTCGAGCATGGCGTATTTGTCGGTAAGGCTTTCAAGTTGACGGTACTGCTGATAGTTTTCCTGATTTAAGGGCAGCCATTTGGATATAGAATAATGGAAACGTTCATTCCATATCTGAACCAAGGTTTGATAAGCTTTCACTGATTTGATTTGCAGATTCATGGCTTTACTTCCGATGCTTACATCAAAATTGCAGTTGGAAAAGAACTCGCCGATGGCTTCCGTCCCTTCGTCAACACATAAGATTGCAGCGCACTTATTGATCTGCTTGTACTGAATAAGCGGATAGGCATAACGAAACTTCTCATCTTCGTGATTATGAAACAGAATATCTGCGTCATTCATTGTATGGATGATTGCTCCCCTAAACTGAGGAATTTCTTTTTGAGAAATGGTATTCCTAAACTGTATTAGCAGTGTTTTCATGGTCTCTCTTATTGATTCCGAAATATATAGATTTTTCAGATTGGTTGTTCCGATAGATCGGATTTTATTTTTCACCGTCCATAAATGAGGTAAAAGAAGTAGTAAACAAAGAAATAGTCATCATAGACGTTAAACCTTAACGCTTTTAATATAACTTAACAGCCTTATTTCGTCTTAAATGATATTCTTTTTTACTTTTACAAAAAAAATAATATGATTATACGTGTAGACATTGCAAACTTGTTCTCTTTCAATGAACAGACAGAGTTTAATTTGTTTCCTGATAAAGAACAAAATATGGATCATCATAAAAGAACTTGTAATGATATTTCTTTTTTAAGACTAGGAGCAATATATGGTGCCAATGGGGCAGGAAAGTCTAATTTGATTAAAGCTGTCAATTTACTTGTCGACTTTGTACGCAAGGGCAAAATATTCTTCGATGCTGAGAAACTAAAGTTTAAGCTGAGCACGGAGTCGCAACAAAGGCCTTCCTCGATAGCCATAGAATTTTTTTCCGGAAAAACGGTTTATTATTACTCTTTGACCTTTGATAATTCGGGAGTGCTGTATGAAGCTCTTTTTGAAAGTTTCAGAGATAATGATATTCGTATTTTCGAACGCTCTTATGAAGAAAAAGAAACTATTATCTTTAAAAAAGAATATGATGATAATGAGAATAATAAATTGTTTATAAAGGTCTTAAGAGAAAAATTGATCAAAAGAGATGATTTACTACTGTCCTTTTTAAGTAAAAACTATGCTGATGAATTTAAAGAGGCTGAAGAAGCGTATGAATGGTTAACTAAAACGTTAGTTGTTATTACGCCGGAGTCTCATTCTGCTAACATTACTCAGGAGTTGGATATAAACTCGAAATTGAAGCATTTTGCTGAGCAATTCATAGTGAGCGTTGAAACAGGGATTTCAAGTCTCGACGTTGAAACAAAGGAAATAGAAGAAGAGGATGAATCTTTATTGAAAATTTTAAGTGAATCCAAAATCGAAGAAAATCTGAAATTTAAAGCGAATAAATCAGCTGAGCTTGTAAATCGTTATACGGGAGAAGCTGTAACGTTTGTAAATGAAGGCAATCATCTCAAAGCCAAACGCTTGATCACAAACCATAAAAATGAGAAAGGAGAGAACATCGCTTTTTCATTCGGATTGGAGTCTGATGGAACTAAACGCTTGATTGGCTATTTGCCGGTAATATATAATATTTTGAATGGAAATCATACGTACCTCATAGATGAGATAGAGAAAAGTATTCATCCAATACTTATCAAAGAGTTGATCTCTAAAATTTCAGAGGATAAAAAGGTTCAAGGGCAGTTGATCTTTACAACTCACGAGTCATGTCTGCTGGATCAGTCTATTTTGCGGCGCGATGAAATCTGGTTCGTACAAAAAAATAAAATGGATGGGAGCAGTCAAATGTATTCCTTGAGTGACTTTAATGTACATCATACAGCAAATATAGAAAATGGTTATTTGAATGGACGCTTCGGCGCTATTCCATTCCTCTCAAATTTGCGTGATTTACACTGGGAAAATTATGAATAACTTTTACAAAGAATAACTATGAATAAATACTTAACCAGAAACAAATGCTATGACAGATTACCTCCTGCAAAGGATGCAAAAAAAGTGTATATCTATTGTGAAGGAGAAGATACTGAATATTGTTATTTTGAATATTTCCAAGAACTTTCGTCGAATATCAGTATTATTCCAATTAAAAACATTAAAGGAAAATCAGATCCGCTCAAACTACTCGAACATGCGAGAGAAGATTTTCTTGTAAAAGGATGTCCTTTTATCCTAGATAGAGATTTAAACGACGAAATTTGGTTTGTTATAGACACAGATAAGTGGAATTGTGGAGATAAAATAAATTCTCTAAGAAAATTCTGTGACGAACAAAATGACGGAAAATATTCAGCATGGAAAGTTGCACAAAGCAATCCTTGCTTCGAAATATGGCAGTATTACCATGTTTATGCAAATAGACCTTGCGAAAAGGATGTAAATAATTGTTCTACATTTAAAGAATTTGTAAACAAGAGTATACCGGGTGGTTTCGATAATCGCAAAAAGCCTGTATTAATAGAGGCCGCAATCAATAATTCCAAAACAAATTTTACCATGAAGAATGGACAACCTGAAAAATATTCCACAGAAGTATATCTTTTAGGTGAAGTAATATATTCTTTCACCAAAGATATTATCCTGAATTCGCTAAAATTCGTTTGACAAATGATACAAGAATACAACAAAACAACCTCACTTATAGGAATAAATCTATTCCCATAAGCAAGGCTTATATCTTACGTTCGCGAATATTGATCTTATTATTTGCGTTCCAGCAACCAGGCATCCTGAAAGTTCGGAGCGAAC
>Ga0183096_1001550_pt1 | contig 19062 bp, 29 predicted proteins | sample Biomet5_FD_127791 | JGI IMG/M metagenome (GOLD analysis project Ga0183096, IMG submission 127791) | Microbial communities from bioreactor (seeded with sewage sludge) at LBNL, California, USA - Biofuel metagenome 5 (version 2) (version 3) | ecosystem: Engineered > Bioreactor > Anaerobic >... | reverse complement strand
GGCACCTGCTCGATGGTAAGTCTGCCTGCCTTGACCAGTGCCGTATATGCCAATGTCAATCGTTCTATTGCTGTCATGCTTCAACCTCGCTTTCCTCAAAGCAGATGTTCTGCCACTTCTTATATGCATCCATGTAAATCTGCTTTTTATCTCCGTTGTATGTCATCTCGTAGTACATTCCGTCAGATGCATTTGTGGATAGCAAAGCCTTGTGATTCTGTAATGTTTTGCAGTACCAAACTATATACACATCATCGTCTGTGATATTGACATTATCAGTTTTCTCGCAATGGTCATTGTAATAATTCGCTATAAGTGTTTTGCATTTTTCTGTAAATTGTTTGCTTGTCATGCCGTTGCACCCCCAATCGTTGCCATGTCAAGCAGTGCCTGCTGATAGCCGTTGTCATAATCTGATGTAGTCACGGCAGGCTCCGTTGTAGCATCAACGACCTGCTGGCGATATGCTTCCGGCACGTCTGCCGTGGTCATCGTTCCGGCTTTGACTTTGGCGATGTAGTCAGCGACCAACTTGGCATCGGCTTCTGCCTTTGCTTTGATGGTGTCGAGTGCCGAATTGTACTCGTCAAGTGTGAGCAGTTTGAGTGTGTCGGTCTCCGTCAACGGCATCATCGTGTTGGCCACTCCGACCGACTGTATGACGGTGCCGTCTATTATTTTGTAATATTGTTTCATTTGTTTGGTCTCCTACTTCTTGTGAATGATATAATATCTGTAAGTGATTTGATGTGAGAATTGTTTTCCAATATAACTACCAAAATTAACTGTTAAGTTTCCACCGGATACTGACAGTACATTTGTTTTTGCCGATGTATCTGCAGATGAATTTGTAAATTGTACTGCCACATAATCTGTATATACTCCAAAACTATCGCGAAAATATTTTTTCGTTAAGCATACGGATTCAACTTTTCCAGTCATATATGCTGAAGAAGATATCGCTTCCGGAACAACGAAAAAATTATCAATTTCGCTTAATGACGTTCTCTTTGTTGGGATGTTAACTGTATATGTGTCAGACGATGGAGTGAAAGTACCACTTTCTATCTCATAGTCCGTAGTACCCCCCCCCCATTTACATTAAATGGTATTTTCATTGTTTTTTCCTTTCTACGCATAAATGCAATAAACGTAATCTATATACTCTGTGTTGTAATATAAGCCATTCCAACATTTGAGGAAACCTGTGATAGTCACTGTTCCGTCAGTATTGATTGTGGGATTTACGGAAAGAACATCTCCTGCTTTTTTCGAACTTGATACTGCTTCGCTTTCATAGATTTCCCCATTTGGCTGCCCATTATTATTTGCACTGTTGACGCCCTCTGTCATAACATCGTACCCAGTTTTTGCGGTGTTAAGTTTTAACATCATATTGCCCGATACCATATTTTTATGATATGTGTCATGCGTGTTATAATTAAATGCTATTGCGATTAATTCAGGTGCTTTTTTACTCGGGATGGTAAAATTCAAACTGGTAGAGGTGATAGTCCCATAATTAGTACCCCCCCCCCGATGAAATTTTGAGGTCTATTTTCATTTTTAACTCCTTTCACTATGCATAAACGCAATGTACTGAGGATATATAAACAGCCGAGGAACTGAAATACGGAGCCACAGAAACCGATACTTTTCCATTTGAAATGGTTGCCACAACGCTAGCGTCCATTTGGCCCACACCGGTATTGCCAGTTTTATAATATCCGCCAGTATCTTGAGTTATCTCACCATAAGCTGTCTTGTCCGAATTTAGTTTGAAAATTTTGTACGCGTATCCTGTACCGTAACTGTTATAGGCATAGATTCCAATCATTATAACGTCCGGGACGCACGGGATATCAAATGTTCCTTTATTTATATAGCTTCCAAATGATTGGTAAATGTGTCCAGATTTGCTGCTACCGCCTGCCACTTTGTTATCAATCTTCATTAGCTCAGCCGCCTTTCTATTTTGACCTGGAGCAGCGTCATGGCAGCCGTCGGCTTGGTCACCGCCTCGATGATCAGACCGCCTGCAGTCGTATACGCATGTTTGAAAAAGTTTTCGCTTATCGAGTCCGCGTAGTTAGGAAATGACTCCCCTGTATCATCCGCCGTGACCGCCTTGCCGCCTGTGAGCGATGACGGGATTGTCAGAATAGCCATGTAAGGATAGTCAGTCTTTTCTGCCGTCTCGGCCTGTGAGTTGGTGTTGGCCACCCACGCAGTCGTCGGGATAGTCAGCGTCGTGCTGTCGGTGATGGTGTAGGTCTGGGTGTTGCCCTTCAGGGCAAGGTCTGCCGTAAGATTTGTAATCTGTGATTCGGAATGTGTGTGCGTTGATGCCGCTTTGCCCGCAAGCCCTGTATAAACACCGCCCGAAGTGACTGGGTTAGTGCTTCCCGATGTCGGCGTGCTGTCAAATGTCAATGTAGCCTGCTTGCCGTTAATAAGAGCGGTCAGAGCATCGACCTTTGTTTTTATGTATGAAAAGATCCCGCCTGACTTGACCATCTTAGTCGAGTTTTCTGTCGGCTCGGTGTCGTATGTCAACGGGTCCTGTTTTCCAGCTGCCAAATCGTGATTAGTCTTCATCTGGCCGTCGATGATATCCATGTTGCTGTTGATGACTGCAACGTCGGCATTCTCGTTCTCGGCTGGCTTGACAATGTTATAGTTTGTTGTGTTAGTTGCCAATTAAATCACCTCACTTTCAGGTTTTCCCATGTGCCGGTCTTGACCTGCGCCCATGTCAGTTTTTTAACGTCTGCCCACGTGTTATAGACAAAGATGTATGTTATCGGCAGATGCGCAGGCCTTACCTCTTCCAATGCGGCTTTTAATCCGTCAAGGTCAAGCGGTATGCCCTTGTCTGCAAAACTTATTTTTATTTTATTGTCGACAAAATCAACCAGAACTTTGCCATACTTCCAAGAGTCTGCAATGGCCTGCAAAAGATTGATGTCGCACTTGCCTGTTGACTTCCACTTGGCCGCCACGGCAGACCTGCGGTCTGACAGGCTCTGTGACGCAAGTGGCGTGATTCCGGCCTCAGCTTCATATGCTTTTAGCATCGTTTCAGAACATGTATCAAAAAAAATGTCATCGTTAGTCTGCACGATGACCGCCTCGATCGAGTCAAGTTCAATCTGCAACGCGTTTGCAATGGCTGTCACAAATGGGTCTTGCTGGTCGATTTTATTTAATCTTGATTTAAGCATATGTCACCGTCCCCAAAACTGCTACATACCTGTCGGATATGGCTATATTCGCAGTGCCTCCGTTGACCGTCAGACTTTCATAATCCAGCACGCCCTCGGTGTCTATTATCTGATTGCCGATTTGCGCATAAGATACCGCCGAGCCGGTAAAGGCTATCGACTTGAGATAAGAGGCAATGTTGGCCTCGACTGCTGCCTTGACTGTTGTCTCGTCTGCTCCGACCTTAAGAGTCAGCTTGACGCCGATGTTGATGTTTGTTGCTGTTGCGCTGGAGACATAGCAGTGAGCGCCAATTGGTGCCGTGCCTTCTCCCTTGCCTTCGCTCGACGGGTCAATGTGTGCTTGCACCGATGCAACCAGCGTTGTGTCCGCAGGCTGTTTGGCCGTGTTGATGATGACCACATCTACAGTGTTGTCGCCGTGGCCTAACGGATAGACCTGAGCATCGCCCACGCCTGTCACTTCCAATGCCCAATTTTTATAATCGTATTTATTGCCGCTCGATGCAGGAGTCTGTAGCGCTACCAGATAGCGCGCATACAAATCTGCGTCAGTCTCTGCGTCATATCCGCCTGTTGTTGCTGATGCATTGGTCACCGTCACGATGCCGGAGAGCGTCACCGGGAACTGCACGATTGTGCCGGACCCAACTACTCCTGTATTTCCGGCAATGACTGCCTGCACAGGAACGTCGGCCGTGTCTGTTACCGTGACTGCTGAAGTTGCGGAAAACTGCACGCCGTTGTCAGTTTCAAACAAATCGCCCACAGCAATGCTGCCTGTGCCGGTCACTGTGACTGTGCCGGTTGCATAGGTGGCAATCTTTCTGCTTATGCCCTTATGCTGCAGAACAAATCTCGTCAGCTCGTCGCCTGTCAGTTTGCTTGCGTCAAGTTTGACCGCAACGGCATCGATTTCATCGTCCATGATGTCCATCTCCTGCCCGCAGGCTTCCGTCATGTCATATGTCAGATAGCCCGCTGTTTTTTCGTATTCGTCCGAGATGCGTGCTCTTATGTTAGTGCCTCTTTCAGACATTTTCCTCCACCTCCACAGTTGATTCGTCTATGAGGTGGACGGTCAAATAGATTTTCAGTCCGCCTTCCACCTTTTCAAAATCAAAGCCGTCGATGTAGTCGATGGCTCTGTTCATTTCTGCTTTTTCTGTTATTTCTCGCTCGATTTCAGAAACTACGAAACCGAGGTTATTTGACTTATAGCCGATATAGTCCTCAATGTACGTGCCAAAACCGCTGTCGTCGTATACGCGGTACTTCTCAGCTTTGGTCTTGATCAGAAAACCGACCCATTGCCTCACTGCTTCCTCCTGCGTACATTCAACGACTTTGCCGTCTTTCATCACATATCTGCCTGTGTCAAAATCAAACAGCGGAGTCCTGCCGATTGACGTGCTGACAGTTTCCGTTGTCACTGTTTCTTCTGCTTCAAAGTCAAAATCTGTCTCGTCTGGAAACATCTAAATCACCCCAATCTGTAAATAACCGCCATAGTATTGATGCCGTCCACCGGCACTGCCAGCAACTTGTCGCCGACTTTCAAAGTTGGCGGGGACGCGTTACACATTTCGCGTATTGCTTCGCTCATTATTATTTCTTTTTCTTTCTCTTCATAAATCAGCTCGCCGCCTGCAATCGTCACAACCATCGGTTTGACCTTTTTGACTGTGGCAACGTAGGCGCTGGCATCATTGACCGCTTTCTCGCGTGCTGATGCCGACTGACCTTTTATTTTGTTTGCAAGTTCGTGATTCCAACCCATTAGACTCTCTCCATTTCGCAACTCATCGTATGGATGCCGTTGGCAATCGTATGCGTGCATGATTTGACTTTATACCATCCCTTGATTCCCATCTCGGGACGGGAAAAGTAAATCATGCGGTTAGATCTGACCGAAGTGTTGCCGACCATGTCAGCCGTGAAACTTACGGCGACCTTGTTCAGCTCCTTCAGCATGTTCTTGGCTTTGTTCCTTGCCTTCGCCGATGTTAATTTGTCCTCGGTTTCGACCTGGCTAAGTAGTCCATATTTTGATATGCTCGCTGAACTCTTGGCGATTGCCTTTACATCAGTCTTCTTTTCATCGCTTCCTGCATAGATGACTTGGTTTCGCATTTCCGTTATCGACTTCGTGCCAGAGATCTCCGCTGTAGCCGCACAGGACACTTTGTTGCCTAATGCATCCGTGTATGTCGGCTTGATTTGTGTGGCACCGCCTTTGATGATACACAGTTTGCCTTTGACCATTTCCATGTGGTAACGCGTTCCGCTCTCGCTTCTGACTTTTTTCAAAATGTCCAAAATGATGTCTGACACTACCTTGTCTTTATAGACACATTTAATGCTTGCTGGCATGCTCGGCATGCTGCCGATCGGCACGCTATACCGCGCGCACAGCTGCCGGATTGCTTTGTCCGCTGCTATGCCCTTAAACTGTATGATTGTCTCTGACTTGTTAAGATAAAACGCATAGTCATATGCCTTATAAGAGTCGCCGTTGATTGGCGTGTCCGTGATGACTCCCCGGATGACCTCTTTGCCCGAACTGTAGATTGCGACTTTATCACCGCAGGCCCAGACTTTTGAAAAATTGTCATCAAAGCGTGAGTAGGGAATGCTGAGACTGATTTCTGCGCCCAGCTGGTCTGTTGAGTCATTCCATTCTACCGATGACACAGTTTTGGTGACATCCGTGGCCTTGCCGTTATGTATGATTTTAACTGTATAAGCCATCCTACTTCACCGCCCGATACTGCTCAAACGTGATGCTATACGGATAGTCGCCAGCGCGGTCGATAGGCTGGATGTTAAAAGTCTCTATTGCCATGAGCCGGTTAAAAATCGGCTTGCTGTTGTTGTCGGTAATGACCACTCTGACGGTCTTGCGGTTCTTCCTAAGGTCCCTTAGCCATTTGATGTAACCCAGTGCGGTGCCTGATGCTCCGGCGGTCACATAGTCGGCCTTCATGTCTGACGGAAAAAACGCATCAATCTGCACGGTAGCAAGCGGCTCAGCGCCAAGCACTTTGATTTGACCGTACTTGACGCTGTCCTTGTTCTGATTTGTAGATTGCCCATAGTCGATGCTCACACTGCCCTCAGGGATGACCGGCAGAACTTTGACTGTTTTGTTGTTATTAATGCTCAATGTCACTTTCATGTCGTCACCTCTATACGTTTGCGATTGCGTCCAAAATCATTCGGCCCGTGTACTCTGCTGATTCTCTCATATATTTCTCGTTTCCAATCATGTTGCCCTGAATCGTCAGATATACGTTGACTCCACCAGTCTTGTCTGTTCCGCGTCTGGTCTTGTCAGCAGGTATGATTTTCGTCCCGCTTGGCAGCACTGCAGATTCTGCTCTGCCGTTTTCAGAGTAGCCTGTATATCCGCCAGCAAAATAAGTTGAGCCAAGAGCATGCTTAGGTGTTTTGGTCGTTGTGGTAGTCTTATCGACCTTGACATCGACGGACTTGCCGCTAAAGCCAAACACCTTCCCGAGCCATCCGGCCACTTTTTTGATTGGCGATATCAATTTGTTAAACTTTTTCTTTAGCTTATCCGCCCAAGCACAGACCTTATCCCAGTTTTTGTACAATGCAATGCCTGCAGCAACAGCCGCCGCGATGCCGAGAACAATCCAAGTTATTGGACATGTAAACAGTGCCGCGTTAAGTGCTACCTGCTCGCCAGTCACTACCGTCATGATGCCTGACATAACCGTCATAAGTGTTGTGACGGTAGAAATCACCTTGAACGCCGCGAATCCTGCCACAGCTCCGCCAAGAATAGGAATTAGCACGGCTGAGTTGTCATAGCACCATTTCACGGCACCGGCAAACTTATCAAAAACGCCTGCAACCTTTTTTGTTTCTGTGCGGATAACAGGCATTTTTTTAATGATGTAGTCGGCAGCTTTTTGGAAGTAAGGCACGAGTTGCGTGCCAAGCTGAATGGCTATCATTCCAAACGATGTTTTTAAAGTGTCCAACGTGTCGTTTAGTTCTGCACCGGATTTGACTGTGCTGTCCGACATGACCAAACCGAGGTCATTGGCCTTCTTTATGGTCTCGTCAAACGAGCCTGCATCTGCATTTAGGATAGCAGCCATGTTCTGGCCGGACTTACCAAACAGTTTGATTGCAAGCGCTGACTTTTCAGAACCATTTTTCATCTTCTGGAATGCTCGGATTGAATCATACGTTACATCCGAGACATCCCTAAGGTTGCCCTTGCTGTCCGTGACAGAAACGCCCAGCGTTTTGAATGCCGCGACGGAGTCCTTGTTTCCCTGCGTCATTTTGGTCATGTTGGTCAGAAGCGACTTAGAACCGGACTTAAAAGAGTCGATCGACATGCCGCTCTGGGACATGACATAATTTAGTTCCTGATAAGATTTGGCATTGAGGCCTAACTTTTGCGATGACTCGTCAATGGTGTCTGCGGTCTCTGCTGCGCTGGTCACCATTTTGTAGGATGCAACGGCAGCAGCCGCACCGGCAGCACCAACGGCAGCCGCGGCACGTCTTGCGGATGATGCCAGGTTCTTTTTCAGACCGTCCGCAAATTTCCGTGTCTGATAGTCGGTGTGCTGCTCCTTTAATTTAAATGTGTCGACGGACTTAGCCGCCTTTTTCAGAGGGCTGGAAAACTGGTCTTTCAGTTTTAAAACTGCGCTTATGTTTTTAGCCATTTCCCTCACCTCACTTTCTGAGCCGATTCGATTTTTTTGATCTCCTCGGCCTCGTCTTCTAGTTGTTTTTCCATGCTGGCTAACATAAAGATTTTTTCGCTGTATGTCAGCGAGCCAAGTTCCTTGATGCTGAAACCCTTTTGAAGATAATAGTGGAACATGAAAGCGTCATCATCTTCGGTTATTAGTTTTTTACTGCTTCAGGCGTACTTCCGTAGAAGTCACCAACTTCCTTGTCGATGCTTTCCAATTCTGCGATGTTATCGTCAAACATAGCGATGACCAGGTCATAAGGGTCGGCCACGTGGAACTCTTCTTTAAGTTTGTCGTAGTTGTCCTTGACCAGCGGCCATGCCTCGTAGATTAAAGCGGCGTTTGTTCTCATACCCTCGTAGGTGCCGAGAGCCTCGTCAGCCGAGTCCAAAATCTCTGCGATTTTCTGCACCGGCGGCTTTTTCAATGTGATTTCACCGCCAAGTGCTTCGCATTTGACTTTTTTAATCTTCAGTTTGTCATCGTCGCGCTGATGTGCCTTCGCTATTAGTGCGTCAAAAGTTACATTTGCCATTTAAACCAACTCCAGATACTTGAATGACTTAGCCTTGAATGGCACCTCTTCCTCGACTGTCTGACCGATTTCCCATTTGGCAAGGGCAAGCTCAGTGAACTTGACACCGTCAATCTCCACTTTTTCCATGCCGAGCGCATCCGGGTCGTCAAGTCCTGAGACGATGGTGACGCTTGGCATCTTGCCGGTCTTAAATCCGTCGGCCACAAGTTTTGCGACTTTACTGTCGATTTTATGCAGTGTCATCGTGCCCTCTAATGAGTAGCCCATGTATTTGCTGTCCGTGCCAAATTCTCCGGCGATTTTAACGTCGTCATACTCAGCCGTGACTTTAGCCTCAAATGATTTGATGTTTGCCAGCTTGTCGCCGTTGACCCAAACCATTCCCTTACTTCCGCTAAATTTCTGATTTCCTTCCATGATTCTTTTCCCCCTTATGCCATGCTGATGCCAAAGCTCAAATCTTCGATAGCATCAAGGATCTTAACGTTGCCGGACAGATACATCATCGAGCCGACTGTGTTGCGTTTGATTTTTAAGTCATCCCAGCCGGATGCTTCTGACGTTCCTGCATCGATTAATGCAGTTCTCTGAGCGGCAACATCGATTTCGGCGATGTTTTCATATTCCTTGTCGAGGACTTCCTCGGTTGCCAGCTTGTCAAAATAGTTATTGACTGCTGCGATGAAGTTCTGCTGATTGTCCAAATTGTTTTTGTACTTGCCGATATAATCGCTCTTAAAGGTCGATGCTACGTCCTCTTTGATCAGGTCCATCGCCTCAATGATTGTTATCTTTTTCAGAGAGTCATTTTCTCCCGTTGCCAGAGTGGTCAGCGAGTTGACTGCTCTGCCGATTTTAGGCTCGCCGTAGTCGTTGATGATGACCAGCTGGCCGGCAGTGATGGCTGCATCTACGTCAGCAACTTCAGTCACAGATGCGAGATCTGTAAATGTGTAGTAAGTTGCGGACCGCGTAAACGGCATAGCCGCAAACAGACCTGCGAGCCTGCCGAGATACAGATATGCTGATATCTCTTCTGTGTCCGTCGTTCTTTTAACTGCTGTGTTGCCAAAGTTGACGATGTGCTTATCGTTTGGAGCAGTTGTCCCTGCGACAACAGCCTTGACCTGTCTGTTAGGGTTCTTGAGGTTTCTGGCTTTGATGTAGGTCACAAGGTCGCTCTGTCCGTCTGCTGAGATATAAGCAATCCAGTTAAATGCAAGCGCCTCAATGGTCGCTTTGACATCGACAAATGTTTTGCCTGTGCCGATTCTTACAACGTGCACGGTCGGTGCGCCGTCATGAAATGCGTCTGAGATTGCCTTGTAGTTGTCCGATGTATAGTCGGCAGATTCGACATCGTCAAGGTAGTTATATGTTGCGAGCACGGTCGTTTTTGTCGAGTCAGAAATGACAAGACAGACGATTCCTCTCTCGCTCCTCTTGATGGCTGTTGATGCCTTCGCGAGAAATGTGATGTTGATCGATGGTAAACTCATTGTTTAACCTCCTTAGTTGATCGTGATTTCACCCATCAGCGGTTTGTCCTCTTCTGCGATTTTCTGAACCAGTTCAAACTGCATTAACAGTTCTACTGTGTTATTTGTCGTAATCGTAAAAGTCTTATCAACCGTGTCAATGTGAAACGCGTCGTTGATTTTTATCTGTGATTCAAATAAAGCCTGCAAATCATTTTTAATCTGCAGGACTCTCTTTATTTCTTTTTCTGTTTTAGGAATAAATGTGATTCTGATGGTAAACTCATCTCTGACCAGCCCCGCTGCGCTTCTTGTCGTGTCCAACTGCGGGATCTCGATATAGAAGCACTCCGGTGTGAAGCCTTCCTCAGTGTTGACTGAGTAGACTTTCAGGCCGAACTTATCACGGAGCGACTTTGATATTGAGTTATAGACTTCTAAAACTGTTATCATTTTTCAAGCTCCTTCGTGATTTTCTGTGCGAGTTTGGTTTCGATGTGCTGCGAGAATTCATTGGCATAGCCGATTGCCGTGTTTTCGATGACATGCTCGCCCGGCACGAAATTCCCGTTGTAAGTGCGGTTTGGCTTGTGTCCTACCGCTCTATGGCCATATTCAAGCAGATGCGCATGCGGCATTGAGTTGTAGACGCGCACGTTAAACTGCGCATCATCCCATGCATAGACTTTGCGGCCCGGCTTGAACCCGGCAAAATAGTTGCCGGTCTTTGACGTGTACGCTTTTTTAGCTCTTGCAATCATTCGTCTGCATAGCGTTTTGGCTTCATTTTTCATGAACTGGTCTGTCTGTTTCTTAAAGTCATCAGCCTCTCTGACTAACTCCTCGCCGAAGTCCGTTAGCTCGTCGCAGTTAAATCCTGACTCAATCGCCATGCCTGACCACCTCCGTGCAGTATAGATTAGTAAATGCCGCGCCAGCCGGAGGCAGAACATAATCGATGTCAAACCGATGCGCTCCGCCAAACTCATCTGTCCATGTGATATAGCAGTCATCCGTCACGGCTTTGACCGCACGGGAACGTGCCACTATGGTGTGAGTTGTCTGACTCAGCATAGTGCCTGCTTCTCGGCCTTTGAGCATCGACCCGGTCCTCGGCTGGATGCTTGCCCAGACAGTGCAGAGCAGTGTGTCTGTCTGCTCATCGGTGCCCAGAACAGTGTCAACCGCTGTGCCGTGGCTATAGATTTCTATTTTCTTGTTTAATTTTCGAGCGTCAAACATGATAACCACCTACAGAAAATTGACTCTGTGAGATTCTATGCAGCTGTCGACCACGCGGTTGATGTTATTGCTGTCCACATAGAGATTGCCATTATCCCACATCTCTTTGACCATAACGAGCACCGCAAAAACCATCTCGGGATAGCTGTCCACCGTCTTAACTGCTGTGTCTGTCGATGTGACTGCCAGACCGGTGCGAGTCGAAATGTACTCTTTTGAGATGTTGATTGCGGTCTCAATAAATGTCTTGTCAGGCTCGCTCATGCTCGCATAGTCTTCTTTTATGTAGTTACATGCAACCTCTGCGGTCACTTCGCTTGCTTTCGTGTACATTTACTTGCCTTTCTTTGCCGTTAATTTCGGCTTTTCCGTTTTTGCTTCGGCGACCTTTTCGATGTATCCAGCGCTCAGAAGGTCAGCAACGATTGCCTCGTCGCTGATTTCCTTCTGTTCACCCTTTGACATTGAGACGGCCCCGGAAAAACTAACCAGTGCCTTATACATTTAGATCACCTTAAACTGCTTTCATGACGAGCTTTGACAGCTTCTGAGTGTTCTCAACCTTAGCGTCAAACTCAACGAATGCCAGGATTCCAGTCTGGTGCTGCTCTGCATACTTCTCGAGCAGAACCTGGATGTTGACATCCTCTGAAACCTTAGTTGCAAGACCTGAAAGGTCTCCGTAGATGACTGCTGTCTTGCCTGCTGCCATCTTTGCCATTTTGTCTGATGTATAAACTGGCTTGCCAAGCAGAGTGTAGCCCCACTGTGCCGTGAAGTCCTTGTTCAGCAGGTACTGACCCTCTGTATCCTTCAGTTTTCTGATGGCTGTTCTCGTTGCTCTGTTCATGATCCAGATTGATCCGGCCTGATATGCGTCGATAACTGAGTCCTGCAGGTCGATGAGTTCATCGGAAGTCAGCGCAGTTGCTGATGCAGCTGTAATGACCTGAGTAATGCCAGCATTGAGGCCTGCGATCTTATCAGTAGTTCCGTTGAGACATTCACCCTCGATGAATTCAGCAGCGTCTAATGATACTTTGCTGATTACGAAATTAACGATGTCGAAATCACTGTTGTTGACGAGTGATTTGGACACCTTGACGAGTGACCTGCCCAGGAAGCCTGTAAGGTCTATGCTCTTAGTTGCGATTGAGCCGGACTCTGCTGCAGTTCCCTCGTCGGCATATGCCATGCCAAGAGTTGATGTCGCTGCATCATAGTAAGGGATTGACAGTTTGCCCTTAACGTTGTACCTGTCGGACATGGCAAACACTGGGCAGATGTCGACGATTGTGTCGATGATCTTGTTAGCGATTGATGTCGGAACAAGTGCACCATTGTCGGTCTTGGTCATCGGTGCATCTGTGTCAACAATTCCTCTGACATAGTTGGCAAATGCCTTGACATCCTTCAGTTCCTGCTCGTTTCCTGTAGGTGCAAATGGCTTTCTTACGATATCTTTGATGCTGTCGATGTCAGCCTGCATGATGTCGCGGTCGATGCCAGCGATTTCCTTCGCCATTGCATCAAATCCCTGCTTTTCTTCTGCAGTAACTGCTCTGTTTTCTTTCTTAGCCAGGTCGACGATGTCTGTCATCTTGGCTTTGATGTCGTTTCTTTTTTCAATCATTTCTTTGATTTCCATTTTTAAATCTCCTTTTTAGATTAAATTCAATATGTTTTCATAAGCCGAGTAATTTTTCGGCTCATCTGTTGGCGATAACTTATCTAATTTCGCCGAGATCGCATCGAGCGCCTTGTGGATATCAGCAGTCTCAACGCTCTCGGGTACATTACGGTAATTAGCAAAAAGAGCCTTATCAAATGCCGCGACCTGTTTGGTCTCGTCAATTAATTCAGCTCCAAAAACTGTGGCGATTTCGTTTGATGTCAGCCATTTTTCTTCGGCCATCATCGACTTGATGTCGTCCTCTTTGCATTTCGCATGTGCCATATAAAGAGGCAACATTGTGCCATTTTCAACCTGCTCAAGCATCGTTGCTGCTGATATCATCGCATCAGCATTGCCGTAAGCTCCGCATGACGGTTTGTGGATCATCATCATGCTGTTCTTATAGGCATAGATGTTGTCCGCAGCCATGACCAGCATTGACGCTGCCGATATCGCCGCACCGTCGATATAGGAATTGACCTTGCAGCCTTTTTCTTTCAGCCGCGCGAGCATTGAGCACATTGCGCTCGCAACAAACACAGAACCGCCCGGACTGTTAAAGTACATGTTGAGCGTCTGGCCCGGCCTTAACTGGTCAAGCGATGCCTTAAAGTCTGGCATGTCAAATGCTGTTGTGCTCTTTTCGCCTGTCCACGGGTCCGGCATGTTTTCGTCCATGATTTCACCGTACACAAACATTGATGCGTCGGAGTCTAGTGCCCCGAGGTTCAGAAATTTAATGTTATTCATTGCTACCTCCTTTCTGTGTATTTGTTGTTGTATCTGTATTAGGCGTGTAGTAGGTATGATTTTTAGTGTCATACAGCACTGCGCCTAGACCAACATCCACTGTGTCTAATCCTTCGATGCTTTCGCGGTTTTCCATGCGTCTTATCTCGTTTTTCGTAATCCAACCGCTGTCTTTCGCCGTCTTATAAGCCTCAAATCGCTCTTTCATGTTTGCTTTTGTCGTTTCGTTGTAATCACAGTCCCAGTAAAAACCGGCTCTTTTCTCTTTTTCGAGGAGCAAATCGCGGTTAAGAGCAGTCTTGAATGCCGTTCCAATAGGCAGAACAGCCGTCTTGAATGTCAAATCAAAGTCGTTTTGGATGTGAAAGATTCGGTCAATCTCCTGTCCGAGAGTGATTTTTGACTGATTCAGCTGCATTTCAATCGATGTGTTGCTGGCTTCCTGGAACTTGATGCCGTTATTCAAAACAACCGCGTTGGAATCATTATTCGAGTAGAGATTTTTCCATGATTCTTTCAGGTTGTTGATTGCTTCTTGACTCAATGGCTTCTCTGACGTGAGAAAACCTCGCTTGTTACCGCCGGACTGGACCATCGAGAGCTGATAGGCAAGTGTTGCATAGGCGATTTCAAAAGCCTTCGACACTTCATCTATCAGACCGATGCCGCTGGCTCCGTCCTTAGTGTTTCTTAGGATTTTCAAGAACTGGAACGGATAATACTGCGCTGCATTGCATAGTATTCGGTATTCCTTAAAAATCGGGTCTGTGTTTTTGTTGATTTGTATGTTTTTTTCTTCCACATAGCGGATAGACTTGACATTGTTGTCGGCCATTTCAAGAAATGCATAGGCACCTTTGCCCAGCAGAAAGTCTTCCGTGAGCGCTTTTTTCATCTGGAAGCCGTCGAGCGTGTCGCCGGTCTCCTCGTTGATGAGTCTCACACGCGGGTCGTCTGCGACTTCCGTGACTTTTCCGTCTGCTCTCTGGTAGAGTTTTAGCGGGATGACAGCCATCATGTTGGTCAAAAAGTCCACATTGCTGGACACAGCCGGTATCCTCAAAGCCTCCGCACGCGTCAGCGATGATCCGCCGTTTAGGATCGCGTACAGAAACGCGTCGCTCGTTGACAGTTCGGCCAGATTTGTGGCGCCTGTATCAAAACCGAGTATCTTTTTAAAATTCTTCCATGCTCCCATAGTTTTCTCCTTAAATCACCTGAGCAACAAAAGTGTCATTGTTCAAGTAGCAGTCCTGTTCCAATAAAAAGACCGCGTCGATCAGAGCAAACACCATGTCTATCTTTCCGCGGCTTTTTTTCTTGTTAACGTATCTATTCATATTTGTGTCGAACGTGCAAATCGCATTTTGAAAGTTGATTTCAAGCAAATCATTCTTTTCATACGCAAATTGCTTGTTTAAAATCTTTTCTGCAAGCAGTTTAGTCGGCGAGTGGAGCACGCTGGAGTGCTGTCTTACTTCTATGGTCTGATATTTCTCGTCCCACTTCTGTGCTGATGACAATGCATTATAACGGTCGTAACCGATGCCCACTATGCTCACGCCATACTTTTCCTCTATATTGAAAACGAAATCCTCTATTACTGAGTAGTCGACCGTGAGATCTCCGCAGGCGATGCATTTCAACGCAGCTATAAATTTTCTGTAGTCGATTTTCTCGGCTTTGTTTTTCTCGTCTATCCTGCCCTCAGGGATGAAGGCAATCACATCAGCTAATATAGTGCCGTCATCGTCTGAAACCATGCCGACCGCTACGTTGTCGTTTGTCATTGCCAGGTCAACGCCCAGATAGACTTCTCTGCCCTGCCAGTCGATGTGGTCGACTCTGCACTCCTGCAGCTTAGTCACATCCACATATGTCTCCGTGCCAACGCCCTGGTATATGATGTTGCAGTGCTTAGTCAGAAAGTTTTCTCTCAGCGATTCTCTGTCTATCGCGTCGGCTCTCTTTTTCACGATGTCATCCCATACGACTGGGATCTCCTGCGCAAGCGGATTGCCCTGCCTGAGGATATCGTCGTTGGTCATCCAGTGCTCAGTGTCATCCGGCTCATACAGAAGCGCGAAAACAGTGTCCTTTTTCTTCAGTCCGTCAAGAATCCGCTTAGCATCGTTGACTTCATCCTCAAGCGGATTGTCAACGGTTGGATATTTCGTTGAGATGACAAAGCCAAGTTTGTTCTTGACCAATATCTGACCGGACCTCATCGCCTCTATAGGGTAGTTGTTCGGAAGCGCTCCGACTTCGTCTGCAATAAACACATTCGGCTCTTTCGCATCCATCCTGTTGGTGGAGTAATTTAGAGGTATGTATTTCGTCTTTGTCGGATTATGCAATATATAGTCACGTATGATTTTAAATTCGTTCTTCTCAAACACTTCCACGTTGGTCTCAAGCAGAGGCTCAAGTGCGTCCTTGATTTCTCTCGCTAGTGACCCGTCCGGAGCGACCGAGTAGAACTTTGAATATTTCGGCTCTAAGTAGAAGAGCAGTAAAAAAAGAATAGCGACCGTGAAGGTCTTTCCATTCTTCCTGCAAATTTCCAGTATTGCCGTCTCATATCGGCGCTTTTTATGGTCATTCTTATAGACCGTGCAGAGGACTGCAACAATAAACAGCCACTGATAACCGGCCAGCGCTTCATATACGCTCTTGCCTGCTTTCGGTCCTTTCGCCATCGTCAGCATTTTCAGGATGGCATTTATTTTCCTCAATAAGTTTTCATTGATGATGTATTTCTTCGATTTTCCGCTGCATACTTTCTTAAACTCTTTCGCCTGCAAAATCACATACTTCGGCGCAACCACTTTTTTCGCAATAACGTCATTGGCATATTCAAGCGCCTTATTCGTCGTCGTCATCGTTCAGCACATCCATGATTGTCTTTTTCTCTTTTGCTGGTTTAGTGATTGCTATCGAGAGTTTGGCTCTGCCCTGCGGTGACAATGACAGCTCGGAGCAGCAGCGAGCGAATTGCTTAAAATATTTGTCTTGAGTTGACATGAATTTCGGGTCAGCCAGAAGAGAACCGTTAATGTTGATTTTAAGTTCTATGGTCTGAAGCCTGTCGATCACGATGGCAGTCTGCGCCACCATGAACACATCCAGGTTGCCGAGGATTCTGGCATTCTCCAAGTTCTTCACTATATAGTCAAACAAAGCAACTTGTTCTTCGCTCAGATAGTCAGGCGCAACCAGCTGGTCACTGTCACCTCTTACTATAAGGTCAGTTTCATTTCGCTTCGCTTCTTCCTCTTTATTTATGACGCCGGTTTTGGCCGACACACTTTTAGCCGGTCTTCCCATTTCGCTCACTCCTTCGTTTTTCATTTCTAAGCACCCCCGTGGACGCTATGGGGCATGTGGTCTGTACAACTTTGCGATTTCCGCCCTGGCAAACACCGGGGGGATATATATTTTGTTATTTATATTGCTTAAGAACTAAATCTCTTAATATCTCCTTGCTTATCTCGCCTCTGTCTGCCATCTTGTGGTGCAGATCGCACAGAGTGATGAGGTTGTCATCATCAAGCCGCTGGTCCCAAGAGTCCGCCACCTTATTGATGTGGTGCACGCTCGTGTCGTCGGTCGAGATGATGTCATCAGCGAGGCAGACCAGACACATGAAGTGATCCCGCTCACGTATCTCTAACGATTTGGCAGTCCACTCAGAGGACTGATGAAACCTGTCGACTGCGTTGCCCTTATGTCTGTTGTAATCTGGGTGCCTATAGTTAATGTCGTGGAACTTGCCGCACCTTGCGCAATACTTTAGCATTGATTTACTCCTGATATGACAAAAGCCCCAGCGTTTGCTGAGGCTATCTGCCATGCGATATTTTGGTATTGATAAAAGAAAGGAGGTAATTATGAAACCCTAAACTTCATTTCTTCACGGTATTATCATAACACTTATTTTTTTCCCCGGTGTTGCAGATTACAGCAAATAAAAATCTTTTGCCACGTTGAACACGAACATGCTTTTATACCTGCCGTATGTCGTGCGGTCAGCATCTAAAGGATAAGCAGAGCCGAATTGGATGTTGTTCCATATGCCTTCACGATACTCTTCCGGAATCGCTATTTTGTTGTCATCAAGTATTTTGATTTTGGCAAGAGTATTCTCGCGTCTCTCTGCCTTACTCGCTACCATATCGCTTGTGTCTGTACCTCTCGGCTGTCCGTCCGGTGGTGCAGGTGATGCTTCAAGGATTGCATCAGCCTCAGCCTTAAGCCTGTAATAGTCTCTAATCTGCCAAAGCGTCTGATGGTAGACAGCCGTTGGCAGAATGTATTTGTTGTTCTTTGACCTTTGATAATCTCTCATCATGCTCCTTTCACTACTTCTGCAAAAGTCTCGTTATCGTTTCTAGTTTCTTTTCCGCTTCGTTTGCCCGAAGCATTTCTCTTGCTATCGCTTCCAGCAGGTTGGTGACAAGCGGACTGTCTACCGGATCATGTTCTGTCTTGCACCACTCGGGCTCTGTTTTGTAGATGTATTCCAGAAGTTTAGCCGTATCTTTGGTTTTGGCATCATCTTCTAACTGTTCTAACCACATTATGTTTGTCATTTCGCACCGCCTTTCCGTTCGCATGCTGAGTAATTGTATGTCGGCTCATAGCTGCTGATGACTAATGTGTAGTTTATGCAGCACAAGAAGTCTCCTTCTCCGATCGCTGTGCATTCGCTGCACTGCTCACAGTGTTTTTCCTTCTTCGGCTGTAAGCGTTTCTTGTCTGCTTGCGTTTTCATTCCGCACCGCCTTTCTGTTCATAATCTTCGCATTTGGAGTCAGTAGCATGACATAAATTGTAATAATGCTTTTCACATGCCAAGCCCCAGTCTCCGCCGCCTAAAAAGTATTTACATGAATAGCATACTTGTTCTTTTGTCATATCTTTATTGAAATAAGCACATCTTTTCTCAACGTCTGTAATATCATTTCGAAGCAACACATTTGACAACTTACATGTGAAATAATTATTATATTCGCCATTATAATTAAGGCAATCCTTGCACTTCATTCCGCGTCGCCTTCCTACAAGTTGTTCCCGTCATCGTCGCAGTATGGTTCATTTCCAAATTCAAACTCTTCCTGCGTATGTTCATCGTCGCAGTCACCGCCTTTCACTATGTTGATTGCATCATCTAACAAAACATACTTGTTCAAGTCAAAAATAGTATTAGTGTTTTTATGATCTTTTTTTACTGCTTTAAGCTGTTTTATCTTTTCTTCAACATCGTATGCTGTAGTCTGCTCGTCAATAATCCCTAAAACCTTATTAACCCAACATCCATCACATAGCCTGTACTCACAATAAGTACAATTTTGCTTTCGCATTATAAATTTTGTTCTATATGCACTAATCAATCTATCACTCATCCTGC
>Ga0183096_1001545_pt1 | contig 19132 bp, 16 predicted proteins | sample Biomet5_FD_127791 | JGI IMG/M metagenome (GOLD analysis project Ga0183096, IMG submission 127791) | Microbial communities from bioreactor (seeded with sewage sludge) at LBNL, California, USA - Biofuel metagenome 5 (version 2) (version 3) | ecosystem: Engineered > Bioreactor > Anaerobic >... | reverse complement strand
AGCAGGACCGCGAGGGCGTCATGCTCCTTCTGGGCATCCTTCAGGTATGGTATGTCGTCAAATAGCAGGCTGGCCGCGTCGGCCGGCGTCATGTTCAGCAGCTCGCCGCCCGGCCGGTGCAGCAGGACCCGCCGCAGGCGACCGGTCTCACTGGTGATTTTTACGCCCTTCATGTTTCCTCCCGTCATGTCGTCATGCCATGGAAAAGCCCGGCCCGCGCCGGGCGATCATCACATATGCTCGACGGCCTGGATGCCGATGAGGTCCAACGCGTTGGCCATGGTGATGCGCACCGCGTGGATCAGCCCCAGCCGCTGGTTGGCCAGCTGCGGGTCGTCGGGCAGGTTGACCTTGCAGGTCACGTAGAAGCTGTGGAAATCCTTGGCCAGCGTCAGCACGAAGTTGCAGATCTTGTTGGGCATGCGTGTGGCAGCGGCGTCGGCCACCACGTCGGCAAACCCGCTGATGTGCTTGAGCAGCTCGATCTCCTTGGGGTCGGTCAGCCGGTCGTAGTGCGCCGGGGCCGTGAAGGCGGCGGCGTTCTTGATGATCGAGCACATCCGGGCATGGGCGTATTGAACGTAGTAGACCGGGTTGTCGTTGGTCTGGCTGCGGGCCAGGTCCATGTCGAAATCCATGTGCGTGCCGACGTCCTTGGAGACGAAGAACCACCGGGCGGCGTCGACGCCGACGTCCTCGCACAGCTCGCGCAGGCTGATGGCGTTGCCCGTCCGTTTGGACATCTTGACTTCCTGGCCGTTCTCCATCATGCGGACCATCTGGATGAGGTCCACCTGCAGGGTGTCCTTCGGATAGCCCATGGCCTCCAGGGCGCATGTCATGCGCACGACGTAGCTGTGGTGGTCAGAGCCCCACAGGTCTACCAGGTGGTCGTAGCCGCGCTCCAGCTTGTAAAGGTGGTTGGCGATGTCGGGGGTCAGATAGGTGAGCGAGCCGTCGCTCTTGCGCAGCACACGGTCCTTGTCGTCGCCATAGGCGGTCGAGCGGAACCACAGGGCCCCGTCCTGTTCATAGGTCAGGCCCATGTCCTTCATCTTGTCGAGCACCTTGTTGATGCGGGCCGCGTCATCCTGATAGAAGAACTTCTCATGGATCCACGAATCGAAGCCGACCCGGTACAGGTCGAGGTCGCGCTTGATCTTGTCCAGCTCCAGCTGGCTGCCTTTCTCCTTGAAGTATGCCAGCCGCCGGGCCGGATCGGCCGTCAGCCATCTGTCACCGTCATCGGCGGCAATCTGCTCGGCGATGTCGATGACGTCCTGGGCATGGTAGCCGTCCTCGGGCAGCGGGTAGGACTGGCCGAAGTGTTCGCAGTAGCGGGCGATCAGCGACTCGCCCAGCATCTCGATCTGGTGGCCGCCGTCATTGATGTAGTATTCGCGCAGGCAGTCGTAGCCCGACGCCTTCAATAGACGGGTGACGCTGTCGCCCCAGGCCGCCCCGCGGGCATGGCCGCAGTGCAGATCGCCGGTGGGGTTGGCGGAGACGTACTCGACCAGGATCCGCTGGCCATGGCCTGACTGGTTGTGGCCGTATTGCGCACCCTGGGCGATGATGCCGGTGATGATGTCGGCCAGCGCCGTCTTGGCCAGGCGCAGGTTGATGAAGCCCGGGTTGGCGACGGTTATCTGCTCGGCCTGCGGCAACAGCCCCTTCATGGCGTCCGCTATTTCCTGGGCAATCTCGCGCGGGTTGCGCCGCAGCGGCTTGGCCAGGCGCATGGCGATGTTGGTTGAAAAGTCGCCCATGGCGGGATCCTTGGGGATCTCGACCATCAGCTGCGCCGGCTGCGGATCGATGTCGTAAAGCTGCTTGACGGCCTGGCCGGCCGCCTGTTTGATCTTCTCCTCGATGTTGCTCATACGCCCTCCTGACACGACTGCGTTTGCTTTTCAATTATATGTTATTTCACGGTGATTTGATACTACCTGCAACGAAAAGCACCGCCTTGCCGGCGGTGCTTCACGTTTTCGATGGTGCGCCCAGTGGGACTCGAACCTACAACCCCTTGGTTCGTAGCCAAGTACTCTATCCAGTTGAGCTATGGGTGCATTATCCAGCGCCCATATATTCTAACATCGTCCCTTCCCTATTTCAAGGAATCAAATCCAGAAATGTGAGGAACGTGCTCAAACGGCACGATAGGAGGCCTCCAGGATGTCGAGCGGGCCCGTGATGGCCAGCGGGCCATGGCCGCAGGGCACCAGCCAGGTCTGGCCTTTGGACACCGGCTGGCCGTCGAGGGTGCCTTTGCCTTCGCTGATGAACATGAACGCGAAGCCGGCCGGCTGCCAGCTCCCTGTTTCGCGGCACTGCAGGCGGCGTAAGGTGAACTCCCCGGCCACGTCGTGGTAGGTCGTCACCGCCAGTCCCCCGGCGGCGACGGCGTCCGGATGGATCAGGCCCTGGCCGGTCGACGGCGCCTTCAGCACCGCCAGGCTCTGCTGGACGTGCAGCTGCCGCTTGCGGCCCTGGGCGTCGCGGCGGTCGTAGTCATAGACGCGGTAGGTCAAATCGGCGTTGCGGCTGACCTCGAAGACCATGGTGCCCTTGCCGATGGCGTGCATCGTGCTGTCCGGGACGAACAGGAAGTCGCCCGGGGCGGGCTGCACGTAGTTGAGCAGCCTGTCCCACTGACCGGCCATGATCATCGTCCGCAGCTCGTCCTTGTCCTTGGCCTTGTGGCCGAACTCGATCCGGGCCCCCGGATCGACGGCCAGCACGTACCAGGCCTCCGGCTTGCCCAGTGAATGCTCATGGGCCATGGCGTAGGCATCGGACGGATGGCATTGGACTGACAGGTCATCCCCGGCGTCGATGACGGTGGCGCGGATGGGGCAGATGGGGGCGTCGATGCCGAACAGCTCGCGGTGCGACTGGTACAGCTGGCTCAGGGTCAGCCCGGTGCCGACCACGGGGCTGTCCTCGTTGCCGGCCAGCGACGTGACAACCCAGGCCTCACCGGCCTTGTCGCAGCCGGTGTCGTAGCCATAGACGTCATGCAGGCGGTGGCCGCCCCAGATCTTCTCCCTGAACAGCGGCGTCAGGCGATAAAGCTTCTTGTTATCTATCATCGTTCATTTCCTGCCTTTGCGGTGCTGCCGCTCCATGCGGTCCTCATATATGTAATAGAAGACCGCCTTCTTTCCGACGTAGTTCTTCTTCCATGGCTTGTTGCGGCCGATGTAGTGCACCACGGCGGTGTTGCCGACGACCCAGCGGATATCTTTCTCCCGCGACAGCTCCCCGGCCGCCAGCAGCCGTTCGGTCATGTTATAGACGTCCGGGTCGACAAGCTTGATCTTGGTCGAGTACAGACCGTAGATGACATCCTGGTCGGGCAGGATGAGCACGGCCTTGTTGGCCCTGATGTACTCATAGACCTTGGTGACGTCCTGGTGGAGCCGCAGTTCATCCAGGTTGATCATCATGACCCCGGAGTTGATGTAGTTCTCCATCTCGTCGGCCCGCAGCCTGATCTTGTTGAGCGCGGCCATGAAGGTGCGCACATGGGAGGCGGCGATGAAGTACTTGTGCTCGAAGTCCATGTCGTACAGCGGCGTCAGCGGCCGCATCACCACCAGGTCAGGATCCAGGTATAGGATACGGTCGAGCTCTTTGGGCAGTATCTGGGCCGCAAGGATGCGGTAATACATCTCCTTGGGATAGTAGGACGTCAGCGGCGCCTCGGCGAAGAACTTGTCCCCCACCTTGACGTCGATCAGCCGCAGCCGGCGGCTGCCCACGGCCCGGGTCACCCCGGCCAGGTCCTTGGCCGTCAGCGTGTCGTTCATCACGTATACGTCGAAATCATGGTCCGGGTCGCTGGTCACCAGCGAGAACAGCATCACCTTCAGCGGCTTGAGATAATTGCGATCAAGCGTAACCAGGATGTTCATATGGCTGATCCTCCGTCACGTCTTTTATTCTATCATCCTGCAATGCGGCCGACAATGCCAGGCCCCATCCCGGTGCTAGCAGCTCCAGGGAGCTGGCGGCAAGATCGGCCTCTGAGTAAAAGAAGGACTGCCGAAGCAGTCCCTGCAGCCCGAGCCGTCATTCAGCGGCTTGGCCCGTCTTCATGTCGAGGAATGTGAGGAAGTCCTGCTGGGCCCCGGCGTCGGCGAAACAGCGCCGCGGCACGATGAAAGCCCCTTTGCCATGGAAGACGGCGATGACGTCGGTCAGCACGATGACCTTGGCGACGCTCTGATAGGGGATGGATACACCATCGATGGTGATCTCCCTGTCATCGAGCCGCAGGTCGACCTTGCTGAACGAGCTGATGCCCGACCGGCTGACGAGGCTGCCGTTGATGCGTTTGTCGATCTGCATCTTCCAGATGGCGGGGGCGGCCCGGAAGACCCAGTACGCACAGGCGACAACGGCCCCCAGGACATGGCCCCATGTTATGCTGGCGCGGAAGTAGTAGCACGTGAAGGCCAGCAGCACCGGCACGGAGACGATGATGAAAAGCCGCAGGTTGCCGCCTGACTTGGTGTTGGACGCAACATAGCGCATATACTGGATGTAGTCTTCCTTGGTCAGCGTATATTCATAACGATGTTGGGCCATGGGCCACCTCCCGGGGGGGAAAGAAAGGATTAGGCGAGCTAATCCTTTCTCAGTTGTGCATTATAGTCGATGAAACGCTTGGTAATCAGGTGCGGCCTGGTGATGGCCGTGCCGATGCAGATCATATCCGCCCCGGCGTCGACCAGCTTCTTGACGTCACCGCGCTCCCATACGGAACCTTCGGCGTTGATCGGCAGGGAGATCCGCTTGCGCAGTTCCCTTACGAATTCCACGTCCGGACCGTCCAGCGTCTCGTAATATGCCGCCAAGGTCGTCGCGACGATGTCGACGTAGCCCGTGGAGGCCGCGAAGACTCCTTCCTCGACGTTACCGCAATCCGCCATGATCGGCAGACCGGGATGCTTCTCCTTGATCGACTTGAGCAGCGCCGTCAGCTCCTCGCGCCCGCGGAAAGGACGCAGCGTGCAGTCGACGGCCAGGATGTCCAGGCCTGCCGCGATGACCTCGTCGGCCGACGCCAAGGTCGGGGTGATGACGATGTAGTCAAGCGGACTCTTGTTGGGCTCGAACATCTTGTTGATACCGATGATCGGAAAATCGTCTCCCAGCGAACGGATGGCGCGAATGTCCTGCGGCCAACAGGCACGGATGGCTTTCGCCCCGCCCAGCAGCGCGCATTGCGCCATTTTCTTCATGTTCTCCGCCCCATACAGCGGGGTATCCTCATAAGCCTGGCAGGAGACGATGATCTGGCCTAGGCACTTCTCTACGGCCTTCTGCATCCCTTACGCCGCCAGGATGCCGGTGAAATAGCCGACGATGGCGATGACCAGGTACAGCAGGATGACCTTGGTGGCGCTCCAGTTCTTCTTGGCCATCAGGAAATAGGTTCCCAGCGCGGCCAGATAGACGACCAGGTGCGGCCAGACGCCGTTGAGCAGGGCGTTGAGGTCGACCAGCGTGACGCCATCCTTGACATAGGTGAAGCCGATCTGGATGCGGGCATAGGCGCAGGCGACGCAGCCGACGACGCACAGACCGACGACGTTGAGGGCGTTGATGATGTCATCCTTGATGTCGCTGCCCATCAGCTTCTCGGCAGCCTCGGCACCCATCTGGCAGCCCTTGTTGAACAGCAGCCAGGTGACAGGGATCATGATGCCCAAAAAGACGATGATGTAGAAGAAGACGCCGGCCACGGAGCCGTTCTGGCTCAGGCCGCAGGCGATGGCCAGCAGGATGGGGATCAGCGTGCCCGGCAGCAGCGCGTCGCCGACACCGGCGAACGGGCCCATCAGCGCGGACTTGATGGCGACGATCATCTCAGGGTCGACGTCCTCGCCGGCCGCCTTCTGGGCTTCCATGCCCAGGGTGATGCCCGGGATGATGCAGCCGAGGAACGGCTCGGTGTTGAAGAACGGCAGATGACGGGCCATCAGCTCCTGCTGCTTGGCCGGATCGCCCGGGTACAGGTCCTCACGGATCAGACCGAACATCCGGACCAGCGCCGGGGCCTGCATTGTCTCAGGCTGGTACAGGGCCAGGTTGTACATCATCCAGTTGATATAGCACTTACGGATCATCGCCTTGGTCAGCTTCGTCTTGACCTCGGGCTTGTTGGCAACTTTTGCTTCCGTCATTGTTAGGCACCCACTTTCTTGCCGGCCGCGGCACGGCCGATCTTGAACTCAATCAAGGCCAGGCACATTCCGAAGACTAGCACGGTGACCATGTCGGCACCCATCGCACCGCACAGCGCGAAGCCAACCGTGAAGTAGATGAGGTCGGAGGTCTTCTTGATCATAAGCTTCATCAGGATGGCGAAACCGACCAGGCACAGCGGGTTGCCGAAGATCGTCATGATGTTGATGAGCCAAGCCGGCGACTTGTCGACCAGCGCGCCGATGACGCTCTGGCCCCAATAGACGCAGACGAAGGTCGGGATGAAGCGGAACAGGAACTTGACGACGTTGCCCCAGACAGGGACCTCGGTCGCCTCGGCCAGCTTGCCCTCGGCGACGAGCTTCTTCTGGATGTTGACCGGCACCAGGGTCGCGGCGTAGCACGGCGTGGCCATGATGTTGGCGACGGACGAGACGGTCACGGCCAAGGTCGTGCAGGCGGCAGAGTCCATGTTGGTGACGACGCCGATAGGGATGGCGACGTAGGTGGCCAGGTTCATATCAGGGGTGATCGAGCCGCCCGGGGTGACCAGGCCGATGAAGATCAGCTGGACATACAGACCCAGCTCGATGGCCTTGGGCACGTTGTTCAGGATCAGACCGATGAAGAACGCCGAGACCAGCGGACGGCCGATGCAGTACCAGCCGATCAGTCCGCCGCCCAGAAACGGCGTGTGGATGTACGTCAGATAGCCAAGCAATGAGATCAGCAACGCTTGTAGCAGATTCATATTTTCTCCTTTTCCTTTTTGCAGTACTTTCTTTGTCAGCCTAGCTTCTTCTTGATGTCAGCCCACTCATACCGTCTCTGCTCCGGGGTGATCTGGAAGTAGACATCGATGCCCATCTCCTCAGCGAGCTTACGGAAGTTGTCGGCATATTCGGCGCTCACGAATGTACCGGTGTTGACTTCCTTGCCATTGTCCTTGATCTGGACGGGGCCCACCATCAGCGACTTGGGAAGCTCCGGCACCTTCTCGAAGATCGTCAACGCGTACGGAGGGAAACGGAACACGACCATCGTGCTCACGCTGTCGGCTACCGCGGCCTTGACCGGTTCCACGAAGTTGTCACGGCTGGTGACGGTGATCTTCATGCCAGGCATCGCCGACTTCTCGAAAATGCTCTTGAGAATGGCACTCTTGGCGGTCATGTCATCGACGACGATGATATGAGCCAGCTTGTAATGCTGCGTCAGCCGAACCATGCACTGCCCATGAATAAGACGATCATCGCATCTGATAAGCGAAATCATTTCTGTGCTTTTTTCTCCTTTCCATGTGCAAATGAAGTATAACTCCGTTATTTGGCCGGATTTATTCTTTCTTAAGCGCTTTCACCCGGTAAAATGGAGTTATGCTCCTGCTATGTAGATAATACCACGGCCATATAAAAAGTAAATAGCCTCGGTCGCTATTTACTTATCATATATATGGATAAAAACTATTATGATGCTCAGTCCACTGTATACAGACCCGCCAGCCATGCGCACAGCCGGTCGGCCAGCTCGCCCACCTTGGTATAGTCGCCGGTCTTGGCGTTGAACGTGTGGTTGGCCTGCGGGATGCCGATCAGCACCTTGTCACGATCGGCCAGCCGGTCGAAGAAACCCACGCTGGCCTGGGGATCGACGGTCGGGTCCGCCTGTCCGTAGCACACCGCCACCGGGCCGCGATAACCGGACATGGCCTGGTCGACGTCATGGCCGGCCTGACTGTCGAAGAAGGTGCGGTACAGCAGCTCATGACGGCCGTCGCTGGTGGCGACGACCGTGTAGCCCTGGTCGTTCCATTCGTAGCGGGATGCGACCCCCATCGTCCCGACGGCCCCGTTGAGGGTCACGACAAAGGCCGGATCCAGACCGGCTGACAGCGCGACCAGGCGTCCGCCCAGGCTGTGTCCGATCAGGCCGATGCGGTCATGATCCAGCCGCGGGTTGGCCTGCATGTGCCGATAGCCGGCAGCCACGTCGGCCAGCAGATGCGGCATGTCATAGTCGCGGCGGTCGTTGCGGTTCTCGCCCATGCTGGTGCAGTCGATGCGCAGCGAGGCGAAGCCTATCCCAGCCAGCCGTTCAGCCAGCTTGGTCAATAGAAAGCCGTCCCCCTCCTTGTAAGCCATGAAGCCATGGATCATCAGCGCCGATGGAACTCGGGAGGCGGTCCCGTCGGGATAGGTATATATGCCAGGGATCTCCTTGGCGGACGTCTTGATGAACACCCTGTCGATCATTGTTCACGTCCTTCCGCGATGGTCAGCGTCATCTTGCCGGCGTAATCGTTGATCCGCTCATAGTCGTTCTTCTCGTACTGCTCCATGATGACCTCCGAAATCATGGCCATCGTCACCAGGGAATCGAGGCCCGAGCCGGTCATCTTGCGTTTAGGGCCCTCCCCGGTGCACAGGAAGAAATAATCGCAGAGCCCGCACAGGCCGACCTCGCCGTCATCGTTGGCCGAGATGCCGACCGTGGTTGCACCGCGCTGGCGGGCGATCTTGACGGCTTTGATGACCTCGGGCGATGTCCCGCTGTACGAGAAGGCGAAGACCAGGTCCTTGGTCCCGCAGCCGCCAGCCGTGATGATCTGCATATGTGCATCGGCCCCCGCCTGGGCCTGCCGGCCGCGCCGGGCGCACCGGTAGGCGCCGATCTCGGCGGCCAGGCCGGACTGGCCGATGCCGAAGTAGTACACATGCACGGCCTTCTTCAACAGGACGGCGACCTTCATGACCTGTTCCTTGTCGATGGCCTTGGCCGTCGCCTGAACCTGCTTCTCCAGCTCGGCAGCGATATGGGGCATGCCGTCGACGTCGGCCAGCTCATGACCCGGGGCATCCATCTTGCGGATGATGTCGTAGCGCAGCTCCAGCAGCAGGCGATAGCCGCATTTCTTCAGGAAGCGCACGATCGTGGCCTCCCCGACGCCGACCGTCGCTGATATCTCGTTGAGCGTCATGTTGACGAACCGGTCCGGATCGCTGACGATGAAATCGGCGATCTTGCGCTCTGACTTGGTGAATGTCTCGTATTTATCCTTGAAGAGATCTTTTACTGGCATGTGCACGTTTCCTTCTTTAGATGACTTTATACTACCTGACCGGCCGCGTCACCCACCCCCCTGCCGGCAGCGGCCGAGCAGGGCCTTGTTGAACAGGTCGGTATCACGCTGATGGTCGTATACGAGCCGGCCCTGGCTGTAGGTGTAAAGCGCCTCATAATCGTCGCTGATGACCACCAGGTCGGCGTCCTTGCCGTACCACAGGCTGCCCGTGCGATCGCCCAGGCCGTACAGGCGGGCCGGGTTGAGGCTTGACATGGCCAGAACATCGGCCATCGGGATGCCCAGCTTCTCGACCAGGTTGCCGATGCCGTACAGCACCGGCTTGGTCGAGCCGCACAGCCGGCCGGTGTCGGACAGACAGAAGCCGCGCTGATCGATGATGATGTCCATCGGGGCGCCCATCATGTCGGTATGATAGCGGCCGGCCGGCGCCCCGGCGAAATGGACGTTATCAGAGACCATGACGATCTTTGAGTAGGGCTTGCACTTGAAGATGAGCCTGATCATCTCGGGCGACACATGCATGAAATCGCAGATCAGCTCGTTGTTGACGCCGTCGTCCAGCAGACAGGCCCCCAGGCCGCCCATCTGGCGATGATGGATGCCGCTCATGACGTTGCACGTGTGGGTCGTGACGGTGATGCCCCAGCCGAATGCCTCCATGGCCTGCTGATAATCACAGTTGGAATGGGCGAAGGCCACCCGGACCCCTTGGGACAGCATGTACCTGACGGCCTGCTGCGCCCCCGGCAGCTCCGGGGCGATGGCGAACAGCCGCAGCCAGCCGCCGGCTTCGGCGACCATCTTCTCGCAGTCGGCCAGCACGATGTCGGGATGACCGGTGTCGACGCCCTTCTCCCCGACCCTGTTCAGGTAAGGCCCCTCGGAATGGATGCCGGCGATCCGCGCCCCGTCCTGCGGCTGGCCCGCCATGGATGCCAGCGTCGGGAACATATCGGGGTCGGCCGTGGCCAGCACGGAAGTCACGCCCTGGCTGGCCAGGCCCTTCAGATACCCGCGCACCTCGCCGGCCTTGTCGGGACCGACGGTGCCCATGACCGCATAGCCCATGGTGCCATGGTTGTGGCTGTCGAAGATGCCCGGGATGATGCGGGCATCGCCGTAATCGATGCATGCCCCGGTAAGCCGGGCAGCCGGTCCCAGGTCTTTTATCTTGCCCTGTTCGATATCCAGATAGCCATCGAGAAGGCCGTTCTCGGTATATATGCGTCTTGATCTGATTTTCATCGTTCTGATCCTCCACCACCATTATAAGCCCGTCAGACGCCCGTGACCGACCGTTCCGGGCGGCGCACGACTTTATGAATACCATATGCCTGATCACAAAACCGGCCGCTTCTTGGCACCATGTGGCAAACCGTCCATGACCGCAGTACGGCGCAGTGCCGATGCCATCCATCTCCCGCCGGACGTCCGGGCCCGCCGGAGGGCCATGGCCGCCGCCGTCCTCCGGCTCGTCCTCAGCAGACTGACCCTGGAGCAGATGCACGACATCGGGCTGCTCGGCCTGTTCGGCTTTAGTACCGACGACCGCAGGGATTTGATCGAAAAGGTACGCGGCGTCACGGTCGCGGACATCAGGGACGCGGCTGGCGTGATCGAGCGGGCGCTGACCGCCCGGGCGTCCGTCAGCGTCATCACCGCCGAAAAGCCAAGACCTGCGCGGAGCGTTCCGACCGATCGCCCAGATGCCATGAACCGACGGCCATACGCCATCGGCATCAGGAAGGCTTCGCGCCTTCTTTTTCTTCGACCGGTAGGCGGGCACAAAAAACGCCGTCGTCCGAGGACGGCGGCGCTAAGGCCCATCATTATCTCAATCCAGCTCGAACTGACCCGTATAGAGCTGATAATACTTGCCCTTCTGAGCCAGCAGGTCGTCATGGTCGCCGCGCTCGATGATCGCGCCGTGGTCCAGCACCATGATGGCGTTGGCGTTGCGGACCGTCGACAGCCGATGGGCGATTACGAACACCGTCCGGCCATGCATCAGGTTATCCATGCCTTTTTCGATCAGCGACTCGGTCCGGGTGTCGATCGACGAGGTGGCCTCGTCCAGGATCAGCACCGGGGCATCGGCCACGGCCGCCCGGGCGATGGCCAATAGCTGCCGCTGACCCTGGGACAGGTTGGCGCCGTCGCTGGTCAGCTTGGTGTCGTAGCCTTCCGGCAGCATCCTTATGAACTCGTCGGCGTTGGCCCGGCGGGCCGCCTGGACGATCTGCTGGTCGGTGGCGTCCAGCTTGCCGTAGGCGATGTTCTCCCGGACCGTGCCGGTGAACAGGTGGGTGTCCTGCAGCACCATGGCCAGCGAGCGGCGCAGGGCATCCTTCTTGATGTCCTTGACGTCGATGCCGTCGTAGGTGATGGAACCCTTGCCGATGTCATAGAAACGGTTGATGAGGTTGGTGATGGTCGTCTTGCCGGCGCCGGTGGCTCCGACGAAGGCGATCTTCTGGCCGGGCTTGGCATAGAATGACACATCGTTCAGGACGGTCTTCTTGCCGTCGTAGCTGAAGTCGACGTCATTGAAACGGACGCCCCCCTCCAGCTCGCCCAGCCGAGAGCCCGCCCCGTCGGGCACCTTCCAGGCCCAGGTCTCGGAACGGCCTGCCAGCTCGGTCAGCGTGCCATCGGCGGCCTTGGTCACGTTGACCAGGTCCACCCGGCCTTCGTCAGTCTCCGGCTTCATGTCGATGACCTTGAAGATGCGCTCGGCCCCGGCCAGCGCCGCCAGCACGTTGTTGAACTGCTGGGACAGCTGGGTGATGGGATTGGAGAAGTTGCGCGTGTACTGCAGATAGGAGGCCAGCGAGCCCAGGTCGATGGTGCCATTGATCGTCAGCCAGGCACCTACCGTGGCGCTGAGGGCGTAGTTGATGTAGGACAGGTTGTTCATGATGGGCATCAGTATCGAGGCGAAGGTGTTGGCCCGCGTCGAGGCCCGGCGGGCCTGCTCGTTGATCCGGTCGAATGAAGCCTTGGTCTCGTCCTCATGGGTGAAGACCTTGACCACCTTCTGGCCGGCCATGGATTCCTCCATGAAACCGTTGAGCTGGCCGACGGCCTCCTGCTGCTGCTTGTAGTTGTTGATGCTCTTGGCCCCGATGACCTTGATGAAGGCCATCATCACCGCCAGCATCGCCACGATAAGCAGCGTCATCAGCGGCGAGATGATAAGCATCATGGCGAAGGTACCCACGGCCGTGATGGTCGAGGAGATGACGGTCACCGCCCCCTGGCTGACCGCCTGGCGGATGGTGTCGACATCGGAGGTGAAGTGGGCCATCAGCTCGCCGTGGGTGTGGGCATCGAAGTAGGACAGCGGCAGCGACTGCATGTGGTTGAACATGTCGGTCCGCAGCCGGAACAGGGTGTGGTTGGTGACGTTGACCATGATGCGGTTGGCTCCCCAGCCGGTCAGGGCACCCACCGTATAGATGACCGCCAGCTCCACCAGCATGCCGGCCAGCGGCGTCAGGCTGCCGGCGGTCAGCGGCTTACCGACCAGCGGCAGGATGCCTTTGTTGATGATCGGCATCAGCAGGGCGGTCCCGGCGATGCCGGCCACGCTGCTGACGACCACCAGCGCCACCACCACCGCGATGACCCATGGCCGGTCGGTCATGTAGGTCAGGATGCGCCGCAGCGTACCCTTGAGATCCTGGGGCTTGGCGCCCATGCGCCGCATGTTCTGCGGTCCGGCTTGATTAGGCTTGGGCATCGGCGATCACCCCTTTCATCTGTGTGTGGAAGATGTCCTGATAGATGGCGTTACCGGCCAGCAGGTTGGCCGGCGTGTCGAAGGCCGCCAGGCGGCCGTTGTCGATGATCGCCACGCGGTCGGCATCCATTACGGAGGCGACGCGCTGGGCGATGATGATGGTCGTCGTTCCTTCGAGCTGACGGCGCAGAGCCGCCCTGATCTTGGCGTCGGTGGCGGTGTCGACGGCGCTGGTCGAGTCGTCCATGATGATGATCTTGGGCTTCTTCAGCAGGGCCCTGGCGATGCACAGCCGCTGCTTCTGGCCCCCGGACAGGTTGACCCCGCCCTGGCCCAGATCGGTGGCATACCCGTCCGCAAAGCCCATGATGAATTCGTCGGCCTGGGCCGCCTGGCATGCCTCGACCACCTGCTGATGCGTGGCGTCCGGGTTGCCCCATTTGATGTTGTCCTCGATGGTGCCGGAAAACAGGACGTTCTTCTGCAGCACCATGGCCACCCCGTCGCGCAGGTCCTTGAGGGCGTAGCCGCGCACGTCATGGCCCGAGACGCTGACGGTGCCCTCGGTGACATCGTACAGGCGCGGGATCAGCTGGACGACGGTGCTCTTGCCGCAGCCGGTGGCACCCATTATGCCGATGGTCTCACCGGCCTTGATGTCGAAGCTGATGTCATGCAGCACGTCGTGGCCGGCGTCGGCCGCGTAGGCGAAGCTGACGTGATCGAAGCCGACGGTGCCCTGCTCGACCTTGACGCCGCCCGGCCCGTCGGTGATCGACGGATGGGCCTGCAGGACCTCCTGCAGACGGTCCAGCGAGCTGCGCATCTGGACCACGACGATGAAGATCATCGCGATCATCATCAGGCCCATCAGGATCTGGGCCACGTAGCTGATGAAGCTGATCAGCTCGCCGGTCTTCATCGAGCCGGCAATGATGTAGTTGCCGCCATACCACAGGATGGCCACGATGCAGCCGTAGACGACCAGCATCATGATCGGCTGGACCAAAGAGATCAGCTTGTCGGCCTTGATGGAGGTGGAGAACAGCTGCTGGTTGGTGTCGCCGAAGCGGCGCTTCTCATAGTCCTCGCGTACATAGGCCTTGACGGTGCGGACGTTGGTGAGGTCCTCCTGCACCATCAGGTTGAGGGCATCATACTTCGTCAGCATGTACCGGAAGCGCGGCACCAGGATGTTGCCGATGACGATGATGGCCGCCAGGATGATGGGGATGGCGACCACGAAGACCAAAAACAGCCGGCTGTTGATCTGATAGGCCGTGATGGCCGCGAAGACCATCATGAACGGCGCCCGGACCATGATGCGGGTGGCCATCATGACGCCCTGCTGGATATTGTTGACGTCGGTGGTCAGCCGCGTCAGCAGCGACGACTGCTGGAACTTGTCGATGTTGTCGAACGAGAAGTCCTGGATGCGGTCGAACACGCCCTTGCGCAGCTCGGCCCCGAAGCCGACGCCGCCCTTGGCGCTGAAGTAGCTGGCCGCCGCCCCGGCGGCCAGCGAACCCATGGCCATCGCGACCATGATCAGGCCGTAATGGCCCACCACGGACAGGTCGCCGCTGGGGATGCCGATGTCGACGATGTCGCTCATCGTCCGGGGGATGTAGACCTCAAGGATGACCTCGACGATGATGCACGCCGGGGCCAGCAGGATGTATCCCAGGTATTTCTTCATGTACGGAAAGATGTATTTCATTGACGCTCCTTGCCCGCCGGGTCGTTTGCCGGCTGTAGATTGTCGACGATGCGCTGCAGGTAACCGGCGAAGGCTTCCATGTCGGCGGCGGAAAAGCCGTCGAAGGCCTTGTCGATGGTCCCTTCGAAGGCCTTGCGTCCGGAAGCGATGCAGCGGCGGCCCTTGGGGGTGATGGCGACCCGGCAGATGCGCTGGTCTTCAGGGTCGGCCTTCTTGGCGACCATCCCGCTGTTGACCAGGCGGTTGACGGACTTGGTGGTCGCCGCCCGGGTTATCTTGAGGCCTTCCGATATGTCGGTCAGCCGGCAGCCCGGATGGTTTCCGATGAAGAAGACGATCGGTATCTGTCCCTGGTACAGCGGCCGCGACGGCATGGTGGCGTCGACGTTGGCGCGATGCAGCCGGGTGGCCTTCTTGATGAGTTCGAAGACCTGGCGATGCCGTTGGTCCATGGTGTTCCTCCTTTTATTGTTTGCCGGTTGATAATCAACCGGCTAACTTCATGAGTATAGTACCCCGTCCCCATGGCTGTCAACGTCCCCCAGCCATCAAAACGCTTTCAGCAAAAAAAAGGAGGACCGCAGTCCCCCCTGCAAAGCCGGCTGACCGTCAGCGCTTCGGGTCGGCGGCCGGGATGAACGGGCCGTCGTAGCGGCGCGGCACCTTGAAGCCCAGCGCCTGTTCGAAGACGGGCAGGATGCCCTGGCCGCCGTCCTTCATGCGATAGTTCTGCACCATCTCGTAGCCGGGCAGGATGTTGCCCTCGACCAGCACCGGACCCGTCTCCGTGATGGCCACGTCCCAGCCCACATAGCGCAGCCGCGGGATGCGCAGCGCGGCCTGCAGACACAGCGTGACCGCTTCCCTGTAATATGGTACCTTGAACCCGGCGAAGCGGGTCTTGGTCAGGGGGTGGACGTCGTAGTAGGTGCTGTCGGCGTCGCTGAACATCGGGTACTTCATGACCCCGTCGGACGGCACGACCGTGTACATGCCCCCGGAGGTGCCGTTGTCGACCGGCTTGACGCCGTCGCTGGCCCTGACGATCGTATATATGACCTTGGGGCCCCGGTCGGTGAGGACCGTCACGACCCGCAGGGTGTTGACCGAGGATGGCGACAGCCGGGCCATCTCGTGATGCTGGACGATGGCCTGTTCGACCAGCACCTTGCCCTGCTTGAACAGCCGGGCGAAAAGCTGACCGTAATCGGTGGCGTCGTCGATGGCGACCCTTTCCACGCCCAGGCCGCCGAAGGACGACGGGCATTTGGCGAAGACGGCCGTCCGGCCCCGGCAGAAGTCCGCCAGCGTCTTGGCGGTGGCCTTGTTGAGGTCGATGTAGCTGCGGCCGGTCAGGTCGCCGAAGTTCTTCATGAAACCGAGCTTGTTTTCGAACTCGGCATAACAGGCCCGGTCATCGATCATCGCCGTCAGGGCGACGTTGTGGTCGCCGGTCATGTAGGTGGCCCGCACCTGGGGATCGCGGACGCGGGAAAAGTTGTAGATGCGGTACTCAAGATAGCCGATGCCGTAATGGACGATGCAGTGGCACATGTCGAAGAAGATGGCCGCGCGGCCCACGCCGCCGTTGGCATGCTCAGCCTCGACGTTGTCGAACATGCGGCGCAGGCTGCCCGATCGGACACGGGCCATGAAGAATTTCAGTTCCCTGGACATTGAAAGCCTCCCGTTAAGACCTCTGACGGCGCCCTGCCTGTCGGCCAGCCCGCGGCATGCCCCGTCTCACCCGCCCATTGTAGCACATACGGGCCGTCCGGCCAAACGGACGGCTTGCAGGATGAAAGATCGCCGGCCCGCGGGCCGGCGATCAGTCTAGCATCATTTCATCTCTCTCATTTGCCGCTGACGGCGATGTCGGAAAGCAGGACGGCTTCCGGGACCAGGGCGTCGTTGACCTGGCGCGTCTGGGTCGACATGCGCAGGCTGGGCAGGACCTTGCGGATATTGAAGGTGATGGACCCGCCCGTCACCGGCACGGTATTGACGCCGTCATGCCAATAGGCCAGCCGGATCTCGCCGCCGGCATCGCCGGTTATGGAATTCATCTGGAAGTTGGAGAACTTGACGATCTCCAGATACGGGCCGGCATGCATCTGGTCCAGCGTCAGCGAGCCACCCGACACCACGATGTTGTTGGCTGGGGCGATGCCGTCCAGACCCAGGTAGCAGGCATGCTGCCAGTCACCCCACAGCGCCTTGATGACGCCGTCCTGGATGACCGTGAAGTCGCTGGCCGGTACGCCGTCGGGGCTGTAGGGGAGGTTCTTGGCTGAGCCGTCCAGGCGCGCCCGGGCCTGGATGGTGATGCGGTCGCAGCCCGCCCCGTCCTGCAGCACGTCGCCGATCTTGGCCTGGCTGGCGTGCATGTAGATGCTGGAGACGTTGGTCTGTGACATGAAGTAGCCGAACAGTTCGCGGATGTCGTCGCCCCGCAGGATGACGTTGGCATGCTCGTCCTGACGGGTCGGCACGGCCCGGGTACGGTCCTTGGCCTGGGCGATGACCTCGCGGATGCCGGCGGTGATCGTGTCCAGCGGCTGGTCGGCGAACCTCACGTTGTGGTACAGCTCTATCTCATGGCCGTCGGCGATGGCGTTGATGACGATCTCGATCATCTCGTCCATCGAGTCGAACGCCACGTCGACGCCCTGGGAGTTGACGATTCGTTCATGGTTCTGTTTGACGAAGATCTCATAGGAGTTGACCTTCTCGGTGGCGGTGTCGGGGATGCCCTGGATGGCCTGAACGGCCGTCAGCAGCGCCGCCGTCAGGTCGGCCGGCGCGCCGGCCAGCCGGGCGTGCTGACCATCGGCCAGCGGATACCAGGGATTGCGGACGAACGAGGCGCCGAAGGACATCTGCCGCAGGTCCGTCATGATCTGGGCGTCGCTCTCGGTGGGGTAGATCTCCTGACTGGCCGACCCGCGGAATCTCTTGTCACCGATGGCGAAATCATTATAGACGGTCAGACGGGTGTGGGTGACGTCCTTGGCACGGTGCTGGTCAAGCCGCTGGCGCACGAAGAACGCCTCGCGGGAGACGGTCCGCCGCTCACTGATTGAATAGTCGTTGATGCTGCATTCCTGCAGCAGCTTCTGCAGTCTCTCGATCATCAGCCCAGCCTCGCTTTCGCCTTCATGTACGGGCCGCCGGTGCTGACGACGACCCATTCCTTATAGCCCTTGCCGCAGTAGCCGTTGCCCGACAGATCGATGTCGGGGCCGATCATGCTGATGGACTTCAGCATGTCTGGCACATAGCCGGTCATGAACACCGGGGTGAAGACCCGGCCGGTCAGCCGGCCGTCGACGATCTCCTTGGCCCGGGAATACACGCATTGGATGCCCCAATGCTTGGGGTCCTCCATGCCCGACTGCGCGCCATCGATGATATAGCCGTGCTTTATCGACTTGATCATGGCGTCCAGGCTGTCGCCGCACGGCTGGAAATACGTGTTGGACATGCGGGTGTAGGCCTTGCGCTCGAAGGTCTCCCGCCGGCCGTTGCCGGTAGGCTCCACCCCCAGCCGGGCCGCCGACAGGGCGTCGCACATGCCTTTGGCCAGCGTTCCATGATCGATGATCATCGTCTTGCCGCCCATGGTGCCCTCGTCGTCGAAGAAATAGGAGGCCGTCTGCTGCTGGCCCTGCGGGCCGTCGTACATCACGGTGATGTCCGAGGCGACCTTCTCGCCCATATGGTCCTTGGCGATGGCCCGGTCCTTGACGAACATGTCCATCTCCACGCCATGGCCGAAAGCCTCGTGGGCGATCAGGCCGCTGGCCTCCGGCGGACAGATGACGTCGTATTCGCCCGGGATGATGTTGGGAGCCCCGAACAGGACCATCAGGTCATCATAGGTCCGGTCGATGGCCTCGCCGAACCGGTCGATCATCTCCGGTCCGAACCAGCCGGACAGCGGGCAGTAGTTATAGCGGGTCTCGCCGTCCTTGGCGGCCAGCATGACCATGGCCCCGGTGCCGTAGGCATAGGCCTGCAGCAGGTCCTTGTCGGCCGATAAGAACATCTTGTTGACAAAAGACACGGTGTAGGTGGCCTGGCATTCGATGATGCCGTCCTTGGCCACACCCCGGTCTGACACTTCCTTCAGCTTGGCGATCACCTGGCCGGCATCGATGTCATACATCGTGTCCGGAACCTCCGTGGCGAACTCGCCGCGGTCGGGATGCTCCTTGACCAGGGGCGTGGGCAGCTTGACGATGCCGGCACCGTCCAGGGCCGCCTTCTGGAGGGCCAGCGTATCGGCGATTTCCGCGGCCAGCGCCGGCACGTCGTCGATGTCGTTGAACGAATATTCGCTGTAGCCGCCTGCGATGTAACGCGC
>Ga0183096_1001542_pt1 | contig 19139 bp, 15 predicted proteins | sample Biomet5_FD_127791 | JGI IMG/M metagenome (GOLD analysis project Ga0183096, IMG submission 127791) | Microbial communities from bioreactor (seeded with sewage sludge) at LBNL, California, USA - Biofuel metagenome 5 (version 2) (version 3) | ecosystem: Engineered > Bioreactor > Anaerobic >... | reverse complement strand
AAATATACGGCGCGGGCCCGCGATGCGAAGAACACCGCCAACGTTTCTCCCGCCGTAACGGTTACCATCAGCCAGCCCAATCCAACCGCGTATTTTGCCAACAAACTCCCCGCCAAGGCCAGCGCAGGTACGGTATGGCTTATCAAACCTGCTGCGCCCCCAAAAGGCTATAAATTAAAATCCGTATCGTTTGCCTCGGGTACTAAATCTGTCGCCACCGCAAACGCTTCCGGCATTGTAAAATTTCTCAAAGGCGGTAAAGTCAAGCTCACCGTCAAGATGGTTTACTATAAGGGTACAAAAACCAAAACGGTAAAAATCGTCAAACAGATTACCGTGAATCAGAAGATAACGGCGATTACCTTAAATAAAACAACCGCCGGACTGAAAATAAACAAGACGTTGAAACTGAAGCCAAAATTTTATCCGGTCTCGGCAACAAACAAAAGGGTTCAATGGAAATCGAGCAACTCCAAGGTGGCCACCGTTTCCTCCGCCGGCGTGGTAAAAGGCAAGGCAAAGGGAACCGCCGTCATCACCTGCACGGCTAAAGATGGAAGTAAAGTATCGGCAAAGTGTAAGGTAACGGTAAAATAGAAGTATTTATTTATAATTTAAAAAATAATATGGTTTAAGAGTAAACCGTTTGAAAGCGACCCGCTTCGTTTCAAGCGGTTTTTATTAACTACCTAAATTACCGTTGGTCTTCTCAACCGCGGTGACCTCACGCGCATTAGTGCTGTTATTAATCGTCTCCTGCATACGGGCGATCTCGCTCTCATAAACTGTCAACGCATTGGCCTAGTGTATATAACTATATCTGCAGTTATTGAAAATGAATCTTTGAATTCACAACCTAATAATATCATTCGTGATCCGACTCAAGCTTATGTTTGGTCAGTTGTACGCACTGGTTTTTGCAATCTGAACCAGTGTTCAGAGATTATCAATAATGGATTAATAATTTAAACCCGGAAACAACAAATAGCCTATGGATGAGCCCTCCAATAAACTACATCCGATCGGCTAATAGGTTCTCGTCTTCTGCGCATAAGTCGGTAAATCAATTCATGAAATCCTGCATAATCGTCTCAGCTGTAATAGAATCCGTAATTAGAATATCAATCATATCCGCATTCAGCAAAGAAACAATCGCTTGACTTTTATGTACACCTTTACATATAAATGCTTTAGTATTAATCTTCTTAAGAGACTCAAAGTCAATTGATATTTTTCTGTCTAAAAGGAGAGGGATGTATTTTCCTTCACTGTCAAAGAAATTGAGAGTGGCTTCTGCTTTGATATTCATTTCGCTAATTGCTTTTTTGGTTTGTTCATCAAAAGCATTATACATACGTGAATTGCTGTCGACCGTCCCAATACCCATGATTGCCAGATCGATGACGTCCCAGATATCAATAACTGATTTTATAGTTTTTTCTTCCTTAAAGGAATTTAAAAGCTCAGGAAGCTCTATGATAGCTGGGCAATTTAGATAATAAGAACTACAGCGCAATACGTTGGCCAGTCTTAAAACAATATTATTAGGTGTCCCTGAGCCGAATTGATTGGTAGAAAAACCGCCCATGATCTGAACGACCTTTTTATCTTCGCAGTCTTTGAAATCATCACTTTTTAAATTTTTAATCGTATTCTCAACTGTATAGCCGAGATTAATGCCAATCACCTTAGCCTCCAGTATCATATCCGTGATATATGGAGCCGCAAACTTAGGCAGATTCACATCACTGAATTCAGTTGACTCAGACTTCATAATAAAAACTTTTTTTATCTTTGGAAATATCTTCCGAAAAGCGACTTCAGTTTTTATCATCCTCAAAGACATATCATCACTTTTTATATGAATTTGTACAATGCCGGTTTCCCTTCCCAACATTAAAAGCTGTGATACATATGATCTTGAAATATTTAATATTTCAGCTATACGGTTTTGACTATAGCCCATCTCATAATACATCACACAGGCTTGCTGAATAAGCTCTTTACGGTTATTGATCATGTATACCTCTTACTATCTTACTTTTTGTATAATTTCCAAGGCAAATCTGACAGCACTCGAAATGGCTAAACCACAAATTGGCGCTTTCAAATTAAACGCATTGCCATACTGGTTGTCTCCATCGTTTTTAAATCCGATATCTGACGGCATATCCCAATAAAATGTCTCAGTTTTATTGGTCAAAAGCTGCCCGCAAGTAGTGGTTCCAAATTTCTCAGTGAATTTATTGATAAACCCAACCGTAAGCGCTCCTATTCTGTCATCAGCCTTTGCATCAGCTTGGGTTGAACCAAACACAAGCCCCAGAGCAATACCGGCACCTACGACCGCACCGCATAATTGCTGATGCCGCATACCGCCGCCAAAAGCAGCCATTAGCTTCATTGCATATCCTTCATCAAGCTCCAAGCAGGATGATAATCCTCCAAGACACGCTTGTGCACAATTATATCCCATACTCTTAATTTTTAATGCTCGACTGCATGCTAAATATATTGTATCATTTTTATCCATTCTTTGAAACCCCTCTTTTTGTGGTAAACGCCTCTATTAATGAATCACCGCTTTATGTCATATAGCCACCTACCCAATTTACTGCTTTCATCGCTATCGTTTAACAGACGACCAACAATTTCCTTTTGTAACATAGGCACCCCGCGCCGGAAGAGCGCGCGGTGCCTATGTTATTTGACTTCATTCATAAGCAGCTTGGCAACTTTCAAAACCATTCTATAGCTGAACTTTTTGTTTTGTCTTAAGCAAAAATTCTTCTGCTTCTTTTGACCACAATCCGTTGTTCTTTTTTACTATATCTGCTAATTTGGCAAATAGTGGATTCGTTTTCCCCTTTATCTCTAAATCGTCTAATGCCGTTAATTCCATCTCGATACCTACATATATTAATTTTTTACCGCCTGGAATCTTAGGCAAATTCAACGTTGTCGAAATTGCGCTGTCAATTCCCCCAATATGCGTAACCATGACCGCGGGATCAATTCTTGCTTTTGACATCATATCAAGAGCGATCTTTAAGTCATCCGTATTTCCTCCGCTTGTTCCAACGATATGAGCTGCCGCATAATGAACATTATAGAAATTAAATTCCGCTTTAAAATTCTTATCCGTTGGTCCGGCAAAAAAGTTCAGGCATCCATCCATGCCCAAAATGGAATCCGCCATTTCCACAACCGGCTTCACCGGTGCGAACACAAAAACATCATCATAACCGACACCGCCAGATAACGCCATTAGTTGCTCTCGAGCATCTTGAACGCTTGTGTTAATGTATACAAGTTTTATTCCATCCTTCGCCGCTTTTTCAGGTGTAAACAGCCTTTTTGCGCGACTCAGTCTTTGGTCATCAATATCTGTAACCACCAGAACAGATGGCTTATTATCACAGTGAAGCGCATAATCAAGCGCCCCAAGCCCCATAGGACCGACGCCGGCCATCAATGCCATAATCCCGCCCTTTTTTGTACCCATACTAAGAAGATGATTATCTTTATTGGTATGGTATGATGATAAAAACGCTGCAACAATACACGACATCGGCTCACCCAAAGAAGCTTTGAAAAACGCATCTCCGGTGTACGGCAAAAGGCAATCTTTTTCCATAACAACACCTGGAATGATGATATGCGTTGATACTCCGCCAAAATAAGGGAACGAATAACCCGGTGCATATCCCTTATTCAGATAGTTGATATTTGGCTGTATGGCAAATTTATCACCGGGATGATATTTGCCGCTCCATTTATTTCCGACTTTTAACATCCTTCCGGAAAATTCATGGCCAATAATAATTGGTTTTGTGGCAATATCCTCCGGTACACGTTTATGCCTCGTCCCCTGTATCGCCTCTTTATAAGTGGACATACAGACGCTGTCTGATACGATCTCGCAAAGTATCTCATCTTCCCCCATTTCTGGCAAATCAAAACTTTCAAGTCGAAGGTCATTTTCTCCATAGAGTCTTACTGCTGTTGTTTTCATCTTCTTTACCTCTATATTAATTTTTGTTCTCTCATGATTTCAATAGTCCAGCTACAGGCGGATGCGATGACGGATGTGCATTTATCCTTATGAGCACCGGCTTCTTCAAACGCATTTCTGACTTCTTTCGTTCTCAAACAATATGATTGACCGAATATTTTTTTATGCAAGTCTCTGCAAATGACACTGCCATAGACTTCTATGAATCTATCATGTAATTTCTGCGCCATGTCAAAAGACGTATACTGTGCTGTCTTATCACCATCAATGGGAATTCGATCCAACCTTCTGCCAACAAAGCTGCTCATAAACAATATGCCCCCGTTATAGCCTCCGCAGCATCCATCTCCGCACAGCGCCATACCGCCTGACAAACCGCTTGCCGCCTGAAATAATTCGGAGCGGTCTTTGTTGGTTAATTCGCTCATTGCCGCTATCGTGCATTGCGCACAGCCTCTAAATTTAAGCTCATACGAAAAACCTGTGCTGTATGCTTTTGATAATAACGCCACATACTCTGTGTCTTCCGCTAAATCTCCATCGGATAATTTCAAAAACTGACGATAGATTAAATCAACCAATTCAGGTTCCTTGTCAAGCCCACAATATTTAATAACCGCCGCTTTAAAACCTACCTGTTTGATACTCTTTTGTATAATCACAGCCTGTTCATCAGCTGTATTGTTGTATATAAACCCTGCGGCAATAGCCTTAGCCAGATAATAAGGTAAAATGCCATTTTCCCGGCATAACAGCATCGCTCCTGTCAATCGGTCATTCCGGGCCAGTTTTCTTATCGGACTAGCGCCAACACGTTCAAGCTCATCATTCAGATATGAGTTGGCCATGTTCTGCATAAGCCGGTCATTCCACTTATCCATCGACTCCTGTGAAAAGCCAAACTCTTTTATCATAGCCGTACTCACTTCACCCAATGCACCGATACAATCATTCCTAAGCCCAGTGTCTGTTGTACATTCATATACCGTTTTATACCCCTTCATAACACCCAGATACGCAAACAGGCAGTGAACCATATTATACGTGTACAGTTTTCTGCACTCCTCCGCCTGTATATTTTCTGTATATACAATTTTTTCGTTAACAGGGCGCTCTCCTTTTACGGCCGTTCCATCGAGAGGCAATTCGGGATAGCCATTTGTGGCCACTACCAGTGGGTCAAGCACCAGCATTTCAGGAGTTGGGTTAATGGCCATTCTCAGTACAATAGATTCAATAAAACCGATACATGCATCCACATATGTTTTTTCTCCACCATTAAGCCTCTCATCCATCAGGCCTTTCAATTTTTGAACAGGATGAAGGATATTAGCACAAACGATGCAATTCAGCGGCTCAGTAATTCCGATAGCCATACGGTGCCTGATTATCGTTGTGATAAAATCGGCAACAGAATCAAACGCATCTGGAAATACCGCAATGGCCATCAGGCTAATATCATCCGATATTTTTATTAAACGTTCATCTCCAATATGATACGCAGTAAAACCGCTGATCTCCTTTGATGTCTGTTCCTGTCCGATACTCAGCAGCGTATATTTGCCTGCATTATTAAGTTTTGCGACAAGGTCTTCATTCGCGTCGGCAAATATCAGATTATTGTCACTTTCAAACACGTCAGCCAAAAAACCTCTGCCTATCTTTCCAGCTCCCAAAATCAAAACTTTTCTACTCATCCTACAACTCCTTTTTAAGCAAAACTAAATTAAACAGATGATCGCCATCCATTTCCTTCTAAATTAATAAAATACTCAAACCGTTAATTCATTTCAGATATTTTGTGATTTATCGTCTTCAGTTGCTTATAAATTTGCTTATAAATCTCAAACCTTTCATTATATATACTGTTGTGTTTTAGCACTGGACCGACCTCTTTCATTGAGGACAATATCTGGTGTTCTGCATCATCCACACTTGTATATAAGCCAATCCCGATTCCAGCCAGCATCGCTGCCCCCAAAGCAGTCTCTTCCGCCATATGTGAAGCAAAAATCGTCCGACCATAGACATCCGCTTTGATTTGCAGCCAGGCTTCATTCCGCACACCGCCGCCCGAAACAACGATCCGTCCATTCACCTGACTTATTATTCGATTACATGTCTCCAGCACTTCCCTTGTCATATAGGAAATACCTTCAATGAGCGCTCTTGAAAAATCCTTTTTCTGAGTGTTTACGGATATACCTAAAAAAGCTCCGCGTGATTTGGGGTCAACACCCGGGAAAAAGCCACCAGATATATGAGGAAGAAACAATAAGCCACCGCTTCCTGCTCTAGCATTATTAATATCTTGCATGAAATTACGATATCTGGTATCGGCAATGGCTTTCTTCTCATCTCTGGTCGTTATATAGTTGTTATCTATATACCATTCCACAATGTTGGAAGACAGCAGAAAGACCGGATACGTATATTTATCCTGAACTACGTGATAACAGGCATTAAATCCGTTTCTATATGTTTCATGATTTAGCGTTAACTGATCGGAGATTATATTAACCGTTTCCCATGTTCCCATAGTATCCACAACGCTGCCTTCCTTCGAAGCCTTGAGCGCCAACGCCGCGCATTGTATATCCCAGCCACCTAAAACGACAGGCGTTTCTTCATAAAGACCGGTTATGGAAGCCACATCTTTGGTCACTTTCCCTATTACTTCTCCACATCTTCTTACATCCGGCATCGCATCATAATCAAATCCCGCCTCTTTCAGCAAATCCGCTGACCAGTCTTTCTTGGTAATGTCGAACAATCCGGTTGTATTGGCAATCGTTATATCAGTGACCATTTTGCCACAGAGCTTAAAATTTATATAATCCTCCAGCATAAGCCACTTGTATGTCTTTTTACATATATCATGCTCATGCTCTTTAAGCCAAAGCAGCTTGAATATGGTGTCCAACGTTCTGGCTTGAAGCCCTGTTTTTAAAAAATAATTCTCAGCCCCATATTCGCTAATAAACTTCTCAAACGGTTTTACTGTCCGCCTGCATTTCCAAGAAATACAGTGATATATGCAATTGCCCAAACAATCGACCGGTACCCCGTCATCTCCCATACCTGTTACGGCTACAGCCATGATTCTCTTGGCATCTTTTGCTTGCAAAACAAGTCTGTTAATCATTTGAACTATGCTGTTCCAAATATATTCCGGATTCGCGTAGACCAAAACATCTTGGCCTCGTTTTTCGAAATTATCCTTCATTGGCATACTTTCCGAAAATACGAGTTCTCCCCTTATATTAAACAAAATAGCCTTAATATTGGTTGATCCAACATCGATGCTTAACAACAATTGCTCCATTTCTCTTCCCTTTAACTTATTGTTTACGGTATGATAATAATCTCCAGTCCCTTGCCTTTTCTAAGCAATTCTATACCCTCAGTCACCTTTTCAAGGGGCAGCGTGTGAGTAATTAAGGGCTTAAAATCAATAATCCCCTTTTCAAGAATATCCACGGCCAACGGGAAGGTAGCATCATCGACATAAGTACCCAGAATATTGATCTCATTAAGGGTAATGATGTGCTGCAATATGCTCGATTCTGCTTTCATATTGACTCCAAAAAGCAAAACCTTTCCCCGTTTTCTCACAAGCATGCATGCCGACTGCATTTGCGACCCCACCACATCAATCACAAAATCCGCACCATTGGGCAGTATCTGTTTTACAAACGCCTCAAGATCTTCTTTTTCCGGATTAATTACATAATCTGCCCCCTGTTCTTTTGCCTTGTTTCTTCTGTCTTCCTTTGGCTCGGATACGATGACAGGATATACGCTCATTGCTTTGAGTATTTTCAAAAACATTAAAGCGATTGGACCTGCTCCAATGAGTACTGCGCTTTCACCCGGCATTGGTCTGATTTTTTTCAAAGCGCCCAAGACACACGCTAACGGTTCGGCAAAAATAGCATCTTCCATGGACAAATAATTGCTTATTTTATAACAAACCTTTTCTTTTGCCTTGAGATACTGCGAAAATCCTCCCTGAATATGGACTCCAACGGACACCATATTCTCGCAATGATTTGTCATATCCTTCAAACAGTAGTCGCATTTTCCACAATAAATGTTGGGTTTTATGATGACTCTGTCACCCGTTTTAAACTTGGTCACCTGTTTACCAATTTCAACTACCGATGCGACAATCTCATGCCCTAACGCAATTCCGGTATTGGCCGGAAAGGTCGGCGGAACATTTAGCATGTGGACATCCGTTCCGCATACACTGCAAGCTTCGACTTTCAATATAATGTCATCCACTTCACTGATTTGCGGCATGTCAACCTGCTTAATATTCATCACGCCATTTCCCTCAAATATAGCTGCCTGCATTTTTTTACTCACATCCATTTATCTCACCTCCATAATTAATTATCTGCGCTTGCTTCGAATGGCATCAATGGCAACAGCAAATATAATGATGACACCGACTGCAACCGTCTGCATGTAAGGTGTCACACTCATCAGGTTTAATCCGTTTCGGATAATTCCCATGAGAAGAGCACCTATCAGCGAGCCCCAAGCATTGCCTTCCCCGCCAAGCATCGACGTCCCACCAATAGCTACAGCGGCGATTGCATCCAGCTCATAGCCTGTTGCCATTACACCCATTGTACTGTTAAGTCTTCCTGCCAGAACCAAACCAGCCAATCCACACAAAAAGCCATTGATACAGAAGAGTTCAATTTTAATACGATTGACTTTTATACCCGATAGCTTTGATGCGCTCTCATTTCCCCCGATTGCATATGTTGATAATCCAAAAGGTGTTTTCGAAAGTAAGATTGAAGCTAACACATAGACTATAATGGTAATGACCAGCGGAACCGGAACCGGGCCGATATACCCCTGCCCCAATACCTTGATTAAATTCGGGAATTCATAGGATGTTGAACCATTTGTCAGTTGAAGAGCCAAACCACGCCAAACATTCATTGCGCCCAACGTCACAATAAATGCCGATATGTTCAACTTCGTAATGATTAGGCCGTTTATCAACCCGCATACTGTTCCTAATACCAGCGCCATCAATATCGCAAGTACGGGGCTAAGCCCATTGTTGACCATTAAATAGCCCGGTACCGCTGCAGCCAGAGCTACAATGGAGCCAATAGAAAGATCAATGTTCCCTGTCAATATAATAAAGGTCATGCCAAGCGCCAATATACTATTAATTGATGACTGTAAAAGCACTGTCATAATATTTTCGCCGCGTAAAAACCGGGATGTCATAAACGCTAATATAATGCACAATATTACAAGTGCTACAAATGAGCTAAACTGTGCGCCGTATTTTGTTAACAGCTTGCTGTTCTTATATCTTTCGCGCAAACTAATATTTTTCATTTTACTATTCCCCCACCTGTGGCAAATTTAAGTATCCTATCCTGATCAGCTTCATTTGTCATCAATTCCGCCGTCATCTTTCCTTCATACAACACAATGATTCTGTCACTCATACCAAGAACCTCTGGCAATTCCGATGAAATCATAATGATTCCAACACCATTCTCCACAAGCTGGTTCATTAAATTGTATACCTCAACCTTTGCGCCAACATCTATCCCACGTGTCGGTTCATCAAAAATAACAACCTGTGAATATGCAGTCAGCCATTTTGCCAAAACAACTTTCTGCTGATTTCCTCCAGAAAGAAACTTAACCTGCTTATCGAGTCCGCTCGTTACAATTCTCATTTTTCCGACCATGTCGTTACATGCTTTTTTTATTTTGCTGTTACTAAACAAAGCACCCTTTAAAAACCTTCTCTGGTTAGCAAGTATTATGTTGTTTTCAATAGAAAGAATCTGCACTAGCCCTTCGTTTTTTCTGTCCTCTGGAACCAGTGATATGCCCAACTTGATTGCATCTGTGGGATCCTTGATTTTAACTTTTTTACCATTAAAAAAGATATCGCCGGATATGATACGTCCATCTCCAAATATGGCCTTTACGATTTCGGTTCTCCCTGCTCCAACCAAACCTGTAATCCCTAATATCTCGCCCCTATGAAGCTGGAAACTAATATCTTTAAATCTATCGCCTGTCAAATGCTCAACACTGAGAATTTCCTCCCCAACCGGTACCTTTACCTTTGGAAATTTCTCAACCAGATCCCTACCAACCATTTTTCTAATGATCGCATCAATATCGACATTATCTTTTTCAATATCAAAGGTATCAATGTGTTCACCATCGCGCAAAATTGTTGCACGATCACCAATTAGATTGAGTTCCTCTAACCGGTGAGATATATAAATAATGGCAACGCCTTTTTCTTTTAATGTCCGTATAACCTTAAATAACTTTTCGGACTCTTCTTCGGTAATGACAGCAGTCGGTTCATCAAATATAATTATTTTGGAATTCCACACCAACGCTTTGGCTATTTCTACCATTTGCTGATATGCAACGCTCAGATTTCTTACGGGTATCTTAACATTGATATTGATGCCTAGTTCTTTAAGCATCCTCTCGCTGTTCTCATACATTGTTTTTTTATCAATAAATTTTAATTTTTTCCCCACAAGAGGTTGCTTTCTTAAATAGATATTTTGCGCTGCATCCAAATAGGGTATTAGATTGAATTCCTGATAAACGGCGCTAATCCCATAATTTTGCGCTGTAATCGGGTCATCAATTTTTAAGCTTTCACCATAGAGTTTGACTTCTCCACCGTCACTTTTGTACGCGCCTGTAATAATTTTAATTAAAGTCGATTTTCCGGCCCCGTTTTCGCCCAACAGCGCATGAACTTCTCCTTTTTTTAACGTGAAATCCACATCTTTCAGGGCCAGTACACCAGGAAACTCTTTTCTGATATGACGCATCTCAAGTACATATTCATCTTGTATGGTTTCACTATCTAACATATAATCACCTTTTTATAATTATGAGAGGGAAAACATAGAATCCGCCTTCCCTCTCATAACAAGTCATTTTCTATTTAGGCATATAATCCGATAAACCATTGTCAGAAATAAACTGATCAACATTCTCCGGCGTCACAACCATTGTTCCTGTATCAATTCTCGGTTCAACTTCTTCACCTTTTGCAGCTTTGATTGCTGTTTCAATACCCTTATATCCAATCTGGAACAGATACTGAGCCACGTCGCCCTTCACTTTTCCTTTTTTCATAGCGCTTAAAACGTTAGGATCGCTATCGAAGCCAAGCAGAACAACCTTATCAATGATCCCCGCCTGTTCAAGTGCAGGTAGTATCGCGATTGTGCCGCCGTCCCATGCGCAGAATACGCCGTCTATTTGATCAAGGGCCTGAATCGAATCTTCCATACCCGATAATGCTTTTGTTGCATCCCAGTCACTAGCGACCTCGTATATTTTGATATCAGGGTACTTTGCTGTTATGGCATTATAGAAACCGTTTCTTCTGGCAGCGCCTGTTTCTTGGGCAATCATACCATTTATCATAACAACGGTTCCTTTTCCTCCGAGCTGATCTCCCATCCATTCACCGCCCAAAGCTGCCGCCTTTTCATTATCGGTCGCAACCCAGCTGGCCACCTTTCCGCCTGCGATACCGGTATCAATGGCAACCACAGGAATATTCTTGTCATTGGCCTTCTCGACTGCGGAGACAATGCCTGCCGAATCGCAAGGCGCAATCGCCAAAGCATCAACATTATTGTTAATCATGTCTTCTACAACCCCGAGTTGTCCGGCTATATCATTGTCTTTTGGAGGTCCAAGCATCATAAGGTTAACACCATAATCATCCGCAGCTTGCTGGGCCCCATTATTGATTAATACCCAGCCTGTATTCGTATTGGACTTGGTTGCATACCCGATTGTCATTTGACTTTCTGCTGACTCAGTCGCCTTTTCAGAAGCAGACGCATTCGCAGTATCCTGTGGCGTTTCTGATGTCTCCACAGCAGGACTTGAGGCCTCTGAAGTTTCTGCAGACGCCGCATTATTTGGCATGCATCCGATTAAGGATATGCACATCAAAGCAATCAGCATGATACTTGCCGCACCTTTGAACCATTGATTCATTTTTAACCTCCTAAATATTTTAATCTTGCCGTTTATGCAACGACAAAGTTTATATTTGTTTTCGTATTGTATAACAAGGATATCATTTGCTACTATTATTGTCAAGCATTATTATTTTGTTACTATTAAGTGTCATATTATAAAATTGAAAAATATAGGGAATTGAATGTATGCAAAAATGGAGGAGCCGCATATGAAGGAACCAAAAACAAAGCCCGGAGCCTTGTCAGCGCCGGTGATAAATGCAAGAAAACGCCGTTTAAAATGTCGATTTGTGGCGAGGGAGAATGGCATATAGTACACTCTTAATCATGTCCAATTTTGGAGACGGAAAGGGTGACAGAATGAAAGGAGACATTTGGATGGATATCCGAAACGACCGACTGAAAGGAATGAACTGCACGGAACTGGGTAAGAAATATCACATTGACCCGAGGACAGCTAAACGGTAGGCTGAGTACCACAAAGACCTGAGCATACGCTGAGTGAACGCAAACCGTCGAATCTGGACACCTTCAAAAGTCAAATTGACCTGTGGCTGGAGGAAGCACCATATTCGGTAGTACGGGTACTGGAAAAGCTTCAGGAACAGGAATTTGACGGCAAGTATAGTATCATCAAAGAGTATGTACGCGGTAAGAAGATGGATCTGGATGAGAAAGCGACGGTTCGGTTTGAGACCATGCCGGGCTAGCAAGGGCAGATGGACCTGGGGTTTTTCGAGGATCATATGGTTCTGGAAGATGGCCAGATAAAGAAGCTGTACTGCTTCTTGCTGGTATTGGGTTATTCAAGGATCACTAGCAGGCTTTTTCTTTTCGCCGAAAACCTACAATATTTAACCGCCGAATACCTGCATTTTTAATTCGGCGTTGACAGGCGATAGGCCTATAGATCAAAACACGTAAGACGGGAAGCCGAATGTGCCTATTTAAAGGTGTTTTGAGCGATTCTACTGTGTCTTTTTGGTCTATAAATCTCCTCAAAATCCATGTTATGCTACAGAAAATGTAGTATAACAAAGACCGGTTTAAACATCCTCCATTTTCTGTGTTTGTGCTGTAATCGGTTTTATGTCCAAATGACAACTCACTCCCCATAGATTATCTTTGAGATCTCCGTTTCAATTTCCTTTTTGCTGTGAAAACCGCCAACCATTCGACCCTTCTCTTCGCCGTCGAGATAGAAAATCAGCGTCGGCGTACCTAAGACGTTATAACGCTCCTGCATGCCCCAATCGTTTTCCAGGTTGCATTTTGCCCAATTGATATCGGGATTATCCAACACAATTTCATTGATGATTCGGTCAACCAGCTTGCAGGGGCCACACAGCGAGGTATAAAAATCTGCAATCCAGAAGCCCTCGGCAACCACCTGATCGTAGTCCTTTGTTGTGGGATATTCAATAGCCACTTTTTTTATCCTTCCATATAAATTATACCGCATAGACGGTCTATCATTGCCTGCATCAATTCCGGTTCAGCTTTCAGTTCCTGAGTTGGGTCGTGAGCATCGGTGTTATCCTGCAGGATATAGCGAAGCACTAAACATTTGCGGATAGTCTGTGCAGCCGGTCCCCGCTCGTTTTCGTAAAAAGACTCCTTGCTGGTCGTATCAAACAGAGGCGCAATATCGGGGTAAATCTGTTCGTAGGAAGCCCTCATCGCGGGATTGTAGAAAGTCTCCGTCCACTTTTCAGGGGACATATTATCCAGATCATCCCCACCATGAGAAAAACGCTCACGCAAGGGCTTAAATTTGCGGTTAATCACCTGGCGAATATCCTCTGCATCAGGTTCGTCCATGGACGCGTGTTGAATCAGCTTATCCAGCATCCCCTCGCACAATTGCTTGGCATAAGCTTGCCTTAGCTTGATTTGCATATGGTTCGAATATTGGGGCAACGAGATTATCCCCTCCAGCTGCTGAGCTTGCACCATCTCGTCACTCAATGCAGGGTAAACTTTTTGCTCCGCCTTTACAACATCGAAGAGCACTATCTCATCCTTAACCTTGGCTTTCGCGCTTTGGCCTTCGGTCATGCCTATCAACATATTTTCGATGTCTGCATCATAGAGATGGCTGCCAACTATAATCACGGTCTTTTCCCGATTATATTTTGGCAGTACGCTCGTTGTTTTCAGCGTGACGCGGCAGCCTGCTTCAATAGGCTTATCCTGGGGCTGCTGCTCGAAAGTTACATATCCCTTGGTCAGTTCCCTGTGAATAGTTTGGTCGATGGAGGCCTTCGTCGGCGCATCTTTCCAGCCGATTTCCGCCAGCACCTGCTGCCAGTCGGGCAGTGTATACAATTGTGTTTTCATAGCCTTCTATACCTCCTCGGGCATATATTGTGATTGAACAAATGCCCGGAATACAGGGCTTGAAGCAGAAACCTCATCAGGAGTCCCCATCGCTTCCAAATGGCCATCCTTCAAAACAAGGATATGATCGGCATGGCTGATAGCAGATAGGCTGTGAGCAATCATCACTGTGGTTCTGCCCTGCATCAGGTTGGCAAGGGCGGCTGATACCTGCTGTTCACTTTGTGCATCCAGATTTCTGGTGGCCTCATCCAGCAGCAAATAATCTGGATTGCGCATGATCGCGCGGGCTATAGCAATGCACTGCCGCTGCCCTCCCGAGAAGTTGCTTCCATTTGCTTCCACGTGAGTATCAAATCCGTCAGGCAGGGAACAAATCAATTCCCAGATACCTACCTGATTTGCCACGCTCTCCAGCTCGGCATCGGTCACATGACGCGTGCAGCCATATGTGATATTTTCACGAATGGTTCCGGAAAGCAGCGGCCTTTCCTGCGCCACCAGAGCAAATGCACTTCGCCAAGACACAGGATTAATTTCCGCTGCATCATGGTCACCAAAGCGAATGCTGCCGCCGCATGGCTCATACATACGCTCCAACAGCTTAAAAAGTGTGGTTTTGCCCGCACCATTGTCACCGACGATGGCCGTTATCCGGTGTTTGGGTATCACACAGGAAAGTGCACGCAAAACCAGCGCATCACCATAGGCAAAGTCAACTTGATCCAAAGTGATTGATTCGTCGGGCAGGTCCATTGGCCTGCCGACAGTCACCTCTTCCTCAGCTTTCAATACGCGGCTTATTTTATCAAACGTCCCGTTGGCGGAAACCAAATCGCCAAATACCGTAATAAGTGCACTAATACGAATGCTGGCCATGCTGGATACGCTGAAAAAACCGATGACAACACCCAAAGATATTTCGCCCTTAGCAACCAAAACGCTGCCGATAATAAATGAAATAATGATCAGCGCAATGGGTGTAAGGCCTATGAAGGAAGCCATCAATTGATCATTCAGCATGGCAGTAACGCTGTTGCGAAATACACTTTTAAACTGATTTTTACCCAGAAATGTTTCTGCCTCCACCATATTGCTGCTGCGTATCAAACGCAGGTTCTTCACACGTTCAAGCAGATAGGATGTCGCATCAGCTTGAGACTGATACAGGCGATTCTGCGCCTTAAACACCAGTTTTCCGGTTAAAGCCACACTCAGCACTAACACAGGCACCAGACAAGCACTCCACAGCGTAAGCTCAGCACTGAAATTGTACATACTGCTCACCGCCAGATACAGGCCGTAGAGAGATGTGACTGTCATAATCACCACACCCATAAAAGCACTGGCTCGATTACAATCAATGGTGATTCGACTGACAAGACTTTCGCCGCTTTCTTTATCGTAATAACTCAGGGGCAGGCGAAGTATCTTCTTCCACAGTTTTGCCCGCACACCGATGTTGATCTTTTCCGACATTACATTATTACAGAAGCCGTTCCCAACAGCCAACACACCGCTGCCCAGCAGCAAAGTGATATACTTGACCAAATCATCCGTACGCAGGTTGCCGGAGGAATCGACAACGTGGGCAGTGATCACCGCGCTGCCAATCATAGTATTCGCCAGCAACAAGGAGCTGACAATGCTGATCAGCACCAGAAGCCACGGAATTTTTACGCCGGAAAGCACCGTGCGGAAAGTATCAAAATGTCGTTTCTTCATGCTCGAGCCTCCTGACTGCACTGCACCAGCGAGCGATACGCATCGCAGCGGGCCATCAGATCATATGGGCTGCCGCTGTCAATGACCTTCCCATCCTCCAGGAAAATCACATGATCCACCTGAGAAAGCAGACGTAAATCATGGGTTATCATCAGCTTGGTGGTGCCGCGGAAAAGTTCCAGCAGCTTTTGCTGCACGTTCAGCGCAGAGTGTGCATCCAATTCAGAAGTGGGCTCGTCAAGCAGCAGGCAGGGCTTTTTTTTCAACAGTTCTCGAGTCAGTACAATTCGCTGGCGCTGTCCGCCGGAGACTGACGAGCCACTAATAGACAGGGAGGCATCAAAACCGGCATCAGTGCTGTTCACCAACGGCATGATACCTGTTTTTTGAGCTGCATCTGTCAACTCCGCATCAGACACATCGCGCTTGATACCGTAAGTCATTGCAGAGCGCAATGTGCCTCCAAAAATTCCTGAATCCTGCTGCATATATGCAAAATGTTCACGGTATGATTGCAAGTCATACTCCGCGACATTCTTGCCAGCTACTGTAATAGTCCCCTCGTTGGGGACATACAGACGCTCAATCAGGTTGAGCAGCGTCGTTTTGCCGCTGCCGCAGCGGCCCACAAGTGCGGTCGTTTTGCCGCAGGGAATGGTTACACTCATATTGCGCAGTACCAGTTTATCACCATAGGCAAAGCAGACATTGTTAAACACAATATCGCCATCTGCGATTGGTTCGGCAGGCAAAGCGGTGATCAGGTTTTCCTCCGGAGCCTTAAAAGTTTCGACCATACGGGCGGCTGCGCCCTGCGCACCTTTGATGTCGCTCCATGAACTCGTCGCGTCGTTGACACGGGATATTATCTGACTCACAAACAGGAAGAATGCCACCCATTCCTGCATGGAGATGAAGTGCTGTTGCAGTAGATACATGCCAAACACAATGGGTACGCCGCGCTGCAGAACTTCCATCAGGGTGGATGCCGCATCGCCCACAAGGGTCACCTTGGCGGAACGAATTTTTGCATCATATAGCTGCTTGGCTGCATCCAGTCCATTCTTCTCCTCCTCTTTTTCGTTGGTATAAGCACGAATGAGAAAAATGTTAGCGACACGCTCAGCGAGATAGCCGGTGAGCTTTCCGATCTTACCGAATATGCCTGCATTAACCTCATACTGCCAGCGCCCAAGTACGATCACATATATCACGTTAACGGGCACAAGCACCAAAATAGACACGAGCAGTCTAAAATCATAGCTATTGAGCGTAAAACACACACGCACCAGATAATACACACTGGGGAGCAGAGATATCAACTGTGTTATCAATGAGCTCACTGCTGTTTCCGCATCATTGGTGAGGATACTCATTAAGTCAGAAGGGTTATGGGTATCGTAATAAGCCATATCCAGACGGAGCATGCGGCCCCACAGCACCTCCTTGGCTCTGCGCACGGCTACCGACGAAACCCAGGCCAAAAGAATCATGGAACTGAACATTAGTGCATAATTCAACACATTATATGTGATGGCAGAGGCAAGCGCAGTGCCGGTAAAATCTCCACTGAACAGAGCGGACGTACTCACCGGTACATAGGACATCACTTCGGAATATCCCAAGTCGACTATAAAACCGATGGCAATCAACAGCCATGGCATTCGAATATAGGGAATCAGCCGAAAATAAGACTTCCAGTCACCACGTCCAAAGCCAGCCTTGCGATGATTCTTCCCCTTCAAGTGTATTTCCCCTTTATAATAAGAATATCCCTTCCCGGGTCTGCTTGCAGGAAGGGACATAAGTCATTTTAAAATAATCATTCAATCTCTGTCATGCCAGACTCTGACAGATTATTAATCCAAGTGTCCAGATCAGGGACGAAGCTTTCCATCGAGGCAAAAAAGTCCGCATTCGAGGTAACGACGTATACAACACCATCCACCTCACCCGTTCCGGTAGTTGCCTGGTAATCCGCGGCCTGCTTCTCGGTTTCGTATATTTCCACGCTGTACATATATACACCCTTGCCCTCTTTGCCATAGAGAACGGAAAACATATACCGGCAGCCGTCGGCATAGTGGTCGTCGCTTTCCAGGATGGGCTTATACAGGGCAATTCGCTGATCATACTCTACACCTTCGGGGTCAGTAACAGTGTACATATCCATCAGGTTGACAGTAGCGGAATCATCTTTTACTTCGGTGCTTTCTTTAGCGGAATCATCTTTTACTTCAGCGCTTTCCTTAGTGGAATCAGCTTTTACTTCGGCGCTTTCCTTAGGAGAATCAGCTTTTACTTCGGCGCTTTCCTTAGGAGAAGAGCAGCCGGGCAGAACAAGAACCAGCATCAACAGTGCCAGCAGCAGAGCGGCGATACGTTTCATGAGACAAACACTCCTTATTGATATAGCCGTTATTGGAATAATAACAGCCTTTTAATCAGCTCAATATATCATTAGACACGAAGTGTAACAATGCAAACACTCTATTCGGTGAGTTTTTGCACATATTCAGTCTTTCTGATGCGGTATTTGATGGCTACAGCAAGCGCATGCATTGCATCATCATACACTCCTTCAGTTTGGCATATTTGTTTCGGCTTACAGGCACAGTGCTGCCGTCATCCAGATGGGCTTCATATGTGTTGCCAAACTTGGTTCCCTTCACCTGCAAAATGCGGGCCACGGGCACCAGAAACGACTGATGCGTTCTGTAAAAGTTGTGGCTGACAAGCATTGTCTCCAATCGATCCAGCGTATACGTGACGCGGTATTGCTCACCGCGCTGGCAATGTACCTCGCATGTGCTGCCATTCTTCGCAATGTAGCAGATATCATTCGGATTCAACAACACAAAGCCCGCATTGGTTTCAATCATGATGCGAGGTGAATTGCAATTGGCCTGCCGCTCTTGAAAGCGCTCGAATGTACGCTCCATGCGGAGTATATCCACGGGCTTGGTAAGGAAATCAAAGGGCTCATAATCATAGCTTTTGGCACCCATATCCATATGACATGTGAGAAT
>Ga0183096_1001539_pt1 | contig 19186 bp, 10 predicted proteins | sample Biomet5_FD_127791 | JGI IMG/M metagenome (GOLD analysis project Ga0183096, IMG submission 127791) | Microbial communities from bioreactor (seeded with sewage sludge) at LBNL, California, USA - Biofuel metagenome 5 (version 2) (version 3) | ecosystem: Engineered > Bioreactor > Anaerobic >... | reverse complement strand
TCTCTACGACAAGGAGACCCATACGTTCTCGGCAGATTGGGATTCGTTCGCAAAACTCTGCGAGACAAACAAACTCGTGCTGTTCTGCAACCCCCACAACCCTTCCGGCATCGAATTCGGAGCCGACGACCTGACGAAACTCTGCACGATCGCGAAGGAACATGGAACCGTCATCATCTGCGATGAGATTCATGCCGACCTTGCCTTCGGCAAGCACATTCCGCTCCCCCTCATCGCGAGCCAGTGTGGGGCGAAGGCCATCACCTGCATGGCGCCATCCAAGACCTTCAATATCGCAGGAGAGCATTTCTCCGTCGTGGTGACGGAGGACAAGGAGATCCGGGAAGGGCTTGAAAAGCGCAAAGCCCAACTCTTCTGCGGAGAGACTTCCTATTTCTCCACCACTGCGGCCATAACGGCGTACAAGAACGGCTTCTCCTGGTTGATGGAGCTGCTCCCCTATCTTCAGGAGAACATCTCGTTCATCGACACCTATTTCAAGGAACAGGTGCCAGAACTAGTCTTCATCAAACCTCATGCTTCGTTCATCGGCTTTATCGACTGTGCGGGAATCCTGCCCTTGGTAGAAGCGGATGCCAAGGCGCATCCGGAATTGTATGACCCGAAAGAGAGCCCCGCGGGCGGCATCATGAGCCGCTTCTTCGGCCAGAGAGCCAGTGTCGCCGTCAACGACGGAACATGGTTCGGCGGAGAAGAGTACCGACAGTTCGTCCGATTCAACTACGGAGTGCGCAAGGAGAACATCGTCCATGCCATGGAGAGGATCAAGCTTGCGGTCAATTTCCTGAAGAAAAGCTACCAGGAAGCGTAAAAGCGACGAGGCATCCTGAGCAAAACGGCAGGATGCTTCATGATATCAGACTTTCCTGATGTATGCCCTCATCTCAAAGTAGACGATCACGTACTTGTACAGGTCATATCCAAGGTAGGCGTATTTTTCCGCATAGGCATTCTCTTCGATCTGCTTTTCGCCTTCCGCAAAAAGTCCTTCCATTTCCTTGAGTTCTTTTGTCACCTTTTCCTCAATGATGATGGCCTTGTTGTCCGTGCTCACCAAGGCAAAATCAGCGAAGCCTTTCCTCCCCTGATCCCGACTCAATATCTCCCACTTCGGTATCTTCGTCATGGCAAGAATCGCCGCAAGGAAATAATGGAAGCTGTTCTCGCTGGTGTCCTTGTCCCGTATGACCAATACAGAACTGATGAGGTCGTTGACATATTTCTGTGCATTCCTGATGTCGCCACGGAGAAGTTTCGAAATAAGATAGGGGGTCTGCTTTTCCGTCACCTCATCATTGTATTCGCTCACAAGTTCTTTGAAACAGGTGAGCACCTCCCTGTTCGGAATACGGAGCGTATAGGTGCCATCCTCCTGTGCCTGCACAACCGTCAAATAGCCGGAAAAGAGCAACGTCCCTATGATGGCGGCGTCATTCTCCATCATCGTGCTGTAGACGATGGTGTCGTCCACATGGACATTCTCCACGGACGAACCGGAAAGCAATTTCTCGAAAGTGTTCCGCAACTCTTTGCCGGCTGAAGAGGCGAGCATCTCCCGAAGCAAGGCGTCACCGGATGTCGCCGCCCAGTAGTTCCTGCAGACCGAGGAATGGTCACAGCGCGCCGACTCGATGAACTTCAACAAACTGAACGGATTGTAAATAGAGTACTTTCCGATATTGTAGCCGTCGTAATTGTCCTTCACATCGTCCGCCCGGTCGTCAAGACCATAGGAATGGAGCAACGCAGCAGTCTCCTCTTTCGTGAAGCCGAAGTACTGCGCATAGACAGGATTGGTCACCGAATAGATGCCAGGATTGTTCAGCCCGGTGAAGATCTGGTTCTTGGCGTCTAGAAGACAACCCGTGATGACGCCTGCCTGCAGGTTGTCATTCGTCTTCAACCCCTTCGAGAACATCGCACTGATGATGTCCACCACAAAGTCATAACACTTGTTCTGATGGGCGGTGTTCAAGGGAACATCATACTCATCGATAAAAACAACAGGCTTCACCTTGTGGTAAGCATACAACGCCTGAATGAGCAGGGAAAGGTACTTTTTGAAATCACCTTTCGTTCCCCTGCCGTCAGAAATCCGGTCGAATGTCTCCCTGTCACTGGAAGAGGTCAACATCGATTCCGCATAGGCATGCCGCTTGTACTCATCCTTCAGACAATCGTTGAATGCCTCCAGGAACTCCGCTTCATTCCTTCACGTCTTTAAGGGTCAGCGAGATGACGGGGAACCTGTTCTGGAACTGCTCACAGATTTCCTTCTCCTTGGATATGGCAAGACCGTCAAAGAGATAGGCATTCTCTTTCTCGTCGATGTCGAAGAAGTACTTCAGCATGGAGAGGGTCAGGGTCTTCCCGAACCTGCGGGGGCGGAGAAACAGCGTGACACCGTTCAGCGCCGGTTTCGATTTCCTGACAGGAGCATCCGTCTTTTCATCGCTCACGATAAAATTGACGAGATCGGCGATCAGTCCGGTCTTGTCGACATAGCAGTATTCACTGTCGATGAGCGTCTTGAAGTTCTCGATGCCGATCCTGATGCTTTTGCCTATACGTCCTCCCTGTCATCTTCAGTATAATGGCAAACAGGGAAGAATGATAGTGAGAAAAAGTGTACCCCAAAATGGGATTACACCATAAGTTTCTCCGCACAATCATGCAATGCTTCGGAGAAGGAAGGATGGGGAAAGACGGTATCGGCAAGTTCCTTGACGGTAAGAGGTCTCGCAACGCCCCAGATCATCTCGCTGGACGCTGGGCCCAAGAGATGCACACCAAGTATCTTTCCGCTCTTCTTGTCCGCCACAACCTTCGCCATTCCAGGTGCCCTCTTCCCTTCTTCGGCAAGGAATCGTCCATTGCTTCGAAGGAACGAGACTGCAGAGGCCACTTCAAAACCCTTTTCTGTCGCCTGTGCTTCCGTCAAACCGCAACCTGCAGCCTCCGGCTCCCCATAGACCGCCCAAGGGATAAGAGAGGTGTCAAACCTCTCTTTGCCTGTCCCATAGAGGGCATCAGTTGCAATATGGGCCATCTTTTCGGCACTGTGAGCCAAGAGACTGATTCCGTTCACATCCCCGATGGCATACACCCCGGAAACGGATGTTTCCATATGCTCGTCCACGACGATGCCCTTTCGTGTCGCTTCCAAATGGAGATTGTCCATACCATCAAGATTCGGTCTTCGGCCTGTGGCGATAAGGACAAGCTCAGCATCTACAGACTGCTCCACTCCCTTTGTGTCGACGAATACAACTTTGCCACCTTCAATACGCTCAACTTTTGCCCCGGTATGGAATGAGACGGAAGCCATGGCACGACGCATTAGTTTGGCGAGTTCCCCATCCATCATCGGAAGAATCTCAGGAAGCATCTCAATGACATCGACCTTGATCCCGAGCAACGAGAAATAGGAAGCGAACTCGATGCCGATGACCCCGCCGCCGACAATGGCGACGGAGCTGGGAAGGGAAGCAAGAGAGAAGATGCCGTCGCTTGTCACCACATGAGGATTATCTTTTGCCCCTGGAATGGGAGGAACGGCAGGAGATGAGCCGGTTGCTATGAGCAGGTGTTCCGTCTCATAACTTGTCTCGCCTATCGTGACATGATGTGCATCAACACATAGGGCATTCCCCTTCACGACATCGACATGGCTCTGTTTCTCAAGGAATGCGATGGAGTTTCGCAGCGTCGTCACCGCATCGTCTTTCCATGCGAGTGCCTCTCCAAAATCATAGGAGACATCCCCATGCACCCCGAGATGGGCGCCCTCTTTTGCCGCATGGTACACTTTCGCACCATGAAGCAAACTCTTTGCAGGAATGCAGCCGCGATTGGCGCATACGCCACCCAGTTCATCCTTTTCCACAAGGAGCACGTGCTTTCCCAGCATGCCAGCCCTTGACGCCGCAACATAACCACCCGGTCCACTGCCGATCACGATAAGATCATAATCCATGAGGAAACTATACCATGGAAAGCCAATGTATGGTTGATTCTTTCCTCACTATTCCAGATAAGAGCCTTTCATGGGACTTGCCGCATGTTCAGAGAAAAGGCGCAATACACCTTTCGTATATTTCTTTGGTTTGGGGACCCACTGCTTCTTCCTCATCTCCAGCACTCTCATGATCTCTTCAGGACTCTTCCTGACTCCCTTGATACCGACGATGTCCAGTTTTCTTGCATCCAGGTCAATCTCGATGAGATCGCCTTCCTCCACCAGTGCGACGGGGCCACCATCAGCGGCCTCTGGACTGCAATGTCCGATGACCGGTCCTGTAGAAGCGCCAGAGAAACGTCCGTCGGTGATCAAGGCGATGGAACGTCCAAGTTCCTTGTCGCTGGAGATCGCCTCCGACGTGTAGAACATCTCAGGCATACCGGAGCCCTTTGGCCCCTCATAGCGGATGAATACCGCTTCCCCTTTCTTCACCTTGTGCTTGAGTACGGCATCAAGACAGGCTTCCTCGCTGTCGAACGGATGAGCCATAAGCACAGCCTTCCACATCTCTTTCGGACAGGCAGTGTGCTTGATGACCGCACCTTCCGGGGCAAGGTTCCCCTTCAGGATCATGATGCTGCCGTTTCTACCAATTGGCCTTGACGAAGGACGGATCACATCTTTCCAAGAAAGGGAAACACCATACCGTTTGTTGAAACCTGCCATGCCATCTTCACATCGCTCATAGTATCCGTTTCCTTTCAATTCTTCGAGGTTCTCCCCAAGCGTCTTTCCCGTCACTGTCATCACATCGAGATCAAGCGCACCCTTGATCTGTTCCATGATGCGTGGGACTCCTCCTGCATAGGAGAAGCATTCCGCAGGCCAACGGCCGGTGGGACGGACGTCAAGGAGATAGAGAGCGTTCCTGTGAAGGCGGTCAAAATCGTCTCCTGTTATCGCAATACCCAGTTCATGGGCAATGGCGGGAAGATGCAACAGTGCGTTGGTGCTTCCCGAGATGGCGGCATGCACCAATATGGCATTCTCAAAACTCTTCTTCGTGACGATTGAGGAAGGCTTCATCGACTTGTCTCCAGCAATCAGCACAGCCCGCCTTCCTGCTTCCATGGCATAGGAAAGCAGTTCCCCGCTCGTCGCAGGCATCAGGGCGGAACCGGGAAGCGCCAAACCAAGCGCCTCAGCCATAATCTGCATGGTGGAGGCGGTGCCGATGAAGGAACACGCTCCACAGCTTGGACAGGCGTTCAGCTTCGCCCAATCGAGTCGCTCCTTGGGTATCTCTCCCCTTTCATACTTGGCGCTGTATACGCCAAGTTGTTCCAGAGTCAGCATATCAGGACCAGCATGCATGGTGCCACCAGAGACAACAATGGAGGGAATGTCCAGTCGTGCAAGTCCCATCAAATTCGCAGGCAACCCCTTGTCGCAACTTGCAATGAATACTCCCGCATCGAACGGAGTGGCGTTCCCATGAATCTCGATCATGTTGGCGATCATTTCCCTGCTTGCAAGGCTGAAGTTGATGCCGTCAGTACCTTGGCTCTCGCCGTCACAGATGTCCGTGCAGAAGTATCGGGCACCGAATCCGCCAGCCTCAAGGACACCTTTCCTCACCGCTTCCACCAGACGGTTCAAATGGGCGGAACCAGGATGGCTGTCCCCGAACGTGCTCTCAATGAGCACCTGTGGTTTTGCCAAGTCTTCTTCTTTCCATCCGCTACCGATTCGAAGAGGATCCATCTCAGGCGCCAACGTCCTCATCTTCTGACTTTCAAGCATTTTCATCTTCCCTTTCAGATCATTCTTTATTTTTCATCACTAACTGACATATCTCTTTGGATATCCGAAGTTCCGGATTGATTGAGACTAGGAGCAATAGAGAAATCTTCTTCAAGGTCTTGTCCAATGCCGTTTTTTTCATCTTCCAGTCTTCCGTCGTCACGTTTCCTGAAGATGTGCTCTTTGATACCCCATGCTACTGCCGCATCAACCGTTGTCTTGAACTTCTCGGTACAGGCCTTGAATGAGAAGCATTCTTGCACCAAAGGATAAATGTCATCTTCGTCCAATACAAAACTTCTTTCCAGTCTGAACAGCAAATAGTTGCAGATTTCCTGGAATGGAATCTCATTGATAGAACGTTGGTCAGGAGTGGATCTTCTGAAAGAACGGTATCCGATAGGTTCTTTGTCTTCAGGCCAATAGAAGTCGTTTTCTTCCGGATCTGGACTGGTCGAATAGAGAACCGTTTGTGAGGTACGCTTTATACCTTTCTGTTTCACCAAGAAGTTGTAGCAATCGTTGAACAGTTCCTGAATCCGATTTCCAGCCCTTGACACGCCAAACTCAATTAAGACCGCTTTTCGAGCCTGAAAATCCGAAATCGGTCCATAGGTATTGATTACTTGCTCGAGCATATTTTCAATCGTTTGTATGGAATTATAGATATCCTGAGATACATCAATCCCCTTTACTTCAGGAGTATGATATTCCTCCTCAAAATAGATTGTTTTCTCGATGGCAACGAGTTCGGCATCTTCTTGATTGGTTAGTTGTTCCTTGGTTTCTGACTTGTCAGATTCTTCTTGCTCCTGTGGAGAATCAAAGGCTTTTTGGACGGACTGCACCAAGAATTCCTCTGCATAGTCTGGTTTTTCATACCAATCCATGGTGTATACCTTGACAATTCTCCACCCTCGCATTTGAAGAAACATAGGACGCAAAAGTTCCCTATCCCTTGCCGTCTTGGCAGTATTCGCTACCGGTCCGTCAAGGACAATTCCTACTTTGAATGTCTTCTCATCCTCACCATAAACTCCAATATCCACCTTAAAATTGGATTCACCAATATCATATTCGACATGATATCCATGAGCGGTAAGTGACTCTCCTATCCTTTTCTTGATGGGATCAGGCATCGTATTTGAGCTTTGCCCCTGGATGTTTTTTTCATTCGCATACAAAAGGAACGATGCCAAGTCCTGAAGTCCTTTGCTCTTCAAATCCTTCTTCACAAGATCGCTCGGATTCATGATGGAGAAGATTACCATCTCTTCCTTTGCCCGGGAGAAGGCCACATTCAGTCTTCTCTCTCCTCCCGCTTGCTGGATTGGGCCAAAACGAAGATCAATCCTGTCCGGATTGTCTTCAGTGGGACCAAAACAGGTCGAAAACAGAATCACGTCTCGTTCGTCACCCTGGACGTTCTCGATATTCTTCACGAAAAGTTTCTGGTCGGCATACTGATCACTGTCAACGAACCAATGGGATTGTTCGGCAAGTTTTGGATAAACATCAAACAGGGAATCCAACCTATCCCGGATTGCACTTTGCTGCCGTTCGTTGAAGGTGATGATGCCCATGGATTTTTTCGACAATTGTTCATCTGAAAGTCGTCTACAGACCTCATCGGTGATTGCCTTGACTTCCGCAGGGTTCGGTTCTTGGGATTTCGGATAGTAATACCCTTTGACCTTCACGAAACTCACATGACTCACAAAAGCATCCACGGATGGATATGTCAGCAATTTGTTCTGGTAGTATTTCATATTGCTGAACTGGATCAGACTCTCATGTTTGCTACGATAATGCCAATGCAGGAACACCTCAGGCATGTTGATGGCAATCACATCATTAAGGATGCTCTGGAGATCAGCCTCGAAGTTATAATTCTGTGAGAAATCATCCTCCGAATCCTTCTTCTGGAAGAATGACGTAGGAGGCATCTGTTTGGTGTCTCCAACGACAATGACCTGTTTAGCCCTCGATATGGCACCGATGGCTTTGCTTGTGGTCAACTGGGATGCCTCATCAAAAATGACCAAATCGAATGGCTTCAAGGAAGGGTCGAGATATTGGGCTACCGACAAAGGACTCATGAGAAAACAGGGAAAGAACCTTGCATAGTAATCAGGAATCTTCTTGAAGAATTCCCTTATCGAAGTGCCTCTCCCCTTATTGGAAATCATTCGCTTAATGGAAGCGATTTGACTGATGTTCGAATTGCAGTCCGGCTTGTTCTTCTCCAGATGAAGCAAAAGTTCGTTCTGGGCCTCATCGTCATAAGTTCTCTCGCGTTTCCGATATTCTTCCTCACGGGAGGAAGCAAACTCGCTATCGAATTGGGAGAGAGCCGGAGAATCGTCTATTATCTTGGTGACGATTGTCCTATAGAAGGCAAGTTCGTAATCCCTTGAGATGTCCTTTGGCGATTCCTTGCCTTCATCGATGGCCGAAACGAATTCATTGGCATGAGTGTCAGCAAGTACGACATCCCTCTCATGCATGAAAGCACAAAAGTCGGAATACTCCTGTTGGTCAATACCATCAATCAATGAGGAGATTTCCTTGAGGGAACCTGTGTTCTTCAGGATTACAGACTTCGTGGAAGCAGCGACATACGAATCCAAAACTTCCACCGTCCTGTTCATCTCATCCGTAATATTCTGCTTTTTTACCAACAGGGACACTTCGTCATTCGAGACAGATGGTATAATTCCACGTATCTTGTCCATGAACCTCATGATAGTGTTTATCTTTGCGCCAAAGCTTTCCAAATCACCACCAGATTTGAGTTCGGCATCAAACAACTGCATCAACTCGAAAGGAACGGTATTGGCGGTACATTCCTCTTCCTGTTTCGCTTTCATGACAGCCGAAAGACCGTTGATTGTCTCATTCATCCTTGCCTTGTCAATTTTCTCCGACGAATAGGATTGTAGGGAACGAAGAAGTTGTTTCTGCAATGCCCCTTTCTGGAATAGATTCGCCGTAAACAAGGAACGGGCTTGTTGTACGAACTCGTTTATGGTCGATACATCGAAGACAGTATCATCCATTTTATAGGGAAGCTTTGCTTTTGCGTTCTGCGTCTTTTCTTTCGCATCTTGATATATATGGAGCATTGTGAGAATCTGCTGCTGTTTCCCTTGAAGGAATGATACAGGTACATCAAATTTCTGGATTTCAGCCACTATGGGGGAAAGACTTTTCAAATTTGCACTGACGCTCTCTATCGGAGAATCCAATACTGTTTTCAGGAAAGGAAAGTCTTCCGCAAAATGCTGCAAGGCATCCCCTTTTCTTGTTTCCAACGAGAAATAGTCCGATATCTCGGTTTGTATGGATGTAAGGTTGGGCACATCCCCGACAGCATGGAACAATGTCGATAAAGGTTTTTCACTCAGGGGTGCAAAACGTGCCGCTTTCTTTGCAAAAAGGACCAACTCCTCCACTATGTCGTTCCTCTTCATCTCTGACAAAGACATCACGGATACCGGGTCGACCAATAGGGTCGTTGCACTGTGCTCCTCGGCAAGCTCCTGCCTGCAGATAAGGTCATATAAAGACAATCCCTCGTATCGTTCATTGTTGATTTCCTCTATCATCAGATTCAGTCTTGCCCTTCTGTCGGCAATGTCGCCGACGAGACTGGAGTATTGGGAACGATGGGGATTGGTATTGTCACTGAGCGCTTCCTCGAATTGATTAATGATGTGCTCTTTGGTCGCTTTGGTGGAATGGAGTTCGAGAACAAATTCCTTCAACCCGACCTTGTTCAGATTCCTTTGGACGACTTCCAAAGCGGCGCGTTTCTCGGCAACGAACAACACCGTCTTGTCCGAGGCCAAACTGTCGGCGATGATGGCGGTAATGGTCTGGGACTTGCCGGTTCCAGGAGGCCCTTGGAGAACGAAACTGCATCCTTCCTTCGCCGCTTTCACCGCCCCCATCTGTGATTCGTCACAGGATACGGGCAGAACCATCTGCTTGATGTCCTCATCAGAAACCGTTGGTATCGGAGTATACGAGAACTCAAGATGATTCTTTATCAGTGAGGAAGTCAAGGGATTCCGTTCCAGAGCATCACGTCGGGAAAGAAGGTCGTTGTAAATAATGAATTGGGAAAAAGAAAAAATGCCAAGGACGGAATATGGAATTACCGACCAATTGGGCATCTTCTCGATGCATGTGTTGATCGTGCGGAATATTTTATTGATATCCAACCCGGAATCATCTGTAGGCAGGTTGTCCTTGCTGAAGTTGATGTTGACTTTGTAGTCCTGACGCAACTTCTCAATGATGGAGTAATTGAGAACGCATTCCGCATCTCTCTTCTTGATTTTATAGTTTCGTGACGAAAGTCTCATGAGTTCGACGGGCATCAGGATGATTGGTGCGAAGCGTGATTTCTTTCCCTCGTACCAATTCAGGATTCCCAAGGCAAGAAACAATGTATTGGCTCCAGTCTCTACGATATCGGAATTAGCCTGATAGAGAATGGTCTTCAGTCTCTTCAGCAAGTCCTGCTCATTGAGATTCGCCAAAAGTTTGTTGTCTTCTATACCATCGGCAATGAACTTCTTCAACCCCTCATCGTTGTAAAGGGGCGTCACACTGAAATCCGGTATCTGCGAATCGAGCGGACTTTGTTTGATAGAGAACTCACATCCAGCAGTAAGCTTGTCCTCCAGTTTGTTGATGTCTGAATCCAAAATAGCAATCAGGCTTTTTCTATTCGGATTCAGGCTGATGAGCACATTACGGGTACTCAAATCCAAAAGTTTCTTTCCCCAATAGGTGATCTTGTCCGTTTCTTTCTCATTGGAGATGGATACGACCTCATCGGAAGAATAATCGTTGTCGTCAAGATTTAGACTTGAGATATGGTTCGCATCATCAAAAGCCTCGACTTTTCCTCCTTCGGAATAGCGATCCATCTGAATGGGAAAAATGCCAAGGTTCCTGCAACTGCAGACATCAACAATAGTCAATTGGTCCTTGCACTGTTCCGCATTCTCCTCCGCAACATGACATGCTGTCATGAAATCAGAGGAATTGCAGATGCACGTTGTCTCTATGAGACAAAAACGCCTTTTCCCTGCTATCAGTTTGTTCACCAGAACAGAACCGTCGTTCGACGTGGCCTCCCCAAGATTCTCATCAGAAAGCCAACAGCCGACGAAGGCATGATCGGGAACCAAGACAATGAATGGATTCAGATGTATTGCCTCAAGTATCGAGGCGAAAAGCAACGTACTGTCGAGACAGGTCGCTGTATGGGAAGAGACTATCGTATCCACCATCCGGATATTCTGACCTTCTCCCGTAAAGTTCTTCGGTGGCAATGCATAATTCAGCTTGAGATCCCTGAGCGTATCATATACAGAGGCACAAAACAGTTCACTCCGTTTAGGAGATGCCTGTTTGTATCCATCCAATTCAGGAGCCTCTCCCCTGGCCCTCATCTTCTCGCTGACAAGATAAGAGAGTTCGCCCACCATCTCGGCATTAGGAGTGACAAACACGCTCAGTTCCCTTTCACTACCACTCCAATGGTTATAGGGGAACACCTTGATGTCCTTCGCTATCCGATCTTCATAACTCTTTTCTCCATAGGAGAAGGAAAAAGTTGTGACGACCTCCGCCTCGAATGTCTCAGAAATCCTTGAAAGAACAGTTGGAATGAGTTCAATCTGGAAATCCAAGTACTTGTCTTTCTTGAATTTCGGTAGAACAATGGTGAGCGGTTTCATATAGGAATCAGGTCCTGAGGTTACTGAAAGCGTACCCTCGACAGGGTCGTCTGTGGAATTGGACAGCCATACAGAACACTGGAATGTGATTTTGGCCCTGTATTGGGAATAACAAAGCTTCTCGGATGAGAATTCAATAGTCTGGAGGATGGTTGGAACGACCTTGTCCTCCGATGACGGAATGCCCACAACATCATTCTCGCCATTCTGTGACTCTTCTGCATCAAGTATTGGTTTGTCTTGTACTACCATTCCTTCCTGCTCATATCCGCTCATTGTCTTTTCCCCTTGAAACTCAGTCTTGAAAAGTCACAATCATCAATCTTGCCCACAATGCTTTGATAAGATGAGTAGAATAGTTCATAACCAGTAGAAAGGCTCTTCAGCATGAATGCGAGTTTGATCTTTGGGACATCCTGTTCCTCCGAGTATACATCAAAGTCCCACTTGATGCTGTGAAAACGAGAATTCAGCTTGCTCTTGATATAGACATCCACAGTTTCGTTTTCCATTTTTCTAAAGAACTGGGATAATGCAAAGATTGTTTCCATATCGTTCTTGGATGGTGCTAGTTTTTCCCGGAAGGAAAAATCACTCACTGGTACTTCGGCAAACGACACGTTCTCAGAAAGAAAACAACTAGACAATTCCAAGGTCGTCAAAACATGCAACGGTGATTGGTCACCTTCATCCTCATATGGGCAGGATACCGAGATAAGTCGTTTGGGAACCTCTATTGGTGAATCATCAATCAAATCCATCATAGGAATGCTTCGCCCTTTCTTCCTTTTCTTCAAGACAATGAACATGACTATTGCGGCCAATACTACAGTAACAATTACCAGGAAAGGCCAAATGACCTTTTTAGGTTTTACAACAACAGCAGGAAAAGAAACGGTATCCTCATTCTGCATCATCGTTGACTCGGACATGGTTACCTGTGTCTGATTCGAAGCAACATCTTCCTTGGCACCTGTTTCTTGGTTTTCAACAGATTCCTTTTTTCCAAGTTGTATAGGTTTTGCCGTTTCATATAAGTCATCAGATGAAGAAACAGGTATTCCTTGAGAAATTGTGTCCATTTTTCCAGATTTGGCATCAACAGGTGTAGTCTCATCAATCTGATCGGAATTGCTAGTAACGACTCCGTTTGTATTTTCTTCCAATTCTTTCTGATTGTTTGGAAGTTGCGGCAAACTGTTACTAAGATTCTCAGAATCCCATGTGGATGTGGAATCAACTGACTGGACACAAAGTCCTGTTGTTTTCATTGACACTTCTGAAGATGTCATTTTACTAGTACTTTCTGAAACAGATTTTTCTTGCAATCCGTTTTCTTCAGTAATAGAAGAAGCATTATCAGTTTGAACTTCTGATAACTGAACACCACTTCGTGGAATCTCCATGGAGACATCTATGAATTCAGTACTATTGGAAGCATTAGTATTGGCAGTTGTTTGAGATCCTTTATCATCAACAGCGGAAGTATATGAAGTATCATTATTTGTTTGACCGTTAGTTGATTGAATACCACTTTTTAAGATTATCGTGGGAACTTCTATAGATTTAACACTATCAGCATTATCTGGAATGACAGTCGGTGCTACTTCGTTTGAAGTATCCAAGGTCTCAGATGCCGAATTTTGTACTAAAGTTTGTTTGTTTTCTTTCTGTTCTGATGCACTTATAGACAGTTTACTATCACTATCTTTCACAATAGGAACTGTCTTACTAGTCGTACAAGACGGAAAAACAAATACAATGCAAAGAAAAGCCAAAACTAATTTTTCAAGGTTAGACATAATGCTTACTATATCATAGAAGATAGATACATTGGGAAAAAGCATTCGCAATTAATCTTCATTTTCTACTACATTTCTCTTTTCTAATTATACGTTTCAAGTATTTCCGCCCTCTCCTTTATCCGTCAAAAGCCATTTCCAGACAGGCATCACCGTGATGGTCTTCCCATCGACGGTCAGCGTCTTCTCTTCACTATTGGTGAGTATCATGAGGTCAGACACCTCAGGCTTCTGTTTTGCAAGGACGACAAGGTTCCTCGTTTCTCTGTCATTCTTGACATTCTCAAGGGAATAGGCGACCTGAATGGCTGTTCCTTCTTCAGGGACAAAGAAATCCACATCAATTCCTGACCTTGCCGATTTAAGGAAATAGACACCTTCTCCGTACTGCTTGTACAGGGTTATCGCTACAAGGTTTTCAAGAAGAAGAGGCTCCTTGTCACATAAGAAAAGGTTCAGCAATCCATTGTCGCAAAAGTAGTATTTCGGAGTGCCTTCCTTCTCGGTGAATGTGGCAAAATAGTTCCTCACATGAAAGAGCAGGTAGGATTCTTCCGCATACCCGACATAATCAATGATGGTTTCCTTGCTAATGTTCAGCCCAATGGCTGACAAGATCGATTTGATCTTGGCGTAGGACATTTGGTCTTTTGTCGATTCGGCAAGTTTCTTCACCATGAGACGAAGCGCATTCGGATTTCTGACCTGATGGCGTGAAACCATGTCCCCGAGCAGGATTTTCTGGTATATGCTTGAAACATACCCACGCATGTCAGAATAAGAAAGCGATTCGGGAAAGCCGCCGAACTTGAGATATGTATCGAAATATCTCCGTACAATCCCCAGTTCTTTTGTCGAAGCGTTTTTCCACGAAATCTTCTGAGCCGAAAGGTATTCTCCGAAATCATACGGCCAGATGGTTTTCGTCAGGAAACGGCCTCCGAGCGTTGTCCCAATCTCGCCACTCAACATCTTTGCATTGCTTCCCGTGACATACACCCGCTCTTTCGCATCAGCCATTCTTCTGACGAATTTCTCCCACCCTGGCACGATTTGAATTTCATCGAAGAAAAAGAGACCCTTCTCTGAACTCAATTCAGACTGGACTTGAAGGATATCGTTGAAATCCTGCACCGAAAAACCATCCAACCGCTCATCCTCAAAATTGATGAAAACAATCCGCTTCCAATCAATGCCATCGGAGATCAAGTCTTGCACAATCTTATAGAACAAGGTGGATTTACCTGCTCGCCGGATGCCGACGAGAACATAGTTCGCATTCTTCTCGAAGACATGTGATCTCGGATTGATGACCGCATTCCGCACCACTTCATGCTGGTCGAATATCACCTGTTTCAAGATTCCGTGATTCATGCCATGCTCTCCTTTTTCTGCTCATCTGCACCTTTATGGTATAGTATACTTTACCATTATTCATGAATATTGTCGAGTATAGTATACCAATATTCAAAACAACAAAAAAAGAGAAATGGCTTTTACAGAAGCAGAAATGCAGATTCCTTCTTGAAATCATCCGGACCATTGACCTTCACGCAGGGAAAATCAGACTGGAACAACTCCTCATCCCCTCCACCCTTGGTGACATCATCGCCGAAATAGACGGCCTCATCATGAAGGATGCCCTGCTCCTTGCAGTACTGGTCCAACGCATAGTATTTCCCATATGGGTTCGGCACCATGTCAAACGAAGAGGAACCGCCGACAAAGACCCGATATTCGGGAAACAGTTTCCTCACTTTCTGAAGCGCCGCCTGACGTTTCTTCTTGTCCGGGTCGAATGCCAGCTTGTCGGAAATCATTGCTTTCGTGCCGAGAAGCGGAATGCATACCATGCCGGAATCCTGGAACTCCACCGGATCGCCTGTCCATTTTGTGAAGCCGTAGGCGTTCCGCAATACGGTGACACGTTCGCTTATGCTCTTCTTATCCCATCCGACCGTGACGCAATGGGTCGAGACGATGGTCTTTCGCACCTTGTCATAATGGGTCTCTTCCATGCCATAGTTGCCGATGATGTCGATGGGATACTCCCCCATCTGCCGGAAGATGCGCTCACTTGCGCCCGCTCCGACCATGACAAGTCTGTACCGCATTCCCAATTGATCCAGAATCGTTCTGTTTTCTTCCTGCAATGGGCTTCTGTGGACGGTGAGCGTTCCGTCCAGATCGAGCGCCACAAGTTTTATCTGTTTCTTTTCCATACTATTAAAAGACCCCCGGATTTCTCCGAGGGTCCGTTCTCCATTCCAACGGTTATTTGTTCACTGTTGCATACAGCGTGTTCCAATGGTTCAGCACCGCTTTCTTGTTGGCAGTGAGCCATGCGACATCACGTTTTACCCATTTGACATCTGCGGAATCAGGCAGATACGGGGTCTTGTACTTGGCTTTGGTGTTGGTGAAACGCAGCGTTCCAAGCGCATTGCCCAGTCTTGTCTGACCTTCGGCGCTCATCAGGTAATTGACCATCGCCTTTGCGGCCGCTTCGTGCGGGGCGCCCTTGATGACAGCGCAGCCGAATGCGAATGCGGAAGCACCCTCTTCAGGATAGACCATACGGATCTTGTCCGAACCGGACTTCAGCAATGTCGACGCACCATCCTCATAGGTCAACCCGACGACGTACTCACCGGAATCGACACTCTTGAAGCAGACGGAAGAAGAAGTGGAGATGACCAGCTTGTTCTTCATCAACGCCTCGACATAATCCCAAGCTTCCTTGCTGTCATTGCCATAGACGGCCATGATGTTTGAAAGGTTGTTCCATGCGGCGGAAGAAGAGTTCGGATCGGAAAGAACGATCTTGCCCTTCAATGCGGGATTCAACAGGTCTTTATATCCCTTGATGTTCAATCCAAGCTTCTGCTCAAGTTCCTTGTTGACGCAGAATACGACCGTCGAAAGGTGATCCAGATTGTAGAAACCATTCGTCGACTGATAATCCGGCATGATCTCGCTCTCATAATCGCTCAACCAATGCTCGAAGACATCACTGTAGGTGTCTCCATCGCTGCTGCTGAGGCCACCCCACATCAAATCGCCCTGCGGCTTGTTCTTCTCGGCGGTGATTCTTGCGGTCAACTCACCGGCGGAACCATTGACAACCTCAACCTCGACATCCGGATACTTCTCATTGAAACCGGAGATCAAGTTGTTCAAATCGTTTTCCGTCATCGTGGCGTACAGCACCAGATGTTTCCCGATGCCACCATCAGCCGGAGCCGTAGTACTCTCGGTCGCTCCATTCGCAAACACGACGGAACAGGCAACGAGACATGTCAAAAGCAGAACCAGAAACTTCTTCATAATCCACTCCTTTTCTGTATCTCAAGATGCATTTCGCATCCCGATTCCTAAAGACTCAAATCCTCCGACTTGCTCACCTTCAGATAGACCAAAAGCGAAAGCATGGTCAGCACCGTAAGGATGGCGGAGAATGCGCATGCAAGACCATAGTTTCCACGAGAAATGGCCACATAGGCGGACATCGTCAATGTGATGGTCCTGTTGTTGTAGAGAATGATGGAACTTGAAAGCTCCGTAACGATGGAGACCCAACTCAGAATCGCTCCAGAAAGAATCCCGCTTGCCATCATGGGAACGGTGACCTTCACGAACGTTTTCAGTTTCGAGGTTCCAAGGCTGATGGACGCTTCCTCGATGCTCATCGGAATCTGCATCAACGTGGCGTTGGCCGAACGTATCGTGTAAGGCATCCTCCGGATGACGAACGAGATGATCATGATGAGCATCGTGCCGGTCAGGACGAACGGCTGCTTTCCAAATGCGAGAATCAACGCGATGCCGATGACGGAACCGGGCATGATGTATGGCAACATGGAAAGCGTATCAATCGTGTGGTTCCAGAAATTTGGCCTGCGCACCACCAGATATGCGATCAGGACGGAAAAGAGGATGATGATTCCAAGAGCGCCCAGTCCAAGCACCATGGTGTTGCGTATGGACCTCCCCAGCAACTTCGTCGCTGCCAACTTATAGCTCGCCAGAGAGAAGCCCGGCTTGAACACCGCCTGGTCACAATTCCTGAACGACAGATAGATGATGTAAATCTGAGGAATGAATGAAATGGCGACCAGAAGATAGCAATAGAGGTAGATGAAGAATCCGGCTACCCCTTTTGGCTTCTTCTTCTGAATGGGATGCAACGCATTGATGGAGAAACGGAACTTGCTCGTCGCCCATTTCTGGATGAAGAAGACAAGCGCCGTGATCATGATGGCGATGACGGAAATGGCGGCTGCGAAATTGTGGTCCGTGCCATTCTCTCCGAGATACTGGTTGTAAATCTCAACCGGGAACGTCCGGTATCCTTCGCCGATCAACAACGGTGTGCCGAAATCAGCGAACGCGCGCATGAAGACGAGCAGAGCCGCGGCCAGCACCGTTGGCATGCACAGTTTCATGATGACGGAGAAGAACCTTTTCAAGCCGACACATCCGAGATTTGCCGAAGCTTCAATCAAGGTATTGTCGATGTTCTTGAACGCACCGTTCATATAGATGAACACCAGAGGAAACAGCTTCAGGGACTGGACAAGCAGAATGCCACCGAAGCCATAGATGCTTCCCAGTTCTATGTGCAGATAGTTCCGGAAAAACTCTGTGATAACTCCGGAGCGTCCGAGAAGCAGAATCCAGGAATAGGCTCCGATGAACGGAGCCGACATGCAACAGAGGACACTGACGACAAAGATGAACTTGGCGCCTTTCAGCTGGTAGAACGAATAGAAATAGGAAATGGGAACACCTATCAGCAACGTCACCAACGTGATGGCTACCGTGACCTTGAAACTGTTCAGAATTGTCTTGCTGTAATAGGGCTGAGAGAAGAACTTCACGAATTCTTTCAATGTGAAATGCCCATCCACATCGATGACGGACTGCTTCAGGATCTCGAACATCGGATAGATGAGAATGAGGCAGAACAAAGCAAGAAAAGCGATGGTGACGATTGTCCAGGTATCAAAACGTTTTCTGTTTTCCATCTTCCACCTCACCACGAATAGACGTTGTCGTTGACAACACCTTCGAGAATGTTCTCCGAACCATCGGCCGTGAAGATGTTGATCTTCTCCGCATTGATGTCGAGACTGACCACAGCCCCCTTCTTCAAGGTGCTCTCGATGGTGGACTCCCGAATTGACTCAATCTCCTTCTTGTCAGGAAGATGCATGAAGTAGTGGGTATTGAGCCCAAGGAATACACCGTCATCCACCACTGCGGTGAATTTCGTCGGTGTCTTGCTCATCAACAGTTCCTCAGGGCGTACGGACACAAGAACCTTCTGGTTTTTCTGCTGCTCTTTCCGAACATTCGTCATAATGACATCAAGTCCGCCCAGAAGCAGATGGGGCTTTCCTTCAACCATGGAGATGGCACCATCCAAGGTGTTCGACCTACCGATGAAGGAGGCGACAAAAATGTTCGCAGGCCGCTGATAGATGTTCTTCGGTGTCCCTATCTGCTGGATGACACCGCCCTTCATGACCGCGATGCGGTCAGAAACCGCCATTGCCTCTTCCTGGTCATGGGTGACATAGATAGTCGTGATTCCGATATTGTTCTGGATTTCCTTGATGACCGTCCTCATCTCGACCCGAAGTTTGGCGTCCAGATTGGAAAGCGGCTCATCCATCAGAAGCACATGCGGCTTGATGCACAATGCACGAGCCAAAGCCACACGCTGTTGCTGTCCACCGGAAAGCCGCTCCGGCATACGGTCCGCCAGCATGTCAATCTGCATCAGTTTCAGGAACTCATTCGCCCGGGAAGCGATCTCCTCTTTGGAGATCTTCTGATTC
>Ga0183096_1001534_pt1 | contig 19252 bp, 18 predicted proteins | sample Biomet5_FD_127791 | JGI IMG/M metagenome (GOLD analysis project Ga0183096, IMG submission 127791) | Microbial communities from bioreactor (seeded with sewage sludge) at LBNL, California, USA - Biofuel metagenome 5 (version 2) (version 3) | ecosystem: Engineered > Bioreactor > Anaerobic >... | reverse complement strand
ATTGACCGTCTTGCCGTCGAATGCGGTGCTCACAGTATACGGCTGATTCTTTACGTAGTTCGTGCTATCCGTCGGTACTGTCTGTGCGTAATCTCCGGTCGGCGCCGTGGTATCCCACTGATATGTAATATGATACTTAGCCGGTGTCACATCCGTGTGGCTCCAACTGCCGGTCAGCGTAACATCGCTGTCGCCCATCGTCTGATCGCCAGTCACAACAGTGTCGCCCAGTTTCCAGCCACTGAATGTCCACGTGCCTGTTATGTTGCCGTAGTCATCTTTTTCATTGATAACGGTGCTGCTGGTATACGTAGAATCTACCGTGTAGGTCGCGCCATATCCAACATTAGTGCTTCCAGTCGGTTTGGTTTCGCCCGCTGGAACATTCGTGCCCCAATCATATGTCACGTCATGCTTCGGCAGCGTGCAGGTGACTTTGGGAACGTCGAACGTGAATGTCTTGTTGGTTTCTGTACCGTTATTATTTACGGTATAGCTTAGTGTTGTCGTTCCGTTTGTGGGAACGCCGACAGTCTCGCCTGCGGTATTAATAGCCGCGTACAGCGCGTCGTTCTTTTCAATGGAAACGGTATAAGTCAGGGTATAGGTCTTGATCGTTGTGGTAACGCCGCCTGACGCTGATGTGGTGATGACAGGCGTTTGCTTGGAAAGATCCCAGCTGAGCGTCGAATTGCTCACGGAAATATATTCCTCGCTGGGCGCCGTCAGATCAACGTAGGGCGCCATCGGATCGTTTACGGAGAAATTCGCTGTGGATGTCGCATCCGTGATTGTTTTGCTGATGTCCGAGAGAATCTCGGAGATGGTCATGCCGTCGGTGGTATTATAGGCGCTGTTCAGCGCGGTATTTGTTTCTGGATTGATAACCTCGTTGCTGTTGTCCGTACCGATGCCGACCGCAATCAGATTCGCGGCGCTGTGATTCGTTTTCAGCATCTGAGCCTGAAGAATCGCGCAGGTCGTGGAAGGCTCGGTATTGTCGTCGGTACTGCCGGTATTGGCATCCGACTTGGCTGGAGCGTCGGTCAGCGCTGCATATGTAGTGGTATAGCAGCTGCTATCATGATAATGCCAATGCGGGAAGCCATACTCATCGTAATATTCTTGGCCCTGATAATAGCCGCAGTTCGGGCCGATTGTCGTTACGCTCGCCTTGTAGTAGCGGTTCGCGGCGCCGTCCGTCATATAGACAACATACTGGAGACTGGCTGTGGCGGTATCAAGCTGCTTGTCGGCTCCGAGGAAGCCCGCCTGGCAGTTGGTGCCTTTTGTATTGACCTTCGTCTCCACCGGCTGTCCATGTCTGCCGCCGCTGGTTGTCGTCCCATCGATTGCGGACCGAAGGTCGTCGCTTTCGTCGGCGTTCTTGTAAGTGTTTTTGGCGGTCGCGGCATCTTTTGTCCAGTCGCACAGGAGATTGTAACCAAGACCCGCGTAAGTGATGATCGCAACGCGATTGGTCGTATTTCCCGCGGGCAGCAGCGTATTGATGAAGTCATCGGCCGCAGACTTCATATCCGTCCACTTGTTTCCCGAATCCATACTCTCTGTTACGTCCATGACGATCACGACGTCGGCGGGTGTGGTCGTCGTTACGCTCGAGGATGTGGACTTCGTACTGACCGACAAGGTGATGTCGAATGTTCCGTCATCTTTCTTCGCAATCGTTTTTGAGCCTGTAATCAAGCCGTCTTCGCTGGTGCTTTCTGCTCCGTTATGGCTGATGGTGACGGGATTTTCTCCCGCCGCCAGCGCGGCCATCGGGAGCAGGCCGATCATCATGACGACTGCCAGGAGGACCGCAAGGAATTTTGTGAATCTTGTTTTCATCATTTCGTTCTCCTTTTTTCATGTGAGAACGAAGTGCTTGGCAGCGGTTCCAACGTGACGTTTCCGTTTTAGTCTCGCCGCTTTGCGCGCCCCGCTTTCGCAAGGGTTTGCCGTTTCATCATTTCGTTGCTGCATGGGTTTCTATGTGAACATTTTTGGATTACGGGTTCATGCGCGGGATCAGATCGCCAGGGGACGCGAGGAATCGGTGAGCGCGCCGTCCATGAGCTGGACCAGCTCCAGCGCGCTGCGGAAGTTGGCGCTTTGCTTTTTTTCGAGCCATTCGCAGCTTCCCTGCCAGCTCGCGTTCCGGCGGAACATGATGCACACGCGGAAGGAGGCGAGGGCTCTGCCGGCGGGTCCGGCGTCCGGCTCGCCCTTGGGCGGCGCGCCGGGCTGGAATTCGCGGGGGGTCCTGGTGCGCATCGGCGCGCCGACAACGTCGGCCTGCTCGTCCAGGAGCAGCAGCAGCTGGGTCAGGTTCTCAAACCGCTTCGGCAGCGGGTCCGTCGGGGTGATCAGCCTTCCCTGGAAGTTCTGCCCGTCATACGACAGGACGCGGATGGTGCAGAAGCGCAGCTCATTGGGAACGAACGCCCTGGATACTAGCTTCTCAATCACAATCACCCGCCCTTCACCGTCTTTTTTCGGACAGCACCGCGCATATTTTGGCCCGGTGTTTCCCTTACTACCCGCAGTATAACAGGCGGCGGTTATATTTCGGTTACATTCGAGGGGTTTTTCAAAAATTTTTGAAAATTTTTTTCAAAATATAACCGGAAAGGGGCGCGCGGCGGGGGAGACGGCCGCATGGACAGGATAGCACACCTATATTTATATATGGAATCGAAAAATGCGCCGCATCAGACAATATTTCCGCGCGGCGCGGAGGGGCGGAAAAAGCCCCCGGCAGGCGCGGAGGGCCGCGCGCTGCACGGGGGCTTTCGGTGATACGGGGATTCGGTTATTCGGCGGTCACGCCCGCCTTTTCCAGGATGGCCGGAATGTTGCGCTCCGCGCCGATGGCCATGATGTGCACGCCGTCGCAGAGCTTCTCGTCCTTGATTTTGGCGATCATCTCCGCGGCCATTTCGATGCCGAGCTTCGCGGGAAGGCCCTTGACGCCCAGCTCCTTGCCGCGCTCGCCCTCGGCCGCGAGCCGGTCGATCATGGCCTGCGGGACGGCGATGCCGGGGACGTTTTCATTCATGTATCTTGCCATGCCGGCGGCCTTGAGGGGGATGACGCCGGCCATGATGTGCGTGCGGATGCCGGCCTTGTCCACCTCGTCGAGGAAGCGCCGGAACATGTCGAGGTCGAAAATTCCCTGCGTCTGGATGTACATGGCGCCGCTGTCGACCTTCTGGCGCAGCTTGTTGATCTGCAGGAACAGCGGCTCGTACAGCGGCGTGACGGACGCGCCCATGTAGAGCTTCGGGGCCGGGCCCGTCAGCTCGTTGCCGCCGCAGTCGCAGCCGGTCTGCTGCATTTTTGCGAGCATTTTGAGGATGCCCACGGAGTCGAGATCGTAGACGGGCTTCGACTCCGGGCAGTCGCCCACGACGGGGTGGTCGCCCGTGAGGGCGAGGATCGTGTCGATGCCGAAGGACGCGGCGGAGAGCACGTCGCCCAGGATTCCCATGCGGTTGCGGTCGCGGCCGGTGATCTGGAGGATCGGCTCCAGCCCCGCCTGCTTCAGGTGGATGCACAGGCCGAGCGACGACGCCTTCAGGCTCGCGGACTGCATGTCCGTGACGTTGACGGCGTGCACCTTGCCCGCGAGCAGCGCGGCGGCGTCCAGCTGCGCGGAAAAATCGCAGCCCTTGGGCGGCGCCATTTCGGCGGTGACGCCGAATTTGCCGGCGTCCAGCGCGTTTTGAAGCACACTCATGATTTCTTCCCCCTTAAACTGACGGTTCTGGGGTAGGAAACATCCCGGTAGCCCTTGTCCTCGCGCGTCTGCGCGAGCTTGTCGAGCTGGCCGAGGGCCTCGAGCCGCTTATAAATGAGGATCCATGCGCAGTCGTTTTCGGGGTTGACCTCGCATTTGCCGTTCTTCTGGCCGCCGCAGGGGCCGTTGACCAGAGACTTGGCGCAGTGCGCGATGGGGCAGATGCCGCCCGTCTGGCCGAGGACGCAGTTGCCGCAGAGGTGGCAGGCCTCCTCCCACTGGCCGAAGCGCACGGCCTCGCCGAGAAACATCGTGTTGTTGGAGGGGTAGACGGGCACCGAGGCGTTGTTCGCGACGCACTGCACGCCGTCGCCGCAGGACATGCAGACGATGCAGTCGGGCTGGGCCGCCATGAGCGGCTTGACCTTTCCCTTGACGCCGAGGTTCATGCAGCAGTAGTCGGCGACCGCGGTGGCGACCACCGTTTTTCCGTGGGCTTCGAGATAAGTTTTGAGCTCCGCGATCTCCGGATCGCCGCCGGTATGGCAGGCCGTCGCGCAGCTGCCGCAGCCGATGATGGCCACGCGCTTCGCCTCGCCAAGCAGGCCCATCAGCTCTTCAACGGGCTTTTTTTGCGTGATGATCATGTGCAAATCTCCTTTGACTGCCGGGGGAAACCATCTCGTTTTCCCCGGAATATCTGTAACATATCATACAGTATATCGCATGAAAAATCAACCGTTCGGGCCGGAAAAGCCGTCCGCGTCAGCCTTTTTCTGAAAACCGTCCGCAGCGCGGGCCGCGAGCCGGTCGAGCCGCAGGAGCCGGAACAGCCGGCTGCGCAGGCCGTCGAGCAGCAGACAGGCCAGGAAGATGCCCAGCGCGGCGGCCAGCGTCAGCAGCGCGAGCAGCGGCGCGGAATGGGCGGCAAAGCCGGCGAACGCGCCCTTGAGCGCGCGCTCGAACACGAGCGGCTGCGTGTGGATGAGGTAGACGCCGAACGCCATCGGCGAAAAAAAGCGAATCAGTCCGGCCCAGAGCCCGCGCGGGCGCAGGCGCGCGGCCAGCAGCAGCAGGCAAACGGAGGCCAGCAGGATGCCGGGCGCGGTGTAGCTGACGAAAAAGTTCTCCTCCGCCGTTTCGCCGTACAGCCGGAGCGTCAGCGAACCGATGGCGTACCGGCTGAGCCAGGTGAGCGCGATCGCGCCCAGAAACGCGAGCGCCAGCGTCCGGCAGCGCCACCGCAGCGCGAGGCGGTACTTTTTGCAGTAGCCGCCGGTCAGGTACAGCGCGGCCAGCCACAGCAGGCTGTAGCCGCTGTTGGTGACAAACACGTCCGGATGCGGCAGCGCGGGCAGAAACACGCGCAGAACGAGCAGGCAGGGCAGCAGCGAAAAGAGCGCCGCGGCCGTCAGGACAAGGCGGCGGCAGGCGGCCCGGGGGAGCGTCTCCAGGGCCCTGTTCAGCAGGGGCATGAAGAAAAAGAGGCCGAAATAGCAGGTGAAATACCAGTACCGCTTCGTGACGACCGGGAACAGACAGCTCAGCCAGTCGGACAGGCCGACCGTGCCGGGCTGCAGGACGGCGAACACGGCGGTGCCGGCGAGCATCCAGAACACGACCTGCAGCCACAGCCCGACGATCCGGCGGTAGTGCACCTGCCGCCCGGCCATGACATAGCCCGACGCGAGGCCGAAGCAGTCCACGGAGCAGTAGCCGATGATCTCGAGAAGCCACGCGGTCTCGCCGCGCACCGTGCCGAACGGGCAGGCCGTGAGCACACCGCCCTGTCCCAGCACGTGCAGCAGCACGATCAGAAACATTGAAAAGAGCTTGAGCGCATCAAGCCCGAGATTTCGTTCTTTTTCCGCCGGAAGTTCCGTCATGGCGCCGCCTCCTGATCCAAATTACTGAAGTCTTTGCGCGGGCTTTCTTCCGGGGTCCCTTGACACCGGGCCCGTGCGGGCGGTACACTGATACCGCAGGGAAGGGGGAGATTGCCGTGTTTTCCGTCACGCTGCTGTGTGTCGGCCGGCTCAAGGAGCCGTTTTATCTGAGCGCCGCGGCGGAATACGCCAAGCGGCTGCGCGGCTATGTGGATTTTCAGATCACGGAGCTGCCGGAGTCGCGGCTGCCGGAGCAGCCGTCGCCGGCGGAGATCGCGCAGGGCCTGGCCCGCGAGGCGGAGGCCATCCGCGAAAAGCTGCCGAAGGGCGCGTGGGTGTGCGCGCTGACGCCGGAGGGGAAGGAGCCGTCCTCCGAGGAGCTGGCGGAAATGCTCGCGGGGGTGAAGGGGCGCGGAAAATCCGCCGCCGTATTCGTGATCGGCTCGTCCTACGGCCTGGATGCGTCCGTCAAGGCGCAGGCCGACGCGCGGATCTCGTTTTCCCGCATGACCTTCCCGCACCATCTGTTCCGCGTCATGGCCCTCGAGCAGCTCTACCGCGCCGAGTCCATCCAGGCGGGAAGCAAGTATCACAAGTGACGAGTCAGAAAAAGTGAAGAGTGAAGAATGAAGGAACGTGACGCCTCAGTTTTCACTCTTCACTTTTTCATTTTCATTCGATTTGAAACAGCGTTTTTGCGTTCTGCGCGGTGAGGCTGCCCATTTCCTCGGGGCTGACGCCGCGCAGCCCGGCGAGCCTTGCGGCCACGAGCGGCACGAGGCTGGGGTCGTTGCGGCGGCCCCGGTACGGCTCGGGGGCCATGTAGGGGCAGTCGGTTTCAATGAGCATGCGCCCGAGCGGCAGCCAGTCTGCCACCTCGAGCGCTTTTCTCGCGTTTTTGAACGTCACGACGCCCGTAAAGCCGATGTACCAGCCGCGCTTCACCAGCTCCTTCGCCATTTCCAGGCTCCCGGAGTAGCAGTGGAACACGCCGCGCACGCCGGGAAATTCGTCCACGATGGCCAGCCCGTCGCCGTGGGCCTCGCGCTCGTGGACGATGACGGGCAGGCCGAGCTCCTGCGCCAGCGCCAGCTGCAGGCGGAACGCGCGCTGCTGCTGCTCGCGGGGGACCGTCTCGTAGTGGTAGTCGAGGCCGATCTCGCCGATGGCGCGCACGCGCGGATTTTTGCAGAGCGCGCGGTAGCTGTCCAGCAGCGCGTCGGTCACCTCGCCGGCGCTGTCCGGGTGGCTGCCGACGGCGGCCCAGACGAAGGGATACGCCCCGGCCAGCCGGACCGCGCGCTGCGACGAGGCCGCGTCGCAGCCGACGTCCATCAGGCCCGTGACGCCGTTTTGCGCCATGCGGGCCAGAATCTCGTCAAAGTCGGCCTGGAAGCAGTCCTCGTCCAGATGGGCGTGGGAGTCAAAATACATATTATTTCTTTTCCTTCATGAGATCGCGGATCTCGGTCAGCAGCAGCTCTTCCTTCGTGGGCTCCGGCGCCTTGGGGGCCTCGGGCTCGGCGGGCTTCTCCAGCCGGCGCTTGGCGGCGTTGAGAGTCTTCACGATGGCGAACACGATGAGCGCGATGATGATAAAGTCGAGGATCGCGGACAGGAAGGTGCCGATGCCGATGACGACGGCCTCCTTGACGACCTCGCCGTTCTGAACGACGGCAGGGGAGAGCTGGATGTTGAGCGCCGCCAGGTCGATGTCGCCGATCAGCCAGCCCAGAAACGGCATGAACACGTCGTTGACCAGCGAGGTCGTGATCTTTCCGAACGCCGTCGCCAGAATGACGCCGATGGCCATGTCCATGACGTTGCCGCGCGAGATAAATTCTCTGAATTCCGCAAAAAACTTCTTCAATGTGCTCTCTTCTTTCTTTAAATTCTCTGAAACGGGGCGGTCACGGACCGCCTCAGGTCTCCGGTATCAGCACGGCCTTGCCGCCCATGTAGGGCCGCAGGCAGGCGGGAATGGTGACGCTGCCGTCGCGCTGCAGGTGGTTCTCCAGGAACGCGATGAGCATTCTGGGCGGCGCGACGCAGGTGTTGTTGAGCGTGTTGGCCAGCGCGAGCTTCCCGTTTTCGTCGCGGTAGCGGATCGAGAGCCGGCGCGCCTGGGCGTCGCCGAGATTGGAACAGGAGCAGACCTCGAAATACTTCCGCTGCCGGGGCGACCACGCCTCGATGTCGCAGGACTTGACCTTGAGGTCGGCCAGATCGCCGGAGCAGCACTCGAGCTGCCGGACGGGGATCTCCAGGTTGCGGAACAGCTCCACGGAGTAGCTCCAGAGCTTGTTGTACCAGTCCATCGACTCCTCGGGCCGGCAGACGACGATCATCTCCTGCTTCTCGAACTGGTGGATGCGGTAGACGCCGCGCTCCTCGAGGCCGTGGCTGCCGACCTCCTTGCGGAAGCAGGGGGAGTACGACGTGAGCGTGAGCGGCAGCGTCTCGCCGGGCAGGATCTGGCCGATGAAGCGGCCGATCATCGTGTGCTCGGACGTGCCGATGAGGTAGAGATCCTCGCCCTCGATCTTGTACATCATGGCGTCCATCTCCGGGAAGCTCATGACGCCGCGCACGACGTCGCCGTGCATCATAAAGGGCGGGATGACGTAGGTGAAGTGCTTCTCGTCGATCATGAAGTCGCGCGCGTAGGCCAGCACCGCCTCGTGCAGCCGCGCGATGTCGCCGAGCAGATAGTAGAAGCCCATGCCCGCCACGCGCCCGGCGGCGTCCTTGTCGATGCCGCGGAACGAGGCCATGATGTCGACGTGGTGCGGAATTTCGTAGTCCGGCACGATCGGCTCTCCGAAGCGCTGCACCTCGACGTTGTGCGTGTCGTCCGGGCCGATGGGCACGGAGGGGTCGATGATGTTCGGGATGACGTACATGATCTCGAGGATCTTCGCGTCGAGCTCCTGCGCGGTGACGTCCAGCGCGGCGCGGCGCTCGTCGTCTTTTTTGACGGCCGCGTTGTTGGCGTCGATCTGCTGCTGGAGCTCCGCGCGCCCGGCCTCGTCCTGACATTTTTTGAGCCTGCCGAACAGCGCGCCGTTCTCCTTCGAGAGCTTGTTGCGCGCGGCCTTGAGCGCCTCCACCTCTCCGATGGCGGCCCGCTTCTGCTGGTCAAGGGCGATCACCTCGTCCACGAGCGGCAGCTTGGCGTCCTGAAACTTCTTCCGGATGTTCTCCCGGACCGCCTCCGGGTTTTCCCGCAAAAACTTAATATCGATCATACCGTTTCCCCTTACTCGCCGAGCAGCGTCCGGTAGGTCGCCTCGGCGCTGTCAGACAGATAGATGTGCAGCATGGACAGCGTGTCCATCGCCTTGGAGAAGGTCACGTTGCCCTCCTTAATCTCGCAGCCGGCCGCCGTGATGAGCGCGTCGTAGGCCTCCTGCGTGCGCTCGCGCGTGAGCTGTCTCTCGCGCTCGAGCGTGTCGGCCGCCTCGGACTCCGCCGTCTCGTTCTCCTGCTTGAGCGTGCTGTTCTCGGTCTGCGCGTCGGAGAGCTGCTGGCTGAGGTCGTCGAGCTGCTTCTGCAGGTCCTCTTTCTCCTGCTGCAGGTCGCGGTTCTGCGCCTGCAGCTGCTCGGCGTTCGTGAGCGCGTTCGATTTCGTTTCGTTCAGCTCGGAGATCGTCGCCTGCGAGTTGTGCATCTGCAGGACGAGCGACAGCAGCACCAGCACAAACGCCACGGCGAACAAAATCGCCATATACCGCAGAAGCGCGGCTTTTTTCTTCTCGCTCAGCGGCTTTTTTTCCGCTGCGGGCTGCACTGTGGGCGGCTGCTGCTCATCCGGGGTCTTGTTTTCCTCGCTCATGCCTTTGTCTCCTTCCCGGGGAGCGTCTGCAGCGCCTCGTAAAGCCGCTGCAGGTCGTCCTCGCCGTAGTATTCCAGTTCAATTTTGCCCTTGCGCCTGCCGTTTACGATCCGGATTCCCCGGCCGAGCCGGCGCGACAGCTCCTTTCGGCATTCCTCGATGTAGTCCACCCGCAGCGTCTCGGGCGGCTGCTTCTTGGGCGGCTTCGTGAGGTTCCGGCACATGGCTTCGGTCTGGCGCACGGAGAGCTGCAGGTTGAGCACCTTCTGCGCCACGGCCAGCTGCTCGGACGGGTTTTTGAGCGCCAGCAGCGCCCGCGCGTGCCCGGCGGAGAGCCGTCCGGCCGCCACCAGCTCGCGCACCGCCGGCGAGAGGCTCAGCAGCCGCAGCGCGTTCGCCACCGCGGGCCGCGATTTTCCCACGCGCTCGGCGGCCGTCTCCTGCGTCATGCCGTATTCTCCGATCAGGCGCTGGTAGCCCTCGGCCTCCTCGAGCGGATTGAGGTCCGCCCGCTGCAGGTTCTCGATGAGCGCCAGCTCCATGGCCTTTTCGTCGTCGGCCTCCAGAATCACGACCGGCACCTCGCCGAGCCCCGCGAGCCGCGCCGCGCGCCAGCGGCGTTCGCCGGCGATGATCTGGTAGAAGCCGTTCGGCAGCCTGCGGACCGTCAGCGGCTGGATGACGCCGTGCAGACGGATGGAATCGGCGAGCTGCTGCAGCTCGTCCGGGTCGAAGGATTTTCTCGGCTGCAGCGGATTCGGCTCCACCTTCTGCAGCGGCAGCAGGATTGCCCCCGAGGAAGGCCCCGGGTCCTGCATGGAGAGCTCGCCCAAAAGCGCGCCGAGGCCCTTTCCGAGCCCTTTTTGCGATGCCATCGCAGTCCCTCCCTGTCGGCGCGGCGCTGCCTTCGCGCCGCTTTCGCCGTTATTGATTCAGAATTTCCTTTGCCAGCGCCTCGTAAGCCCCCGCGCCGCGGCTGAAGCGGTCGTAGGCCGAGACGGGCACGCCGTGGCTCGGCGCCTCCGCCAGGCGGACGTTGCGCGGAATCACGGACGCGAACACCTTGCCGGGGAAGTGGCGGCGGACCTCCTCCGCGACCTGCGCGGAAAAGTTCGTCCGCCCGTCGTACATGGTCAGCAGCACGCCGAAGACCCCGAGCGTCGGGTTGAGCACGCGCTTGACCGCGCGCAGCGTCTGCATGAGGTCGGACAGCCCCTCGAGCGCGTAGTACTCGCACTGCACGGGAATGAGGATCGCGTCGGAGGCGCAGAGCGCGTTGAGCGTCAGCAGCTCGAGCGAGGGCGGGCAGTCGATGAACACGTAGTCGTATTCGTCCTTCAGCGGCGCGAGCGCGTTTTTGAGCACGAATTCGCGGTCCGCCGCGCCGACCAGCTCGATGCCCGCGCCGGAGAGCGCGGCCGCGGACGGGATGAGATCGCCGAATTTCGTATGCACAACGGCGTCGCGGGCCGCGCGCCCGTTGACGGCCACGTCGTAGGAGGTGACGGCCGCGCGGGTCTTGTCCACGCCGAGACCCGAGGTCGCGTTGGCCTGCGGGTCAAAATCGCAGAGCAGCACCCGCTTGCCCGCCTGCGTCAGGGCCGCCGTGAGATTGACGGCGGTGGTCGTTTTTCCCACGCCGCCCTTCTGGTTTACCATTGCGATCGTCAGGCCCATTGCGCCGCCTCCCGAATTTCAAATTGCACGCTTTATTATAGCCGTATCGCCGGGATTTTGCAACAGAAAAAGGCGCCGGATGTTTCACGTGAAACATCCGGCGCGGAAAGCCATTGCACAGCGGGCGGCCTTGCCGCCTCAGTATTCGCGGATGACAGCCTTGACGCGGCCGATGATCGTGGCCTCGCGGCCGTCGATGGGGAGGAAATTCGGGTTCTCCGGCATGAGCCAGACCTGCTTGCCGTCCTTGTGGAAGCGCTTGACCGTCGCGGAGTCGTCGAGCAGGGCGACGACGATCTCGCCGTTTTCGGCGGTGGACTGCGGGCGGACGACGACCTTGTCGCCGTTGAGAATGCCCGCGCCGATCATGGAGTCGCCGCGCACGCGCAGCGCGAAGCAGCCCGTTTCGCCGTCCCAGGGCAGATAGCCCTCGATGTTCTCCACGGCCAGCACGGGAAGGCCGGCGGTCACGACGCCGACGACCGGGATGCGGTCGGCGCGGCGGGATTCGGGCAGGGAAATCGCGCGCTTTTTCATCTCGTCCATGGAGATGAGGCCGGCGTCGCGCAGGGCGTTGAGGTGATAGTGCACGGTCGCCGTGGACTGCAGGCCGACGGCCTTGCAGATCTCGCGCACGGACGGCGCGTAGCCGTTCTCCCCGACGAACTTTGTGAGAAACTGCAAAATCTCCTCGCGCTTGTTGCTTGTGCGTGCCATGGCGATCCCTCCGCTCCCTTTTTCGCCATTATAACACAGGCCTGCGCAAAAATCAAACGTTTGTTTTGCAATTCCGGGATTATTTTATCCCCTCCAGGTCGAACGCCGGCACGTAGTCCGCGCTCGCGGCGGAAAAATCCTGCGTGTAGCCGTTTCGGATGCCGAGCAGCTCCATGTACGACAGGACGGCCGCGTATTCCGTTTCCGTCACGCGCCGGTCGTAGGGCGGCATGGTTTTCGCGGGGCCCATCGGGATATACTGGCACATGAGCGAGAGCAGCACGTCGCCCGCCGGGAACGCGTCCGCGAACCATTCGAGCGCGCCGAGGGAGTTGTCCACCTCGCCCGGCAGCACCAGATGCCGCACGATCAGGCCGCGCTTCATCTGCTCGTCCTCGATGACCGCGCCGCCGACCTGCCGGTACATCTCGCGGATCGCGGCGTCGGCCGCGGCCGGATAGTCCGGCGCCAGGGAGAGCTTTTGGGCGAGCGCGGCGCTGCTGTACTTGTAGTCCGGCAGGTAGATGTCGATTTTCCCCTCCAGCTCGCGCAGCGTTTCGACGGATTCGTAGCCGCCGCAGTTGTAGACGACCGGCACCGGCAGCTTCGGCTCAAGCGCCGGGAGAATGGACGGCAGAAAGTGCGTCGGCGTCACGAGGTTGATGTTCTGGACGCCGTCGTCGATCAGGCGCAGAAAGATCTCGCGCAGCTGCGCGGGCGTGAGCTCCGCGCCGAAATTCTCCCGCGAGATGGCCGCGTTCTGGCAGAACGCGCAGCGCAGCGTGCAGCCGGAAAAAAAGACCGCGCCGCTGCCGAAGGAGCCGGAGATCGGCGGTTCCTCCCAGTAGTGCGCCGCGGCGCGCGCGGCGTACAGCCTGCCGGGCATCCGACAGAAGCCGAGCTGCCCCGCCGTCCGGTCCGCGCCGCAGGCGCGGGGGCAGAGCGTACAGGAATTGTATTGAAGCATTTTTCATCCTCCGTGCAGGTCCCAGTATATCGCGGCGCGGCGCATCCGGCAAGTCCTTTACACGGTCTTTTTTCTGTGCTAAAATACCGGCGAGGTGAATTGCTTTGAAAAAAACCGCCGCGGCGATCCTCGCCGCTTTGATGCTGCTGTCGCTGCCCGCCTGCGGGAGCCGGCAGAGCGCCGGCCCCGAGCCGGCCCAGTCGCAGTCCCAGCCCGCGCAGAGCGCGCAGTCCTCCCAGTCCTCACAATCCTCGCAGTCCTCGCAGACCGCAGCGGGCTCTGTCCAGGCGCAGACCGAGACGACCGCCGATCCGCAGGTCACCTATCAGGACGTTTTCTACGGCGACTCCGTGGAGGAGACCGCCAGCTATACCTTCACCGTTCCGGCCTTTACGCTCGCCGACGCGGCCGCGACCGCAAAAATCAATCAGTTCTACACCGACCTGGCCAACCAGGTGATCGACTACACGCAGAAGACCGTCTACCAGAAGGCCATGTCCCTCTCGGTCGTCGGCCTGCTCGACGGCACCTCCGACGTTGCCGTGAAGGACGGCGTCATCACCGTGGTTTTCAAGGTGACCGTGACCTACGGAAACAACGAGGAAACGGAAACGCACACGCGCACCGACACATTCGACGCCGGTACCGGCGAATGCACCGGTACCGTCAAAAGCTGATTGTTTCACGTGAAACAGGAGGAGACCGTCTTGAAGGAAAACGACCGCGCTGAACTGAACATCACCGGCTATACCTCCGACGGCGAGGGCGTCGGCCGCGCGGACGGCGAGGCCGTCTTCGTCCCCGGCGCGATCGCGGGCGAGGTCTGCCTCGTGCGGATCGTCAACGTGGGCAAAACCTGCGCGCACGGCGTTCTGGAGCGCGTTCTGCGCCCCTCCGCGCACCGGGTCGCGCCGGACTGCCCGTATTTCCCCGCCTGCGGCGGCTGCGACTTCCGCCACATGGACTATGAGGAGGAGCTCGCGCTCAAAAAACAGCGCGTGCTGGACGCGCTCGCGCGCATCGGCGGCGTGGAGCTGCCCGGGCTCTCCGTCTGCCCCTCCCCGCGTCTCGACGGCTGCCGCAACAAGGCGCAGTATCCGGTGTCGCTTCAAAAGGGGCGCGCGGTCTGCGGGTTCTACCGCGCCGGCACGCACGAGGTCGTCGACGTGAAGTCCTGCCGCCTCCAGCCCCCGGCGGCCGACCGCATCCGCGAGGCCGTGCTGGCCTGGATGGCCTCGTGCGGCGTCCCCGCCTATGACGAACGCGCGCGCACTGGCTGTATCCGCCACATCTATCTGCGCTTCGGCTTTCAGACCGGGCAGATTCTCGTCTGCGTCGTGGGCAGCCGCGATTCCGCGCCGGCCCCGGAGGCCCTGGTCAAAGCGCTCCGCTCGGCGGCGCCGGAGATCACGTCGGTCGTGTTCTCCGCCAACCGGAAGCCCGGCAACACCGTTCTGGGCGACCGCTTTGAAACGCTCTACGGCCCCGGCTATATCGAAGACGAGCTGCTGGGCCTGCGCTTCCGCCTCTCTCCCCGCTCGTTCTACCAGGTCAACCCCGAGCAGGCCGAGCGGCTGTATCAGCAGGCGCTGGCGTTCGCCGCGCTCACGAAAAACGACACCGCGCTCGATCTTTACTGCGGCACGGGTACGATCACGCTGCTGCTGGCGCGGGAGGCCGGCCGCGCCGTCGGCGTGGAGCTCGTGGAGCAGGCCGTCGCCGACGCGCGCGAAAACGCCGCGCGGAACGGCGTGCAGAACGCGGAGTTCTTCTGCGCCGACGCCGGCGAGGCCGCGCGCCGCTTCGCCGCGGAGTCCCGCCGCCCGGACGTGATCGTCGTGGACCCGCCGCGCAAGGGCCTCTCCGAGGACGTGACCGCGGCCATGCTGGAAATGCAGCCCGCGCGCATCGTCTACGTCTCCTGCGACCCCGCCACCCTCGCCCGCGACTGCCGCCGCCTCTCCCCCTCCTACCGCCTCGCCTCCGCCGCCTCCTTCGACCTCTTCCCCCGCTGCGCGCACGTGGAGACGGTAGTGTTGATGTCAAGGGTAAAAGAATAAGGGTAATAAGAAGCCTGTAAATAAAGGCTTTCCGGGGGTTTAGAGCAAAAATCTGATTTGTTAGAATCGTGAAAATATCTGTTCGTGGGAACAAGTCCAAAGGTATGATTTTGAACGTGACAGAGCGATTTAGATAACATGGGTTTGCGTGTGGTCGATTTAGATTACATCGGCTTGCAGTGGTCAATTTAGATGTTTTACATATTTACACCTTTGCAGTATGCTTGTTATAAAGGTGGGGGAGAATGGAGGTATTCCTATTGCAATTTTTTGATAGTTTATACAACTTGATTAACATCGATGTCAAAACAACAATTCTCATCTTGTTCTGGGGCAATTTGTTCTTTCTGATGATGGCATTTGCTTTTTTAATAAGCAACACTCACATATCTGAGAAGGAGCTGTTTAAAAAATTTATCTTTTCCAAACTGGTGCAGGCTCTGGGTTGGATTGCTTTCGCATTTCGGGGACAAATCCCTGAAATAGTTTCGGTAAACTTGGGTAATTCACTTCTTTATTTTGGGTTTTATCTTGAGTCCATGGCTTTGATTACGATAACAAAGGACATCACATCAATTATTAATCGGATTCAATTCGGGATAATGTTAGCTGGGGTTGTCACTTTCAATTTTATAGTTATATGTGGTGCATCACCTAGTTATTGGGTGGGTGTAGCGTCAGTAATTATAATATCCATATATCTGATCCCTGCCATTGCCTATGTTTTTAACAAAAACGGCAGCCAGTTCAAACGATTTCTGGGAAGTTTACAACTAATGATATGCATTGCGATGGTGTTCCGAGCAACAATAGGTTTTATGAATAAAAGTGTATCACTATTATCAAACAATTTTGTGCAATCGGTCACATTTTTGATTTTTATATTTTTAATGATGATTAACAGCAGCGGATTCATGTTAATGATATACGAAAGCGTTAATGACCAATTAAAAAAACTTGCCAACATGGATCCCTTGACACATGTAAAAAACCGAAGAAATTTTATGGAAACCGCTTCAACTTATTTTAGTTTTTGCAAGCGTCAGAATTTGCCATTGTCTTTTCTTTTCATCGATATCGACTATTTCAAAAAAATTAATGACCAATTTGGACATCAGGTAGGAGATGAAGCACTAATTCAAACTGCAGAAATTATATCAAAAAACATTCGCGAATCAGATATTTGCGGCAGATATGGCGGGGAGGAGTTTGTCGTTTTGCTTCCCGATACCGATTGTCAGACGGGAATCGAAGTGGGTAACCGGATTAGAAAAATTATAGAAAATACTCCTTTTCATGAGAAGGACACCATAAAATTCACTGTTAGCATAGGATTGTTTTCTGATATTCCTAAAACAGATGGCGATTTGGATAAATTCATAGCCAACAGCGATAATGCCATGTATAAAGCAAAAAGGACAGGCAGAAACCGCTTGTGCGTCTATGATCCGACTTTTGTGACAGATTGATGATATTTTAAATCCTATGGGATATTAGACAATCAAGTGAAACAATAAAAAAGCTCTGCCGACCGTAATGGTTAGCAGAGTTTCGTGTTATATGGAATTATTACTCAATATCCACCATCAAGCCGGACTTAAATTCCACGGTGAATTTGTCCTCGTAGACAGTGACCTTTTCAATCAGCCGCCTGACAAGCGTCTCGTCATATTGGGCTAGGCCAATTGGTTGCTCCTTAAGAAATGCGCTCATGTCGGTGATACGTTTTTGCATTTCATCCCGGCCGAGGTTCTCGACCTGAGCCTTTTGCTTCTCCTCACGTAGGCGATAGATTTCATCGCCGACCTTCTCGTAGTCAGCCTTTGAGCTGGCGAGCTTCAAGAGCTCTGCTTGAAGTTCTGTAAGCCGTTTATCGATTGCGGTAAGGGTATGACTGTTTTCGTGACAAATTACGGTTTCAATATTTTTCTGCAGCGTGATGAGAAAATGGTCTTTATCACATAATGCTTGATTGATGGCCGTGACCATCACTTGCTCTAAGGTGCTCTCAAGTACCGTTCGGGCCTCGCAGAACAAGCCTGTGTTTTCTAGACGGCTGACGCACCTCCAGACTATGGACTTCTTACCTCGGTTGTTCCAGTGGACCCTCCGGAACACCTCACCGCAGCCGCCACAGATAATCATGTTAGAGAAACAGTGAATGCAACTGAAGGTCCTGTTCTTGCCGTTCGGGCTGGTATGGACGATGCGGCGTTGGATGAGCTCTTCCTGCACCTGCATGAATATTTCACGCGGGATAATGGCTTCGTGGCTATTTTCTACATAATACTGCGGTACGACGCCGTGGTTCTTTACTCGAGTCTTTGTGAGGAAGTCCGTAGTATAGGTTTTCTGCAACAGGGCATCTCCAATATACTTTTCGTTTCGCAAAATCTGATTGATATTGCTGGTATGCCATTTTTCATTTCCAGCACCATTAAGAATGCCGTCTGCTTCAAGACCACGCTTGATTTTCAGCATGCTGGCACCTTCGAGGTATTCCCGGTAGATGCGCTTTATGATTTCTGCTTCCTCAGGGACAACGATCAGGCGCTTATTATCATCCTTTGTAAACCCGAGGAAGCGGTTGCAGTTGACCTGGATTTCGCCCTGCTGGTAGCGGTACTGAAGCCCCAGCTTCACGTTCTGGCTGAGGGACTGGCTTTCCTGTTGTGCAAGAGAAGCCATAATGGTGAGCATGACCTCGCCCTTGGAATCCATGGAGTTGATGTTTTCCTTTTCGAAGTAAACCGGGATATTCTTGTCCTTGAGCTGCCGGATGTATTGCAGGCAGTCAAGAGTATTGCGGGCAAATCGGCTGATGGATTTGGTGATGACCATGTCGATGTTACCGGCCATACACTCGTCGATCATACGGTTGAATTCCGTACGCTTCTTTGTGTTGGTGCCGGAGATGCCGTCATCGGCGAAGATTCCTGCCAGCTCCCATTCCGGATTTTTCTGAATGTATTCTGTGTAGTGGGTGACCTGTGCGTCATAGCTTGTTTCCTGTTCATCAGAATCCGTGCTGACTCGGCAGTAGGCTGCAACGCGGAGCTTAGGAGCTTCCTCTTTACTGATGTTGTTCCCTACCTGTCTTTTTGCCGGGATAAATGTAACGCTTGCCATCAAATCACCGACCTTTCTATCAGGCTGTAAATGTACTCGGCCTGCGCTGCCGGGTTATCGTAATGCTCGATCATTTTTTCAATACGAAACTGTGTAGGAGCTGACCGTTCCACCTTATTTTGTTTTCTGTTCAACCGTCCGAGCGCTTTTGCCCGACGCTGCTTTTCGGCTTCGGCCTGTTCGAAGGTTCCTTTGTCAATGAGGGCCGGATAGAAGCTGTCGCCGAGATAATGACGATTTTCCATGATTCGTTTGGCACCACAATGCTTTACGTTAATACCGGCATCATTGGCAGCCTTCTGTAATGAAGCACCTGCAAGATAGGCTCCATACAGCTTTTGAATTTTTACGACAGCTTCGTTGTCAATAACTGCCTTTCCATTTTCAATCTTGTAACCATAGGGTGTGTGTCCCATTTTCATATCCTTTCCGTGAGCGAGAGGCCGCATTTTAGTTCAAAGCGGTACTCGGTTCTGCTGATTACAGTTATCCGGCTCACATGTTTTTCAAATAATTCTTCATTGAAGGTTTCCAGCATTTCTTCTTTTTCGGCAAAGTGAAGAAGGGCGGTTGCTGCATTGACCTTAGAAACATCCGACGAAACGCTATTGCTTTGCGCATCCATTTCTTTTCGGATGCGATCAGCCTTTGTCAGAAGTTCATTTGTTTCCTTTGTAAAGAGTACCTTATCAAGGAATCCCTGCGCGGCCAGCTGTTGGAGCCTTTCACGCTGCTCTGTGTTCTGAGCGAGTTCAGTCGTCAGCTCCTGAATCCGGCGCAGGGAATCATCTGTGGATTCTGTTTTGAGGGCCTCTGTATAAGGCTTCAGCACGTAGCGATGAGCGAAGACAAGCTTGTTCATCATCGTGACAAAAGCCAGCTTCAGGTCATCATCCTTTATGGATTTCATGCTGCAGGCGTTTTTGTCGTTCAGATGCGTATTACAGCACCAAGCTATGTAACTGTCGCCAGATGTGTAATGCGTCCGGCGTTTGAAGGTGCTGCCGCATTTGCCGCAGATTATTTTTCCTGAGAAGGCATAGCGATTCTGGTACTTCTCACTGTCTGGAATGACGTTTTTTTCTTTGGCATGTTGCTTTAACATCTTTTCGGCGGCTTCAAACTCGCTGTGGCTGATGATTGCCTCGTGATGATCTGATACAAAGTACTGATTTTTCTCACCGCGATTGTGGTGGCGGTTGAACTGCGCATCCGTGTAGGTCTTCTGGAAAAGAACAT
>Ga0183096_1001512_pt1 | contig 19478 bp, 14 predicted proteins | sample Biomet5_FD_127791 | JGI IMG/M metagenome (GOLD analysis project Ga0183096, IMG submission 127791) | Microbial communities from bioreactor (seeded with sewage sludge) at LBNL, California, USA - Biofuel metagenome 5 (version 2) (version 3) | ecosystem: Engineered > Bioreactor > Anaerobic >... | reverse complement strand
TGCCTGTTCCCCGCGTAGGCGGGGGTGATCCTTAGTGACCTCCGGATAAATTGTGCCAGTTTCCCTGTTCCCCGCGTAGGCGGGGGTGATCCTGTCAGAATCAGATCACAAGGAAATACCGAACACTGTTCCCCGCGTAGGCGGGGGTGATCCTAAGTGACTATTGATCTTCCTGCGGCGTCGTACCTGTTCCCCGCGTAGGCGGGGGTGATCCTATGGGGAGGGATTACCTCGGTATTCTCTGCGGCTGTTCCCCGCGTAGGCGGGGGTGATCCCAATACGCTTAAGCACTCCGCCTCTCAGTACCACTGTTCCCCGCGTAGGCGGGGGTGATCCTCTTCCGGCCTGACTGCAAGGATTCGTTTATGCCTGTTCCCCGCGTAGGCGGGGGTGATCCCATGAATTGCGCTATATACATCGTTCAGGTTGCCTGTTCCCCGCGTAGGCGGGGGTGATCCCATTGTTTTGAATGCTCGCATATATGCCGCTTGCTGTTCCCCGCGTAGGCGGGGGTGATCCTAACAAGCGATCCGAACTGTGAAATGCTATTAACTGTTCCCCGCGTAGGCGGGGGTGATCCCCTGGAGTCATTATGCGGTGATTGTCATAAGAGCTGTTCCCCGCGTAGGCGGGGGTGATCCCTTCCTGATGATTTTATTATTCCGGATGCTGTACTGTTCCCCGCGTAGGCGGGGGTGATCCTACTGAAAAGCCTTGTAAATAGGCAGGTTGACACTGTTCCCCGCGTAGGCGGGGGTGATCCTAGCAGCGTTTCCGCTGCAGGTTACTTACATCCCTGTTCCCCGCGTAGGCGGGGGTGATCCTAATGACGGACGATGAGTATAAACGAGAGTATGCTGTTCCCCGCGTAGGCGGGGGTGATCCTACATGGATTTTTCTACCGCTTATCGTATAGCACTGTTCCCCGCGTAGGCGGGGGTGATCCTGGTAGACCCGCACAACCTCGACAGCGTGCGTGCTGTTCCCCGCGTAGGCGGGGGTGATCCTAAGGCTAAAACACAAAGCTATCTTTCTGTGCACTGTTCCCCGCGTAGGCGGGGGTGATCCTATGATCGGAGAACGTATTGTTAACACAAAGTTCTGTTCCCCGCGTAGGCGGGGGTGATCCTGAAAAAGATAGAATGTAACATAGTTATCAAAGCTGTTCCCCGCGTAGGCGGGGGTGATCCTCGCATTTTTTTGTGCTTCGCTTGCCAGATCATCTGTTCCCCGCGTAGGCGGGGGTGATCCCTGTGTATACCGAAGAGCGATACCCACGCCTGGCTGTTCCCCGCGTAGGCGGGGGTGATCCTGAAAAATCATAAAAGCCTGATCGAGACGAATACTGTTCCCCGCGTAGGCGGGGGTGATCCTATTCTCCGATTGCTTAAGCCCTTTTTATACATCTGTTCCCCGCGTAGGCGGGGGTGATCCTTTGTAAATGAAAAACTTAATTGTAACTTTGATCTGTTCCCCGCGTAGGCGGGGGTGATCCTTTGTAATATAACGCCCTAGAATCGCTTTAAACCTGTTCCCCGCGTAGGCGGGGGTGATCCGCTGTTTTGGATGACAGCGGCTACAATATCTGGCTGTTCCCCGCGTAGGCGGGGGTGATCCTGATTTCAATAGGGTTTTGCGCTTCCTTGTAGCCTGTTCCCCGCGTAGGCGGGGGTGATCCTCTTTCGACTTTCCGAGCCTGTCACCGATCTGCCTGTTCCCCGCGTAGGCGGGGGTGATCCCAGCTCGTCGGTTGAAATTCCTGTGTGCTGAGACTGTTCCCCGCGTAGGCGGGGGTGATCCCGATCCGATTACGCTTCGCGAAGTCCTAGCGCTCTGTTCCCCGCGTAGGCGGGGGTGATCCCCATTCAATCCAATGAAGACATATGCAAAAAGACTGTTCCCCGCGTAGGCGGGGGTGATCCCCGCAGCTGCTTAACTGCTGCCCGATAAAGCCACTGTTCCCCGCGTAGGCGGGGGTGATCCCTTGCAGGCAGAGATTATCAGAGATTTATCACACTGTTCCCCGCGTAGGCGGGGGTGATCCCAACGCTCCTTCCTTCTTGCATGTCCTCAAGATCTGTTCCCCGCGTAGGCGGGGGTGATCCTTTGTACTGCTTCAGATCGCCAAATACGAGCTTCTGTTCCCCGCGTAGGCGGGGGTGATCCTTTCTGGATTCGCTCCCTACGATGCTGCAAAACCTGTTCCCCGCGTAGGCGGGGGTGATCCCACTCGATTTAGTATTGCCAAGTAAAGGAGCAACTGTTCCCCGCGTAGGCGGGGGTGATCCTACCTGTGCAATTCTTTACGAACCTGTTTTTCACTGTTCCCCGCGTAGGCGGGGGTGATCCTGTCATTGCAGGGTAATAACGGTAATAATCAGCCTGTTCCCCGCGTAGGCGGGGGTGATCCTAAAATGAAAAAAGGTGAAACGGTTTATATTAACTGTTCCCCGCGTAGGCGGGGGTGATCCTTATGCAGGGACAAGGAGGAACAAACAATGAAACTGTTCCCCGCGTAGGCGGGGGTGATCCGTCGCGACTCGATACGTGCGTCAGAAGCCGCCTCTGTTCCCCGCGTAGGCGGGGGTGATCCTATTTCAGGATGATCGGAGTCTTTTTCTTTGTCCTGTTCCCCGCGTAGGCGGGGGTGATCCTATTGGGATCATCCGTTTTCGATATATTAACGCCTGTTCCCCGCGTAGGCGGGGGTGATCCGTTCTCGATCCACCTTCAGATGGATATATAATCCTGTTCCCCGCGTAGGCGGGGGTGATCCTATGAACCACCCGAATCTATTTTTTAATTAATTCTGTTCCCCGCGTAGGCGGGGGTGATCCCGAACTGAGGAAAGCGAATCCGAACCTTGGAGTCTGTTCCCCGCGTAGGCGGGGGTGATCCTTCACCTTTCCCTTCTATAAACATGCTTTGTTTCTGTTCCCCGCGTAGGCGGGGGTGATCCTTAGTTTATCTGTATCAATTAGTCTGCTCATTTCTGTTCCCCGCGTAGGCGGGGGTGATCCTTGTGTGCGGCGATACTCGATGGATTGCAGAGACTGTTCCCCGCGTAGGCGGGGGTGATCCTAATCATGTTGTGAAGTCATCCAGGGATAGATCCTGTTCCCCGCGTAGGCGGGGGTGATCCCTTGAAGCATCTTACAAAACCGTCACGCAGTCCCTGTTCCCCGCGTAGGCGGGGGTGATCCGTGTCCAGGCATCATTAAGCTTAGCCACTATCTCTGTTCCCCGCGTAGGCGGGGGTGATCCCGATAGCAGAAGCTTACAATGAAGGAATGCGACCTGTTCCCCGCGTAGGCGGGGGTGATCCGTCGGCGTCCAGCGTAATGAGCTGACGTTCTTCCTGTTCCCCGCGTAGGCGGGGGTGATCCCTGAGTGGTGCCATGAAAATAATAACCCGACTGCTGTTCCCCGCGTAGGCGGGGGTGATCCCGATCCCGATACCGAACGACCTGTACCGAGTGCCTGTTCCCCGCGTAGGCGGGGGTGATCCCCATGGAAAAATATGATTATCTTGAAAATGTAACTGTTCCCCGCGTAGGCGGGGGTGATCCTCAGTGCTTCTGCCGCTGCTTCAGTTGTCTGCTCTGTTCCCCGCGTAGGCGGGGGTGATCCCCAGCGCAAACAAGATCACGATTGACACTGATCCTGTTCCCCGCGTAGGCGGGGGTGATCCGCAGAGTGCAATATTTCGACAAACTCGGCAGGCCTGTTCCCCGCGTAGGCGGGGGTGATCCTGACGCCCGAGACATGAGATTATCCGATTGCCGCTGTTCCCCGCGTAGGCGGGGGTGATCCTGACGCCCGAGACATGAGATTATCCGATTGCCGCTGTTCCCCGCGTAGGCGGGGGTGATCCTGGCAAATGCTAAAACCGAGATGGCAAAAATGGCTGTTCCCCGCGTAGGCGGGGGTGATCCTTACATCGAAGGATCATGGATCAGGATTGTACACTGTTCCCCGCGTAGGCGGGGGTGATCCCCTCCTGCTGTTGTAGCAGTAGAGTTCATCGGACTGTTCCCCGCGTAGGCGGGGGTGATCCTAGGTTTGATTAAGCGGCGGCATGATACGGAATCTGTTCCCCGCGTAGGCGGGGGTGATCCTCCCGCGAAATATTACGGGATTGAAGTGTATTACTGTTCCCCGCGTAGGCGGGGGTGATCTCAGATCCGCCTCCTTCAGCGTGCGCGCCCTCCGCTGTTCCCCGCGTAGGCGGGGGTGATCCTGAGCATCCGTCCAAGATGACGCCTGTGAGCTCCTGTTCCCCGCGTAGGCGGGGGTGATCCTCATCCATAAATCCATAGATCCGGCCGTCGATGCTGTTCCCCGCGTAGGCGGGGGTGATCCTGATGTACAAGCACTCACGATTGCAGTCAACAGCTGTTCCCCGCGTAGGCGGGGGTGATCCTATATGCATATAAAGATATTTTATCAATCCTCTCTGTTCCCCGCGTAGGCGGGGGTGATCCCAAGCCTCCGCCCGGAACGAGGAAAGTTCCTGACTGTTCCCCGCGTAGGCGGGGGTGATCCTATACTTTCTTTCTCGACAAAACCCTGACTTCACTGTTCCCCGCGTAGGCGGGGGTGATCCTATAGGCTACTGTCACTTATTGTTGCGCCGTTACTGTTCCCCGCGTAGGCGGGGGTGATCCCATCGTCTGAAAAGCATAAGAAAAATATTGAAACTGTTCCCCGCGTAGGCGGGGGTGATCCTTTATATCAGAGATTCCATAGAGCAGATAGGAGCTGTTCCCCGCGTAGGCGGGGGTGATCCCGGCAATAGCCTTCCTTGAAGAAGCTGGCGGCGCTGTTCCCCGCGTAGGCGGGGGTGATCCTACAGGCGATGAAATCGATAAAATGAGTCAGAACTGTTCCCCGCGTAGGCGGGGGTGATCCCTTGCAGGGCAAGAATAATCCGCAGATTGAACTCTGTTCCCCGCGTAGGCGGGGGTGATCCCAGGACAGAACGTTTCTTCTGCAGTAACACCCGCTGTTCCCCGCGTAGGCGGGGGTGATCCTCACGCAGGCACTTGAAAAAGCAGACCTGCGCACTGTTCCCCGCGTAGGCGGGGGTGATCCCTTCTGTTTTTTCACGTATATCCGGCTGCCAAACTGTTCCCCGCGTAGGCGGGGGTGATCCAAGCACGCTTGCCCGCCGTAAAAAGCGCGGGTACTGTTCCCCGCGTAGGCGGGGGGGGTGATCCCAGACGGCGAAGCAGATTGTATTGTGGTATATTCTGTTCCCCGCGTAGGCGGGGGTGATCCTTCCGCTGATACTTCCGATCGCTTCAATGTCCGCTGTTCCCCGCGTAGGCGGGGGTGATCCCAAAGTTGCCGCGCCCGTAATCCCGCAAGTATCCTGTTCCCCGCATAGGCGGGGGTGATCCATTATACGGATGGAGATATTTTTAATGAGGCTCTTGTTCCCCGCGTAAGCGGGGGGGGGAGATGACTCCACATCATTAATAAATGACAAAAGGATAAACTGTGTTAACCATATAGATTCGGGTGCTCTTGTATGTTATTAACACAGAATTCAGTTGAGTTTTCCTTGCATAGAGAAAGAGAAATCTTTAGAAACAAAGCAAACGAATACTTGATTGAATTCGGTATTGCCGGGAAAATAAAAGAAAGCGATTATACTTACGATAGTTCAGCTTGAAAATTTATACTCCTGACAATAAATACGGATACAAATCGTTTCTAAGATCTGCCGTTCAGTAGGAGTTGAGGCAGATTTTCAGTCACAAATATTGCCTTTAACTGAAATGGTTCAACGATTTTCTGCTGTATAGAAAAAGGGCATTTATCCTGGATTTTTTCCGCATTAACTTGATATCATCCCGCAAATCAGTAATAATAGCAGTAAATATTAAATAAACTGAAATAACAATGCAAAACAGGAGGCTTCTTATGTCCTCACGAAACGGTGCCCTTACACCGGAAATCCTATATAACGAGCTTTCAGAAGCGTACGGTGGTGTCGGCCCTGGCTGGTGGCCGGGTGATCCGTATACGATCATGGTTACCGCGGTTCTCGTTCAGAATGTATCGTGGAGAAATGTCGAGAAATCGGTTGCTCTTTTCGGGAACGAGCTTACGCCGGAATGGGTCAGCGGAAGGACGGAAGAGGAGCTGGTTCCCCGTATTCGTCCCTGCGGGTTTTACACGGCGAAAGCGCGGACGGTTCTGGCGCTGACGGAGTGGTACGGGCGGTATGGGTATGATGTACCGACGGTACAGAAGAATCCGCCGGATCAGCTTCGCAGAGAACTGCTGGCGATCCGGGGAATCGGTGAGGAAACGGCGGATGCGGTCCTGCTGTATGCTTTTCATTTTCCGACGTTTGTGATCGACGCGTATACACGCCGGTTTTTCGGCAGAATGGGACTGGATCCGGAGTACGGTGATATCCGGAAATTTTTTACAGACGGACTTCCGAAAGATGCGGATCTGTATGCGCGGTTTCACGCGCTGATTCTGGATCACGGAAAGAACCACTGCGGGAAGCGTCCGTCATGTGCGGGCTGTGTGTTTGCGGACCAATGTACGTATTTCAGGGAACGGAGGCAGTAAAATGGATCGATTGAAGGAATTGCGGAAATATACGGATAAAATGCTTCGGAAGAAGGTGTCCGACGCGGATACGCTGAAAGGTGCTTATGTCCATTTATACGGTGTGTCTCTGGCAGCAGCGCTGATTTCGGAAAAGCGCGGCCTCGATACGGAAATTGCCTGCATGGCATCCATGCTGCATGATGTGTACGCATATACGGAAGGCACGTATGAAGACCATGCTCATAAAGGCGCGGAGCTGGCGCGAAAGATTCTCGACGAGGCCGGCCTTACGACGCCGGAGGAGACGGACACCATTTATTCGGCCATTTATCATCATGACGACAAGGCGTCGCAGGATTCACCGATGGATGAAGTGCTGAAGGATGCGGACGTCATGCATCACACCATGAATGATATAAACAAGCCGGTCAAGGAAAAGGAGCAGAAGCGGTATGAGGCGCTGCGGAGAGAATTTGGGCTGGAATGACCGGAGCGGATCAAAAAACATGACCGCTTTTTCGTATGCTGTGCTATACTTAACCGGATGGTTATCATATCAGACTTTTTTATTCAGAAAAGGAGGAAAATCATGGCATATTTTATCAGCGATGACTGCATCGGCTGCGGTGCCTGTGAAGAAAGCTGCCCGGTAGAAGCGATCAGAGAGCTGGACGGCAACTTTGTGATCGACGAAGGAAAATGCATTGACTGCGGCAGCTGCAAGGAAGGCTGTCCCGTAGACGCGCCGCAGCAGAGGTAATAATCTGCGGAAAGTATTCGGACAAACGGCAGAGACGCGGAAAGAGGAAAGCAAGATGTCTTACGAAATTGAAACAATTTCCCTGGTCGGAATGGGCGCAATGGGATCTTTTTTTGCACCGCGGCTTTCGGAAAAATTCGGCGGTCGTTTTTATCTGACGGCAGGCGGGCAAAGAAAAGAAAGACTGGAAACGCGAGGGGTCACGATCAACGGTGTCTCATATCACTTTCCGGTTGCCGCGCCGGAGGATAAGGGGGTCGCCTCCGATCTGATCATCATCGCGACGAAGGGATACAGTCTGGATCAGGCGATCGAAGATATCCGCGGTCAGATCCGCGGAAATACGCTGATCATGTCTGTTATGAACGGTGTGGATTCGGAGAATAAGCTGATCGCTGCGTTCGGAGCGGAGCATGTGATCTATTCGTTCATGCGTGTATCGATCGTAATGAAGGACGGTGTGTCAAATTACGATCCCGCGCGCGGTGAGGTCCATTTCGGAGAGAAGATCAACCGGGAGGGGAATTATTCCGAGCGTGTTCTGGCGGTTAAAAAAGTCATGGATACATGCGGAATACCGTATGTGATCGATTCGGATATGCTTCACGGGATCTGGTACAAGTTTACGTGCAACGTGGCGGAGAACCTGACATGTGCGATGCTCGGCGTTCCGTTCGGCATGTACCGCAATAACGAGGACGCGAATGCGATCCGTGATGCGGCCATGAAAGAAGTGCAGAAAATCGCGGCTGCGTGCGGTGTGGCGGTTACGGACGCGGATTTGGAGAAGCAGGACAGGATCATCAAGACGCTGCCGCCGGCAAATAAGCCGTCTACGCTTCAGGATCTGGAAGGCGGCCGCCGGACGGAAATCGATATGTTCGCGGGAACGGTGATCCGGCTGGGAGAGAAGTACCATATTCCGACGCCGATGTGTGAAATGTATTATCATGCGATTCGTGTGCTGGAGTATAAGAACGAGCACAGAGGAGAATTTGGCATGTAACACGGCCTGTAAAAGAGCGAAGAGAAGTTTTTCTTGGCTCTTTTCTTTTATTATAAAATTCCGGGAAGTCATCATGCAAAGGTGCACAGTAAAACTTTCTATGATATAATAAATATGAGTATGAGTTGATTATTATTATCAGCTGTAAGGAGAAGAAGCAATGGAAATTGATGAGATACTGGATCGGAGCTCCGATATCGCAAACAAGGTAAACGAGAGCATCAAAACGGGCAACTGCGCGAATCTGGGACAGGATGTCAAGGACATCTCCAAAACAAAGATGGATTCTCCGTATATGTTTCCGAAGGAAATCAGCGGCAGCTGGTCGACGACGCAGATCATCCTTGGAATTCTGGGAGTTTGTCTTTTCGGCATAATACTGCTGGCCGCGTCGATTGCGAACATTTTTTTCAGCATCAGTCTTACGGTGATTCTCATCCTTGCGGTTCTTCTTGCCTTAAGTGTCGCGCTGTTCGTCAGAGGACTTCAGAAGAGCCGGCTGGCGGGACGGTGCAAGCGGATCGCCAAGATGATCGGCGGCAGGACGTACATTGAGCTTGCAAAACTGGAACAGAGCATGCCGGTGGAGCATCAGAAGCTGGTGAAGGACCTGCGTTCCATGATCCGGTTCGGTGCGATTCCGAACGGGAAGCTGATTGCGGATGATACGACGCTTACGCTGACGCAGGAAGCGTATCAGGAGTATGTCAATTACGAGAACGCGCAGGAGCAGCAGAAGGAACTGGCGGCGGACGAGCAGCGGAAGACGGGTCAGCTTCCGGAGGCGGTACGGACGATCCTGCAGGATGTGGAGAACCACAGAGAGCAGATCCGGAACTGTGAGAAGGAAATTTCCGATCCGGCAATGAAGGAGAAGGCTGCGCATCTGGATGATGTCACCGGGCGAATTACAGCTAAGGTGAAGGAAAGTCCGGAGTGCATCGGCAAGCTTCATAAGTTTACCTCCTATTATCTGCCGACGACGGAGAAGCTGCTGCGGTCGTACTGTGATCTGGAGCATCAGCCGGATGCCGGGGATAATATCACGACTACAAAGGGTGAGATCGAAACATCCTTTGATATGATAAATGACGCGTTTGAGAATCTTTTGGACAGTCTGTTTCAGGACTCGGCCTGGGATATTAAGTCCGACATTTCCGTCATGAAAACCATGATGGCACAGGAAGGTCTGACAAATCAGAGGGGCGTGGCACAGGAAACCGTGACTGATACAAAGGATACGAAGCAGTCATGAAGCGGAACAGATAGGCAGAAAATGCATACATTTTAAGAAAGAAGAGGAACAAGACCATGGGAGAGAATCTGGATCAGTTAGAAAAGGAAATACCGACACCGTCGCTTGTTTTTGACAACATGGAGATGATGTCACAGTCAGCCGCATCAGGGACACAGCAGCCGCCGCAGGAAGTCAAGATGGATGATTCGATCCTGACGGCAGAGGAGAAGAATCAGGTCTCCGCGTTCGCCGATAAGATCGATATCCGGAATTCGACGGCGGTAATGCAGTACGGAGTCGGCGCGCAGAAGAAGATGGCGGACTTTTCCGAGAAGGCGCTCGACAACGTCAAGACAAAGGATATGGGCGAAACGGGTCAGATGATCACGAGTCTTGTGACGGAGCTGAGAAGCTTTGACGTTTCCGAGAACGAAAAAGGTCTGATGGCTTTTTTCAAGAAGAGCGGAAACAAGATGAAGGCGATCCAGGCGAAATACAGCACGGTAGAGACGAATGTAAACAATATCGTAGAGGTCCTGGAGAAGCATCAGATCCAGCTGATGAAGGATGTCGATGTGCTGGACCGTATGTATGCGCTGAACCTTGGATATTTTAAAGAACTGACGATGTATATTCTGGCCGGAAAAGAGAAGCTCCAGAAGGTCCGTGAGACGGAGCTCGTTCAGCTTCAGCAGGCGGCACAGGCTTCCGGAAAGCCGGAGGACGCGCAGGCAGCGAAGGATCTGGCGTCACTTTGCGACCGCTTTGAGAAGAAGCTGTATGATCTGGAGCTGACGCGTACGGTTTCGATCCAGACGGCGCCGCAGCTTCGGATGGTGCAGAGTTCGGATACGCTGATGGCTGAGAAGATTCAGTCAACGATCGTGAATACGATCCCTCTCTGGAAGAGCCAGATGGTGATCGCGATCGGAGTGGAGCATTCTACACAGGCAGCCAAGGCGGAACGTGAAGTTACGGATATGACGAATGAACTGCTGAAGAAGAACGCGGATGCTTTGAAGACGGCGACGGTGGAAAGCGCGAAGGAGTCGGAACGCGGCATCGTAGATCTGGAAACGCTGAAGCATACGAACGAAACACTGATCTCTACGCTGGATGAGGTAATGGCGATCCAGAAGGACGGGAAGGAGAAACGTCAGGCGGCGGAAGGCGAGCTTGCCAATATGGAGAATCAGCTGAAAGCGAAGCTTTTGCAGGCCGCACAGCAGTAGAAATGAGAATATTGCAGCTTCAGACGCATGTATATGCGGATAAGGAAAGAAATCTGACAGAACTGGCGAAACGTCTCAGGCAGCTGCAGGAAGAGAAAGCAGATCTTGTCACTGCCGGCGAGATGTTTAACTGCCCGTACGAAACATCAAACTTTCCCGTTTACGCGGAAGCACAGGGCGGTCCCTGCTGGCGCTTCTGCAGGGATCTTGCGAGAGAGCACCATATTTATCTTTCGGCGGGCACGATGCCTGAAACCGATGAGGCGGGGCACGTTTACAACACGGCATATGTCTTTGACCGTGACGGAACGCAGATCGCGAAGCACCGGAAGGTTCATCTGTTTGATATCGACGTTGCAGGCGGCCAGCGTTTCCGAGAGTCGGACACGCTGACCGCAGGAAATGAAATTACCGTATTCGATACGGAATTTGGCAGAATCGGGATCTGCATCTGTTTCGACATCCGTTTTCCGGAGCTTTCGCGGCGGATGGTGCTGGACGGCGCCAGGCTGATTCTCGTACCGGCAGCGTTCAACATGACGACCGGTCCCGCGCACTGGGACATCTTATTCCGGTGCAGGGCAGTCGACAACCAGTGCTTTCTGGCCGGAACAAGCCCTGCGCGTGATTTGACTGCCGGATATACAGCGTGGGGACATTCGCTGATCGTCTCTCCGTGGGGCGATATCATTCGGGAGATGGATGAGAAGGAAGGATCCATGATTAACGAGATCGACCTTGCGGCAGCCGATCAGGTGCGGAAAGAGCTGCCTTTGCTGTCGGCGAGGCGGACGGATCTGTACGAGACGGAGAACAAAATACGGTCGTAAGGAATCAGTTATTTACAGATGATATTGTCTTTTTTTTGCGAGGCGCTTCCGCATTTCAGCGGAAGCGCCTTTTTTACAAAAAATCCCGCATATTAAAATGTTATTAATACAACATATTATACTGCTTAAAAAGATGAGAAAATCCCTTTTCCGCTTTTTCACAGTACATTTGTAACGCCTTAAAATCTCGAAAACAGGGCGTTTCTAAGTAAAATTAAGAAAATCTGCCATACGGGCATTCCAAATTTTTTCTTCGTTTTTTCACTAAAAATACATCACAAATGATTGAATATCATCACGAAATCTGATATCATAGAATTACAAAATATTTTTTCCAGAATCAAAAATTTTATGGAAGAATCATTATCTGGAATATACTTATCGTAAATATAAATAAGGAGGTAAAAATGGCAAGACAACTCATCATGGCAAAAACTGCCGCCGAAGCAGCGGAAGCGAAGAACGCGGCTTCTGCATTTCTGGCGGGAGGAACGGAAACCGAACGGCTTGGTTCCCTTGTTCATGCAGATACTCTTATCCTTCTGAAGAACATACCAGGTCTTGATGAAATCGGGGATTCCGGGGAATTTTTGAAGATCGGTTCCATGTGCACATTTGAAAAGGCACTGGAGAGCGATCTGGTACCTGATTATCTGAAGACGGCGCTCGGATTCATGGCATCCCGTACGAAGCGGAATATGGCGACGATCGGAGGCAATATTTCGATTTTCCGCTGTGATTCGTATCTGATGCCGACGCTGATCGCCGCTGGAGCGAAGCTGGAGCTGCTTGACGCGTCCGGCAGCAGGAACATCGTCTGTGCGGAACGGTACGCGGAAGAGCGGGAGAAGTACAGGGACTGCCTGATCACGGCGCTTTTGCTGACGAAGGCGGATGTCCGAGTCTTTTCCAGACGGTATGCCAATACGGCTGAGAGTCACGCGTGTCTGACCGCTTCCATGGGAAGGTGCGGGGATCAGATCAGGATCGGGGCTGCGATTAAGGATTCCGGCATTTTCGTACTGAAGGAGCTGGCGGAGATGATGGAGAAGGATCCGTCTTTGGCCGAGGACGGCATCATGAGCTGGTGCAGGTCATGGAACGGTGCGGTGATCCGTGACGATATGTTTGGAAGCGAAGCATATAAGCGGTATCTGCTTGGCGTGACACTTTCCGATATGTACCACTGCATTCAGGGAGGTGACGTAAAATGAAAATTTCTTGCATGATCAATGGAATAAACAGAAGCTTTGACGTAGATCCGCTCATGAAGCTGAGGGATCTTTTACAGATGAACGGAAATTTCGCTGTTCGCGACAGCGATGATTCCGAAGGGTTCTGCGGGAGTGATACGGTTCTCGTGGACGGGGTTCCCGTTTTTTCAAACCTTATGGTTGCGGCGGAGATCGACGGAAGTGAGATCAGGACGCCGGACGGACTTGGCGATTATAATCATCTTACGGTCGTACAGCAGGCTATGATCGACGCAGGTCTGGTACAGAGCGCGTACAACGCGCCGGCTGCAGCGCTTCTTCTAACATGGCTCCTGGAGAATAATCCGGAACCGACGAAGGAAGAGATCAAAGACGCGCTGTCCGGCATATATATCCGGGATGCCGGATACGAGCATTATTATCTTGCGGTGAAGCTTGCGCAGGAGAAGCTGAAGGACGGCCGGTACGAAACCGAAATCGCACCCTCTTTCCGGCCGGAGTATAAGTTTATCGGGAAATCGACGGGCAAGATCGACGGCGCTCAGCTTGTGACGGGCGACCGGGCTTATGTCGAGGATTATGTATCGCCGGATGCATGCCGTATGGTGGTTCTTCGTTCTCCTCACGCGCATGCTTACATCAACAGTATCGATACATCAGAAGCGGAGAAAGTCCCGGGCGTCGTGAAGATCATCACGGCCTTCAACTGCCCGGATATTTATTATATGCAGGCTGGCCAGGGAAATCCTGAGCCATCGCCTCATGACAGAAGGCTGTTCAATATGAAGGTCCGTCATGTCGGCGACCGTGTAGCGGCTGTCATAGCGGAAACGCTGGAATCGGCAGAGAAGGCAAAGGATCTCATCAAAGTCGATTATGAAGTCCTGAAGCCTGTCTTTACAGTGGAAGAAGCGATGGCGGACGGCGCGCCTCTCGTTCATAACGGGATCGTGGAGTACCGTGCCGGCGCACCGGAGGATCTTGCGGAATACAACGCTTTGGCGGGCGATCCGCGTGAAGGGAAGGTCATCTATCAGTTCCCGCTTCACGGTGATATCCGTCACAATATCGCGGCCGGCAATGCGGGCGGCATCGGCGATGTCGACAAGGCATTCGCAGAGGCCGACGCGATCGTGGAGCGAACGTACCAGACGAGTCAGGTTCAGCATGCGCCGCTTGAGCCGCATGTCTGCTTCGCGCGTATGGAGGGCGGACGCCTTGCCGTATACGCATCCACACAAGTTTCATACCATGTCAGAAGAATCGTCGGATGGGTGACGGGGCTTCCTGAGAATAAGATCCATGTAGTAAAGACGCGTGTCGGCGGCGGCTATGGCTCGAAGCAGGACGTTTTGATCGAGGATCTGACCGCGTATGCGGCATATGTAACGGGACGGCCGGTATTCTGCCGCAATACGCGTGAGGAGGAATTTATCGCAAATTCCACACGTCATCCCATGCGCGTTCATGTAAAGATGTCCGGAAAGAAAGACGGCACGATCACCGGTATCTTCATGGAAGTTCGTGCAAATACGGGCCCGTACGGCAATCACTGTCTGACAGTTCCGATGAACAGCTGCTCCAAGACGCTGCCGCTTTTCAAATGTCCGAACATGAAGTACGATCTGAAGGTCTGCTACACGAATACGCCGCCCGCGGGCGCATATCAGGGGTACGGCACGCCGAAGGGCACGTTCGGGCTTATGATGGCTATGGCTGAGCTTGCGGACAAGCTGGGATGTGATTATAAGGAAATGGTGCTCAAGAATCATGTCGAAACGGGATACCGGCTCGATATCCTGAAAGGACTTGGGGAAGGCCGGGAAGGCAATGTTGTTCCGGTCGGCTCCTGCGGCCTGCGGGAAGCGATTCTGAAGGGCTGCGACATGATCCAGTGGGGTCAGCGCGAGGTTTCGGATGATCCGAACGTGAAGATCGGCAAGGGCTTTGCCATGATCATGCAGGGCAGCGGACTGCCGGGCCTTGACCATGCGGAAGCGATCGCAAAGCTGGAAACGGACGGTTCCGTGATCCTGAACAGCGGCTGTGCCGATATCGGCACCGGACTTGATACGATCTGCGCGAAGGTGGTCTGCGAGGTACTTCAGATGCCGCTTGAGCGCGTGACGGTTCTCTCGGGTGATACCGATGCGGCAGCGTTCGATACGGGGTCCTATGCATCCTCGGGAACGTTTTTCAGCGGGAACGCGGCACTCGTTGCGGCCAGGAAGCTTAAGGACCTGATTCTGAATGAGGCGGCGCTGCAGATGGAGGAAGATGTTTCGGATCTCGATGTGCGGGAGCCAGGCGAAGTCTTCTCAAAGAAGTCCGGCAAGAGCCTTTCCTATTATGAAATTTCGCATACGGCATGCAGCGGCAGCGGCCGCGGCATGATGGTAGCGCACGGTACGTTTGTGACGAAAGCATCCTCTGTTCCGTACGGGGCGCATTTCGCGCAGGTGGCCGTCAACGTCCGGACCGGCGAGGTCAGGGTGCAGAAGTTCTACGCGCTGCAGGATGCAGGCACGCCGATCAATCCGGAGCTTGCACTTTGCCAGATGTACGGGGCGGCGTTAAAGTCGATCGGACATACGCTTTACGAGGGCATGATCCTGAACGAGAAGGGCGAGTGCCTCAATTCGAACATGACGGATTACGGCGTTCCCATGGTGACGGAGCAGCCGGATGATTTTAAGGCAGTGCTGATCGATGTGAACGATGATTACGGCCCGTTCGGCGCCAAATCGATTTCCGAGATCGCCTGCAACGGCGCGGCGCCTGCGATCGGAAACGCGATCCACGATGCATGCGGTGTCTGGATCGAGAGCTGGCCGATGACGCCGGAGAAGATCCTGAAACACCTTGGAAAGATCTGAATGTAACGGAATATGCTCCGACCGTCTCCATGAACGGGGGATGGTTGGAGCTTTTTTTTATTAAATGTTTCTTGAACTTTTCTTTAGAATCCGGATTTTGCACAAATCTGAATCCGGCTATGATATAATATGATTGTTTCTTAAAAAGCAGCGTCAGGGGAAACCATATGAAATGTATTACTTTTCTTGTGCCTTGCTATAATTCGGAGGCTTATATCGATCGGTGCGTCAATTCTCTTGTTGTTGCCGGAGAAGACGCAGAGATCATTATCGTAAACGATGGGTCAACGGACAGAACAGGCGAGATTGCGGAGCAGTATGCTCTTCAGTATCCGGACATTGTCCGGGTCATAAACCAGGCGTACGGCGGTCACGGTTCGGCTGTGAACAGGGGCATTGAGAATGCAGAGGGTGTATATTTTAAAGTGGTGGATTCGGATGACTGGCTTGATCCGACCGCGCTTCAGACGCTTATGGTCCGGCTCAGGGTTTTCTGCATGATGCAGCTTCGCAGCCAGATTACCTCCGTACCGGATCTGCTTATCTGCAACTACGTTTATGATCATCTGAACGAGTCGAGCAGCCGTTCCGTCGGGTACAGACAGGCTATGCATCCCGACATCATGTATGGCTGGGACGGCTTGAATTCTTTCCGCCTGTCGCAGTATTTTGTTATGCACGCCATGATATACCGCACGTCTGTGCTGAAAGACTGCGGAATTGTCCTGCCGGAGCATATTTTTTATGAGGATAATCTTTATTCATACCAGCCGCTGCCTTTCACGAAGAGGCTGTATTATATCGATATCGATCTGTACCATTATTTCATCGGACGCGCGGATCAGTCGGTCAATGAAAATGTTATGCTGAAGAACGTCGATCAGCAGGTCCGGATCGCGCATCTGATGTCACGCGCGGCTGATATGGACAGTGTCAGGCTTACAAACCCCAAACTGGCCAGTTATATGCGTCGTTATCTTTCGATGATCTATGCCATTACGACCGTGCTCCTTCTGATGACCGGCACGGAGAAGGCACACAGGCAGTATACGGATCTCTGGGAAGGACTTAAGAAGCATGATCCTGAAACATACCGGCTGCTTCGTTACCATTCCATGAGCATTCTGACCACACTGCCAGGCTGGGAAGGGCGCCGGGCGATCATTGCCGGCTACCATCTGGCCCGCAGGATCTATAAATTCAACTAGAATTTCCATACACGTCGTCTTGCAGCAGGTGCCCGGAATGAAAAGAAAACTACTTAACATACTGTTCTTTTTCGCGGTCATGGGCCTGACCGTCTATGTGATTTACCGGAACCATGACATAGGAAAGGTCTTCAGTGCGATTTGCAGCGCCAATAAGATGTGGCTTATACCGGCCGTTATTCTGGCTGTTCTTTTTGTCGTGTGCGAGAGTATCATGATACACGACCTTCTTCACATGCAGGGACATAAGGTCAGCCTGCGCAAGTGTATTTCCTATTCCTTTATCGGATACTTCTATTCGGGCATCACACCGTCGGCTTCCGGCGGGCAGCCGATGCAGCTTTACTATATGCGCAAAGACGGCAACGGACTTTCGGACAGCTCTGTTGTGCTGCTTACAGTTGCTTTTTACAGCAGGACCGTCTTAAGCGTGATCGGAATTTTTCTGCTGATTTTCTTTCATGGAATGCTGGTTTCCTTTTTCCAGGGTGTTTTTTTCATATACTGGCTTGGCCTGATCCTGAATACACTTATCGCGTCTGCCATCCTGAGCGTTATGGTATGGCCCGGGCTGGTCCGGCGGATCGTTAGCGTCATCGAGAAACTGCTTGTCCGGATTCATGTCTTCAAGCATTCTCAGATGCGTCTTGACAAGATCGAAAGCGTTATGGAGGGATACCGGACAGCTGTCGTTTTTATGCGGCAGCATAAGGGGAAAGCCGTCTACTTATTTTTCTTTACGCTTTTCCAGCGCTTTACACTGTATATCCTGACGTGGTTCGTATATAAGAGCTTTGCCTTAAGCGGCGATAACTTTTTAAATGTAGTTCTTTTGCAGGCAGCGATCTATGTCGCCGTGGAAATGCTTCCGCTGCCCGGTTCGCAGGGAATCACCGAGCTGATGTACCATAACATCTTCGGTACGATATTCGGTTCTATGCTGACGCCGTCGATGCTCGTTGTCCGCGGACTCGATTTCTATCTGCTGATGATCATCGGCCTGATCTATGTGCTTGTCCGCATGTTTGAAGTGAAAAAAGGCGGCAGCCGCCCGCAAAACAGTTCGGGCTGTCAGCAAGCATGATAAAAGCAGTTCCGTTGTCCGGAACTGCCATAAAATTGGTCTATTAGAAATTATATAAGAATAAAAGACACAAATATATTTACAAATGAGCAGGTACAGCTGCTCAGCTGACGATCAGAACAGCTTTGATCCGGGCTCCGTTCATCTGCTGTAAGCTGCCGTCCATGGAATACGTATTGACAGAGAGACAGACAGGATAGCTGCCTGGATCTGGGATGTTGCTCAGCGCATAATTTTCCAGCGCTTTGCCGGGAGGCAGCAGATCGGAAGCTGCCAGTACCTTCCCGCTGCCGTCAAGTGACAGCTCATATTGGAAATAGCAGGTGTTGTCCGGCGGGTTGATCAGGTTTGTTTTCAGGACGCCTGTTTCACAGCTTGCATATAACGTTTCGTAGCCCGGTATTTTTGTACCGGAAGCGGGCTGGCTGTCAGACGTCGAACTGCTGCCCCACCAATCAACCGCGTTGTCTGCGACCACAAGTCCCTGTACCGATTCTGCCGGTGTGTGGTTTCCGAACCGGTCATGGCAGTACCATCCTGCACCGCCTGCAAGAACGGCGGCTGCAAGGATGAAAGCCAGGACCTTTCTGTTTCTGAGTGAAGATATTTTAAAAAGAATTCTTTTCAGCATCTGAAACACTTCTTTCTGTTTGAAAATTGGACGGAATGACGATTCAAAATGATTCCTTACTTTCCGGAAGACGGTGTGTCGGTAAGGGCGATGCCGTATGTCATATAGCCGGTGTACGGAACGCCTTTATGGATCTGAAGATTGCCGGTTCCGTCCGGATAGTCAAATGCCGCGGGATATAACTGGAAGTTTTCCGTGCCGTTATCGGTAAAAGAAGCAAGCTCCATACCTTTGATCTGTTTTTCCAGGGCGCCCATACGGAAATCGCCCGCCGTTCCGGCAATCATCATCGTCATGACGTAGGAGGTCCCGTCATTCGGGTCGGTGCCTTGGAGATATAAACGTCCGTATACGCCGTTTCCGCTTTCATACGTAACGGAAATCTGTTTGCCGTCCGGCAGATTGGAAACATCACTTGCCGTGATCGGAACGAGTGTGGTGTCCGTTGTGCTTATCGCGACGGTTTCGGGAATTGTAATCGTGTATGTCGGGTCAGGTGCTTCGTACATGGTCAGGTTTGTGCGCGGAGAATCGGCTGCGCAGACAGGTGCGGCCGCAAGACTTCCGACAGCAGCCGCCATTGTTAAAGATGCCAGAAATTTTTTAAACATACTGTTTTTCATATTTTATACTCTCCTCTGAAATACGTTGGTTCATTCCGTCCTGTGTATTTTATATCAGAAGATTGTAAGGGGATTATTGGCGGGGGGTTAAATGTGGGTAAAGATTCGTTGGAGAGGGGTCGGGTGCTGATGTCAGCCGCTCTGTGCTCTGACTCGCTTGCTTCTGCTGTTTCCGCGCTCGCCTATTTGTTGCTGAGAAGTTAA
>Ga0183096_1001509_pt1 | contig 19562 bp, 23 predicted proteins | sample Biomet5_FD_127791 | JGI IMG/M metagenome (GOLD analysis project Ga0183096, IMG submission 127791) | Microbial communities from bioreactor (seeded with sewage sludge) at LBNL, California, USA - Biofuel metagenome 5 (version 2) (version 3) | ecosystem: Engineered > Bioreactor > Anaerobic >... | reverse complement strand
CATTTCTTCGGTTATACTATTCATGAGAGAGCTCCTTTTTGGTACGTTGGTTTGTGGTGAACTCTATTGTACCAGAGCTCTTCTCTTTTTTTATTTATTTCTGTAACATATGTCTTATCACATTACATGTAGACTTAAGGCTCTAAATTCTTTGCCTGCTGACCTGCACTGTTCAATCAAGCATTGCCAGGATCTCTTCCTTCGGCCTGGCACCGATTTCTTTTTTAACAGGTTCTCCGTTTTTAACTACCAACAATGTCGGAATAGACATTATTCCGTACTGGCTGGCCAGTTCCGGCTCTTCATCGATATTGATCTTGCATACTTTGATGTCGCTTCTCTCTTCCGAGATCTCATCGACCAGCGGCCCCACCATGCGGCACGGTCCGCACCATGGCGCCCAGAAATCCACAAGTACAGTCTGTTCGGACTCCATGACTTCATTTTTGAAATTATCTTTAGTCGTGGTTATTACAGCCATTTTTCTTCTCCCTCGCTTCCTGATATAACTGACACTTCGCTTATACCCACTAAACGGATTTTATAATCTTCATCAATATATATCCGTAATTTCCTGCTGCCGCCCAGCCGCCATGATACGGATTTTCTTTTATTCCCAGCCATTCTACATATGTGCACTTTCCTCTGTCCACATATCTGTACCGGGGATCCACGCACGGATTATTCAGTCCGGAGCAGGATGCATATGCTTTCAGATGCTGCACCTGCGCTCTTATCCCGAGTCTGACAGTCCTGAAACTGTTTCCCCTCTTTCCGCCTCCGGTGGCTCCTATGCCGGCAAAATTGAACTGCGATCTTTTCACGTCGTATCTGTAGCTGAGCCAGCCCGTCTCCAGCATCGCCTGGCAGAATGCAACTTCGGGCCTGACGCCTTCCGCTCTGCACTCCTCGATATATATATTGCAGAATTTATCGATCGTATCCACACTGCAGTCTTTTGAATTATGCCCGTAATATGACGGGTACACGGCATTCCTTCTATACAGCGACGCAAGTTTTTCTGCCGTTGCACTGCCCCTGCCCATGATCGGCGTCTTCACGACTGCATTGCCACAGTCGGTACATGAACTGTAATATCTTTTCAAACCGACCTTTTTCGCTGCACGCAGTTTATAGTAATATCTTCCCCATTTTTTTCTGCTGCTGTCCGTATATGAAGAACTGGCAGCGCCGGCACTTTTGATCTTTATGTATTTTCCGTTCCTGCCCGCGGCTCTGTAAATATTGTAATATGAAGCATCTGAAGTCTTCGACCAGCTTATCCTGGCTCTATCGCTCGTTCCCGTTCCTGATACAGCGAACCTGGCGGGCCTTTTCACTGCAGGCTTTGCGGCATCTGTGACCCTGCCCTGACTGGTCAGACTGCTCGCATCATCACTCGTGACCGCAGTTATCCTGTAATAGTATGTCCTGTTGTTGACAAGATCCCTGTCTGTATAATTTCTTGTCTCTGCAGCGGCTTCCCTGATCAGCTTGTAATTTTCTGATGCCGTCTGTGATCTGTATATCCTGTAGCACGAAGCACCAGATACCTTTTTCCATACTATGCGGACACTGTTATATGTGTATCCGTATGCGCTGAATCCCTGCGGGGTCTCGATATCCGCATCGGCGGAAACCGAAGCAGGCATCATCACGAATATCATCGCCGCTGCCGCCAGCAGCATGGCTGTCTTACATGTAACTGACTTTATCTCCATTTTTTCACAAAACTGTTTCTCCTCATTTATTTGCAGAAACATAATACCACCCGGCGGCGCCATAGCCATGGTTTTTGTCGTTTTTTCACAAAACCTTTACTTTCAGGCGGCCTGTCGGGCTTATTTCACGTGGTACGCATCAAAAAACCTGCATTTCTGCAGGTTTTTTGTTTGTTTCTTTCGGCTCATATCCTGCGGATAAAATCCCATATCGGCACGATAATGGCATGAGGAATGAACTTGGTAAAGAATCTCAGGATCAGCGCCACCGGACTCGGTGAAGCCACCCACATGTTCCATCTGCTTAATGTAAGGGTCCAAGCAACAGCCGACGGCGGTCGGGAAGCCAGAGGGAAATGTCTGATCCCCTTCTCATCTGTCTTCCTGGCTCTGGGAATAAATTCAGTATCTTTGACCCAGTAGGGACACATTGCTGTAACATGTATCCCGTCCGCAAACAGCTCATGATGCAGCGCCTTGGTCCAGCTCATCAGAAAGGCCTTTGACGCCGCATAGGTATTCAGTCGGGGAAGCGGATTGAATCCGGCCACAGAACATATCTCGATGATCCGGCTGCCCTCATCCATATAGGGGAGCGCCGCAAGAGTGACATCGACGGCTGCCCTGCAGTTCACAGAGATCATACCGTCATGATCTCTCCTCGATATAGATTCCGTTGCCCCGATACGGCCGAAGCCGGCCGCACATACCAGTACGGAGACCTCCGGTTTTTCTCTTTCAAGCAGCCTTTCCAGTATTCCGGTGCAGGCTTCTGATCTCAGATCCATCGGCAGCGTCCTGATGCTGCACTTTGCGATTCCCTGAAGTTCATCCAGTTTTTCCTGACGGCGGGCAACTGCCCAAATTTCATCCAGCCCGTCTTCGCAGCTGATCTGTTTCACGAATTCTCTTCCCATGCCGCTGGAGGCTCCCGTAATAATCGCTATTTTCAATTCATATCTCCCTCTGTGTCGCTGGTCGCACTCTCATGTTATTTCGTCATAAGCCCGCAGATGGAATTACTGAACGCTACCGGATCTTCCACCGGCATGCCTTCTATCAGCAGCGCCTGATCATACAGCAGCTTTGTATATTCTGCAGCTCTGTCCCTGTCGTTCTTATATGCATCTTCCAGTGCTTTCATTATATCGTGTTTTGCATTTATCTCAAGGACTCTCTGCGCTTTTACCTCCTGATTATCGGGCATCTGGCTGAGGACCTTCTCCATTTCTATCGACAGCCCGCCCTTGGCAGTCAGGCAGACTGGATGGGTCTTAAGTCTCTGTGACAGACGCACTTCAGCTACCTTTCCTTCCAGGGCATCTTTCATGAACCCGAGCAGGTCCTTGCTCTCTTCTTCCTGCTTTTTCACTGTCTCTTTTTCTTCTTCAGTCTCGCTGATATCGATGTCCTCGGCGGAGACCGATTTGAATTCCCTGCCGTCATAATCGTGCAGCATCTGCAGCGCGAATTCATCCACGTCGGCGGTCAGATAAAGTATTTCGTATCCCTTGTCCTTTATTCCTTCTGTCTGAGGAAGCATATCTATCTTGTCTGTCGATTCTCCGGCTGCATAATATATGTACTTCTGCTCTTCCGGCATCCTCTCTGTATATTCTTTGAAGGTCACCGGCTTTTTCATTGTCGAGGAGTAGAACATGACCAGATCTTTGAGTTCATCCTTGTTCATGCCGAATTTATCATACAGTCCGTACTTCAGCTGCAGCCCGAAATTTGCAAAGAATTTTTCGTAGGCTTCCCTGTCATGCTCCTGCATATCCAGCAGTTCGCTCCTTATCTTTTTTTCCAGTCTCATGGCTATTGCTTTCAGCTGCCTGTCATGCTGAAGCATTTCTCTGGAAATGTTCAGAGACAGATCCTGTGAATCCACAAGGCCCCTCACGAAGCTGAAATGATCCGGCAGAAGATCCGGACACCTGTCCATTATCATCACTCCGGATGAATACAGCTGCAGTCCCTTTTCATATTCTTTCGTATAGTAATCATACGCAGGCTGTGAAGGAATGAACAGCAGCGCAGTATAACTGGATACGCCTTCCACATTGCTGTGTATCACTTTTGCCGGGTCCGCATAATCGTGGAATTTATTCTTGTAAAATTCGTTGTAGTCTTCATCCTTTAATTCATTCTTCTGCTTTTTCCAGATAGGCACCATGCTGTTGAGCGTTTCGAGCTCCGAATATGTCTCATACTCCGGCTCTTTTCCCTCTTCATCGCCGCTGTCCTCTTTCTGCCTGGTCTTTTCCATCATCATCTGTATCGGGTATCTTATATAATCAGAATACCTGGTCACAAGATCTTTGATCGTATAAGGTTCAAGATACTGAGAATACTTTTCATCGTCGGTATCCTTTTTTATCTCCAGAGTGATCTCCGTCCCGCAGCCCTCTTTCTCGCATTCCGTGATCATATACCCGTCGGCTCCTTCGGAGACCCATTTATATGCCTGTTCCGATCCGTATGCCCTGCTGACAACAGTAACTTTGTCACTGACCATGAACGATGAATAGAAACCGACACCGAACTGTCCGATGATATCTATATCTTCCTTGGCCTCGTTTTCCTCCTTGAATGCCATCGATCCGCTCTTGGCTATGGTCCCGAGGTTGTTGGCCAGTTCATCCTTGTCCATTCCTGCGCCGTTATCTGTTATCTTCAGTGTCCGTGCTTCCTTATCGACTTCCAGGTCTATCACGAAATCATCTCTGTTCATGCCGGTATTGTCCTCGGTCAAACTGCGGTAATACAGTTTGTCGATCGCATCACTGGCATTGGATATCAGTTCTCTGAGAAATATCTCCTTGTGAGTGTAGATGGAATTTATCATCAGATCCAGAAGTCTCTTTGATTCTGCCTTGAATTGTCTTTTTGCCATAGTATACCTCCATATCATGTAATTATTGATGTTTTCTCTGCAGCCTCATCGGCGGATCGTAAATCACAGAAGCTGCCTCGGCCGAAGCGTCGAGCGCATCTGCAGCTGTTATACCGCATCTGCAGGAAACTCCGCCTGGACCGTATCTCATATGTTCTGGCACTCTAACTCGCAGAGTGCTAACAGATACTAATATACCCCTTGTATGCCCCTCAGTCAAGAGGGGCCGGGCAATAATCGTCATCTTATTAAAATCAAAAAACAGATCCCGGAATCGTTTCGATCCCGGGATCCCCAGATTTAATTTATTTCGTGCCTATTTCTTTGCTGCCGCCTGCTGGGCTGCAACTTCTGCCGCAAAATCTTCTTCCTTCTTTTCGATGCCCTCGCCGACTTCGAATCTTACGAATGAAGCTATGCTCATTTCCTTGCCTGCTTCCTTGGCAACGCTGTCCACATACTGCTTGACCGACATGTCGCTGTCCTTGACAAATTTCTGATCTACGAGGCAGACTTCCTTGAGTTCTTTCTTGACCTTTCCTTCAACGATCCTGTCGACCATTTCAGGTTTCTTGCCCTCGTTGAGTACCTCCTGCTTAAGGATCTCTTTTTCATGCTCGAGGTAAGCCTGATCTACTGAAGATTCATCGAGGAACTGCGGTCTCATGGAAGCTACCTGCATGGCTACATCCTTCGCGCAGGTGTTGATCTCGTCAGCTGAAGCTTCTGTTTTGATCCCGACGATAACTCCGATCGTGCCGCCGCCGTGTATATATCCGGTGTAAACGACTCCGTCCTCGTCGCATTTTTCGAATCTTCTTATATTCATGTTCTCGCCGATCTTGGCGATCTTGTTGTTCAGTGCATCTTTGACTGTGCCATCTTCGAACGGAAGCCCCATAAAGGTTTCCATATCGGCTGCATCGCTTTCCAGCGCCAGTTTGGCCAAGTTGTCAACGAAGCTGATGAATTCATCATTCTTTGCCACGAAGTCTGTTTCTGAATTTACTTCAATAACAGCTGCATGCTTTCTGTCATCTGAGAAAGCTGTCCTTACCAGACCCTGAGCTGCGATGCGCCCTGCCTTCTTGGCTGCTTTCGACAGGCCCTTTTCTCTCAGCAGATCTATGGCCTTATCTATATCTCCGTCTGTTTCAACGAGGACTTTCTTGCAGTCCATCATACCTGCGCCTGTCATTTCACGCAGTTCTTTTACCTGTGCTGCTGTTACTGCCATTATTCTTCCTCCTCTGCTTTTTCTTCTGCAGGAGCCGCCTCTTCTTCTGCTGTCTCCGCTTCAGCGTCTCCGTCTGCTTCTTCACCTTCCGGTGCTTCAGCCATGCTTTCGCCCTGATTTGCTTCAACTATGGCATCTGCCATACACCCTGCAATGAGTTTCACTGCCCTGATGGCATCATCATTTGCCGGAATGACATAATCCACTTCATCGGGATCACAGTTGGTATCAACGATGCCGACTACGGGGATACCGAGTATCCTTGCTTCCTTGACGGCTATTTTTTCCTTTTTGGGGTCTACTATGAAGATCGCTCCCGGCATGCCCTTCATATCCTTGATGCCGCCGAGATTTTTCTCCAGTTTATCGTGCTCATGCATGAGATTCTGCACTTCTTTTTTAGTAAGTTTCTCAAAAGTGCCGTCTTCCTTCATGGTTTCTATATCGATAAGTCTTTTGATCCTGTCAGAGATCGTCTTATAGTTGGTAAGCATACCGCCCAGCCATCTCTGGTTCACATAGTACTGTCCGCATCTTTCTGCTTCATCTTTGATAGCAGTCTGCGCCTGTTTTTTCGTGCCCACGAAAAGTACAGGCTTGCCGCTTTCGCCGACTTCCCTCATAAAATCATAGGCTTCATCGATTTTCTTTACTGTTTTCTGCAGATCGATGATGTAGATACCGTTTCTCTCGGTAAAAATGTACGGAGCCATCTTCGGGTTCCATCTCCTGGTCTGGTGTCCGAAATGAACACCTGCTTCCAGCAACTGTTTCATAGAAATCACTGACATATTCTGTTCCTCCTGGTTTTAATACTTCCACCGCCTGTCTCCCCTGCGGCAGACCCGTTGCGGGCACCATTCCACAGGCAGAGCAGTGTGCAAATTTTTGCGGTGCTGCCGCAATCGACAGTACCGCAAAATATGATACTATAACAGTGTTAAAAAATCAAGAGAAAAAAGAAAAATCACTGCCCCGCAAAAAAGATAAACCGCTGTCTTCCGGGCTCACCATTCAGATATCGCCTCCGCAATATATCTGATATATGCCCTTCTGACAGCGCCAAAATAGTTCTTGCTCACATGGATCGCCTTTCCGTTTTGAAAAAACAGTGCCAGATCCCTGGTACTGGTCACATTTCTCATATTGACCAGCATATAGCAATGACACCACACAAAGTCCTTATGCAGTTTCGGTTCTATATCTTCGATACGGCCGCGGACCAGGATCTCTCTGTCTTTTGTAGATATGAGAAGTCCGCACCGCTCCTGTCTGATGAAATCGATATCATCCACTTTGACCTTTGTTGTCTCGCTTTTTGTGTCAATAACAATGTAAGCCCTTTCTCTCACTTCGTACTTCAATATTATCCCCCCAATTATTAAACATGACAAATGTCAGTATTTAACGCGGTCCTCCGCGCCCCCGATACAGACAACTATTATCGTCTGCTGTTACTCGCTCTCACGTTTGTAAGTTATATAATCCTCAGCTATCTCATTTGCTGCGACTGAAACGGGCCTTTCCACATCAGAATCTTCGATCAGCACGGGCTTGCCGTCAATTATGTCCCTTGCTCTCTTTGCCGCAAGGATGACGAGCGTATACCTGCTGTCGGCTTTCTTTCTTATTTCGTTTATCGACGGATATAACATCATGATCAGATTTCCTCCTTATAACTTTTTATCAGGTCACTGATATCTTCAGAAACCCTGGCGCGTTCGGCAGTTATGATCGCCTTCACTTTATCTGCGGCTTCTTCTATATCATCATTTATTACACAGTAATCATATTCTCCGGCCATGGAAATTTCATGCACCGCTGCGGACATACGTCTTTCTATTACTTCACTGCTGTCAGTTCCTCTGTTGGTTATCCTCTTTCTCAGTTCGGCCATCGAAGGAGGCAGTATGAAGATAAAAACGCCCTGCGGATATGACTTCTTCACGTTCATGGCACCCTGCACATCTATTTCGAGGATGACATCCTTGCCTTCGTTCAGTCTTGAAAAGACCTTTTCCCTGGGAGTCCCGTAGTAATTATCATATACTCTGGCATATTCTATAAAACCGCCGCTGTCGCGGATCTCCATAAATTTTTTTTCATCAGTAAAGTAATAATGTATACCGTTTTCTTCTCCGTCCCGCGGCTGTCTGGTAGTCATCGACACTGAATATTCCAGATCCTGCAGCTCTTCAAGTATTCTGTTTCCTATTGTCCCCTTGCCGGTCCCTGACGGTCCTGAAATAACCAGCAGATGTCCTTTTTTCATATGATCTCCTTATTCACGGGAATAAATTATAACACCGCGTACGCATCCGTTCAATAGCAAATTTCCATTTTTTGTATTTTTTGTTCTGCGGTCATTCGATGTTCTGTACCTGCTCGCGTATCTTTTCCACTTCGCTTTTTATCTCCAGCATCACTTCGGTTATACCGATGTCATTTGCCTTGGAACCGATGGTATTGGCTTCTCTGTTCATCTCCTGAACAAGGAAATCAAGTTTCTTTCCATCGGATTTCCCCTGTGAAAGGATCTTTTCCAGCTGATCGATGTGACTGTTCAGACGGACCAGTTCCTCTGTTATATTTGACTTGTCCGCAAATATTGCTGCTTCCATGAGGATGCGTTCCTGCGGAACTTCCACATTGTTTCCCACGAGTTCCTGTATGCGCTCATTGAGCTTTTCCGCATATTCCCTGCTGACATCCGGAGCGCGTTCTTCTATTTTCCCGACATATTCCCTTATGAGTCCGCCGCGCATCATCAGATCTTCTGTGAGCTTCCGGCCTTCCAGAGTACGCATCCTGTCATGTCTTTCCAGTGCGGTCTCCAGTGCGGCCTCCATGGAAGCGGTCACTTCCTCTTCATCGGCAACATCCGGTATCGCTTTGAGGACATCAGGCAGACCGGCCAGCTGGGCCAGCGTTATCTCGTCTTTCATCCCGAATTCTTTTCTCAGCATCTGCAGATTGTCCATATACTGATGCGCTGCCGAAGTATTCAGTTTGATCTGGAGATCATCTTCCGTCAGGTTCTCCACCTGTACCGATACTTCTATTTTCCCTCTTTTCACCATTTCTTTGACGCCCTTCTTTATGGCGTCTTCCGCAAAGGAATAGCGTCTGGGCATCTTGACGCTGATATCCGAATATCTGTGATTTACTGAACGTATCTCTATCGTGATGTTTCTCTTTCCGTCGGAATACTCTCCTTTGCCGTAGCCTGTCATACTTTTTATCATGCGATCTTTCTCCTTTTCTGTGATTTGTCCACGATAACACTGTTATTATATCATACCCGACTGCAAATCCCATATCCAAAAACACGCAGCGGCCTCCGCTGTGCCTTGACTGCGAAGAGTTCAGGTGATATTATGCATTAAAGAGCCATAAGTGGCAACGCAAAGACAGGGCCGCAGGCCTGATATCAGATAGTAAGTAACGGTCTTTGCGTATTTTATTTTTTTGACAGTTATCAGGAGCATTATGGCATTTGACGGTATAGTAACAAGATCGATAGCATATGAACTCAGTGATATCCTCTGCGACGGCAAGATCGAAAAGATATATCAGCCCGGCAGAGACGAGCTGGTGTTTGCCGTGCATACTTTTTCCGGCGGATCTTTTTCCGATCGTATAAAAATATATGCGTCGTGCAATAACGACCATCCCGGCATCTGGATCACCAGAGAGGAATATGACAATCCTCTGTCGCCGCCTTCGTTCTGCATGCTTCTACGCAAGCACATCCAGGGAAGCCGCATCGTTTCCGTCATTCAGAAAGGTTGTGAGCGCATCATAGAGATCACCTTTGAAACGCGCGACGAACTGGGCAGCCTGGTCACCCGAAGACTTATGATAGAGATCATGGGCAGATACAGCAACATCATCCTCGTAGACGACTCTGACGGAAAGATAATGGATAGTCTAAAACACGTGTCGGCAGACGAGAGCAGGAGCCGTCAGGTGCTTCCCGGAAGGAAATATTCTTATCCGCCTTCACAGTGCAAGAAGCCTTTCGACAGGATCACGGAAAACGACATTGCCGGTATGCTCGATACCGCAGAGGAAACATCCGACGCCCTGCTGCAGGGCATACAGGGCGTTTCACCGCTGCTGGCCAGAGCGCTGTGCCGCACATCTGATGAGGCTGCAGCGATATATGAAGAGTTGTTGTCTGTACTCTCCCGTGTCGAGAGCCGCGAGCTTTCTCCTGTCGTCTATACAGATGAGAAAGAGCAGCCTGCTGATTTTTATATACTTCCGATCGAGGAATACGCCGGCAGATACCGTCACCTTTCCTTTGATACAGTCAGTGAAACCATAGAATGGTACTATCTGCACAGAAGTGCTTCAAACAGGATCAGACAAAAGTCCTCTTCCCTGTCCAGATCAGTGAACTCCTCTCTGAAAAAACTGCGTCTCAAAAAACAGCGTCTTTCCGAAGACCTGCTCGATGCGCAGAATTCAGACAAATACCGGCTGTATGGAGAGCTGCTCACAGCAAACCTTCATAAGTTCAGGACAGGCGATAAAAAAGTCACGCTCATGAATTATTACGATCAGACAGAAGTCACCATCCCTCTCGATGAACGCTATGCGCCCGCCCGCAATGCACAGATATATTTCAAGAAATATTCCAAGGCCAAGCGCGCTGTTTCGGAGAAAAGGATACAGCTTGAAGAAACCGATGCCGACATCAGTTATCTCGAATCAGTCAGTGAAAACATCGAACGCGCGGGCAGCACTGATGAGATAGATGCCATAAGGGAAGAACTCGCTTCGTCAGGATTCGTCAGACTGCGCGAAAAACCGGGCAGCCGCAGCAAAAGATCTATGCCTCAGCCCTTTTCATATGAGACATCGGACGGGATGAGGATACTCGCCGGCAGGAACAACCGCGAGAACGACATACTCACTTTTAAAACAGCCGGGAGAAAGGATATCTGGTTCCATACGAAAGATATACCCGGAGCACATGTCATCCTTTTTACAAAGGGCAAAACTCCCAGCGATGCTGCCGTTTTTGAAGCTGCTTCTATTGCTGCCTTCCACAGCAGCGGCCGTACTTCGGAAAACGTCCCTGTGGATTATACTGAAGTCAGGCACGTCAAAAAACCCTCCGGAGCCAGGCCCGGCATGGTGATCTTCACAGACAACAGAACAGTATTTGTCACGCCCAGACTTCCCTGACCGCTCAATCCCTTTATAAATCTTTTTATTCCCTTTATATTCCTCTTCATTCCCTGCCTCTTGCAGTGTTTTCCCGTGCGATTATAATGACAGATACAACATCGTAAGGGATCTGCCGTAAAGAATAAGAAAGAAAGAGAGGAAATATCATGGAAGCATTAAACAGGAGATGTTCGATATGTGAACGGACGTCAAATACGGTACCATTCAAAAACGGGTTTATTTGCGAATCGTGTCTTAATTATGTATTGCAGAACTATTAGGCTCGGCGCTGTTCCAACCACAGACACGGTTTCAATCAACTGACGAAAACAGCAGATCCTGCAGCAGGGCCGCATCAGCGGCCCTGCGCATTTTTATTTTTTCAGCTTCCTGAGAAAATCAGCCATCTTCTCTATTACTTCATCGCCTTTGGAATCGGGACCTCCATTATGGATCTCGTGGCAGAGACCTTCCCATTCCACATACTCGCATTCATCGCCCTGCTGCGAAGCAAACGCCCGGCAGCCGCTGATGTCGCAGATCTTATCTGCAGTCCCCTGCATCAGGAGCATCGGTATGCCGGCAGCTCTGCCGCTGTCCGCATATGTTCCGTCACTGAGGGCATTGCCTATATCGAAGCCTTCAACTGCGCACTGTACCGATATTTTATCGTGTACCAGCGGGTCGCTTTTATAATTTCCTACAGATTCCAGATTGCCGAGATCCGCTTCATCGACCTTGGAACTTATCGTCTTTCCGGGATGGAATCTGTTCACTGTTCTGACATACATATTGAATATGCCTGAGGGCTGGCTGTACAGCACCAGCCATGGAGCCGAAACGATGTAGCCTGCGATCTCCCCGTTGCACTTTCCCCGGGATCTGTAATCCAGAACGATATTGCCGCCGAGGCTGTGTCCATACAGGACGACAGGGACTCCCGGGTGCAGATCTTTCGCATATTCGATCAGCACATCTACGTCGCGAAGGACTCCTTCACGCGGAGCACAGTGTCCCCGTTTTCCTCCGCTGCGGCCATGCCCGCGAAGATCCATGGATACGACTGCCGCCCCTGCCTTGTTGAAAGCGGAGGTGACTCTGTTGTATCTTCCCGCATATTCGCCGATGCCGTGTATCAGGCAGACCGTAAGATCCGGAGACTCGATGTCCCATCTGTATCCTACTATCGTTCCTTTGTTAAATCTGCACAGGTCAAAATTCTCATACATCTCAGCGTCTCCTTTTTTCTCTGTTCCGGCGCACTCTTTCCATATGCGCCTCTTTTGACAGCCGTTTCTTTGTCTTTGCTTTCATGACGGAAAACCCGAACCTGCCCTCCGGTTCTTTTGCGAGCCCGAAATATTCGCCATGGTTGTAAGCCAGCAGACCGATACGGCCCATTTCTATTTTCCCGCTGCCGCTCACAGCCTCCTCATCAGCATCGACTTCGGTGATGTGCGCGACGAACATGTCATGTGAAGGCAGTTCCACTATCCTGTCCACCCTGCATTCGACATTGACAGGACATTCCTTTATCAGCGGGGCCGCTACCGTAACGGCGGCGGCAGGCGTCAGTTCCATCTCCCTGAATTTGTCTACATCTCTCCCTGAATGCATGCCGCACCAGTCGACTTTGCGCGCCATGCCGGCAGTCGGCAGATTGATCACGAATTCCATGTTCTTCTCGATCATATCATGAGAGTATCTCGACTTTCTGATCGATACATATGCCATCGGCGGTTCAGAGTTTATTATCCCCGTCCAGGCAACTGTGATGATATTCTTCTCTCCGGACATGCTGCCGCATGACACCATCGCCGCCGGCAGAGGATCTATCATGGTCCCGGGTCCGAAACTTTTCTTAGCCATTATTATCTTTCCTTATCTTTTCAAGTATCGCTGTAAACTCCTGCGGAGGCTGCGCAATAAATTCCAGCTGTTCGCCCGTGGAAGGATGTATGAATCCCAGCTGATAGGCATGGAGCATCTGTCCGTCGGCACCGTAGGGCTGTCTTGCGCTTCCGTAGAGTCTGTCTCCCAGAAGAGGATGCTTGATATATGCCATATGGACGCGGATCTGATGTGTCCTGCCTGTTTCAAGATGCGCTTCTATTGCCGTGAACTTCCCGAACCGTTCGGTCACCTTATAATTGGTAACGGCATTTTTCGAATTATGCTCGGTCACCGCCATCCTGAGACGGTTTGCAGGATCTCTCCCGATCGGCGCATCAATACGTCCGCTGTCCTGCTTTATATTGCTGAACACCACGGCGCGATATCCTCTGAGAAGCGAATGCTCCTCCAGCTGTTTTGCCAGCCTGCGATGTGCGGTATCTGTCTTCGCGACCATCAGCAGCCCGCTCGTATCCTTATCGATGCGGTGGACTATGCCCGGACGGATCACTCCGTTTATTGTCGACAGCCTGCTGCCGCAGTGGAACATCAGAGCATTGACCAGGGTCCCGCTCTCGTTTCCCGGCGCGGGATGCACCACCATTCCCTTCGGCTTGTTTACTACTATGACATCATCATCTTCATAAACGATATCTATCGGTATATCTTCAGGTTCTGCAGAGATCGTTTTCGGTTCAGGAACAGCGATCTCTATCTCATTGCCGGTATCGACCTTCTCTTTTTTCGACAGACAGACATTACCGTTTATTTTCACATTGCCGTCTTCGATCATTTTCTGTATATAGCTTCTCGAAGTATCTTCAAGAGCAGCAGAAAGCACCAGGTCTATCCTGGTGCCCTGATGTTCTTTTTCTACTGTCACATGATATATATTATCTTCTGCCATGTTTTCTACCGTCAATGAATATTATATAAATACATAACAGTCCGCATCCTGTACAGACAGAAATATCCGCGATATTGAATACCGGCCATGCTCCTACCTGAATGAAATCCACAACATACCCGTTCACGATCCTGTCGATCAGATTTCCTGCACCACCTCCGATTATCACTGCCAATGCCGTCATCAGCATGCGGTTCCTGTCTTTTCTGTGCCGTGTGACATACACGAGTCCGACTGCCATGAGCACCGATGTGATGACTATCAGCATCCATGTATGTGAACTGAATGCGCTGAAAGCCGCACCGGTATTGCGGATATACGAGATATTGAGGATGCCGTCGATCACAGGAACGCTTTCGCCCGGCGTCATGCCCGAGGCGATCATATGTTTAACGACCTGATCAGCCGCAACTATAGCAGCTATTATCACATAATAAATCAATTGCCGCCGCTGCCTCAGGCCCTGTCTCCGACTTTGAGGTTGACGACAGTCTTTCTGTCATCTATATCCATCTCGCCGCCGTCCCCGGTCTCATTGCTGCCGAAGATATCCTCCGTCTTGGCCTCTTCTGCTTTCTCAACTCTTTCGGGTATCTCCGTATTGCCGAGGAGCTCTTCGAGCTTGTCCATACCGTCGTCTTCCGGATACATGTCTTCATCAAGATTTTCAAAACGGTTCAGTTCTTCCTCCAGCATCTTTTTATACTTGTCACGGAAACTGATGTATTTCTTCTTGAGGTTTTTGTTTTCGTCCTTGAGTCTTTCCGCTCTGTCCTTTGCTTCACGCATGGTCAACTCAGCATCCAGTTCTGCATTCTTCAGGAGTATCTCGGCTCTTTTCTCCGCGCTCACTGAAATGTCACCCATCAGCTGTTTTGCCTGCTCAAGAACTTTGACGACCTCTCCTTCAGAGCCTTTGTATTTTTCCATCTCACTCTCCAGCGAGGTAACTTCGGCCTTGAGCTTGACATTCTCTTTTATTATCTTCTCCAGATCAAGAGTTATCAGGTCGAGGAACATATCGACCTCTTCTTCTTTATAACCCCTTACTCCCTTGGGAAATTCCTTGTTTTGAATATCCAGCGGTGTGATCATGATCTACCTCCATCCATCCTTATCCATGTTTGCAAAATCATAACTGTTGTTGTCCATGCTGGCAGTTATATCTACATTATCCGGAGCAAAAACAAATATGTTGTTTGCTACCTTCTGAACGTTCCCGTTGAGAGCGTATGTAGCGCCGCTCAAAAAATCAAATATCTTCTTTGCTGTATCGGAATCGATCTTTTCAAGATTTATGATAATAGGTTTTCTCGATTTCAGAGAATCGACAAGTTTCGGGCATTCATCAAAACCTTCCGGCTCGATAACTACCAGTTTGAACGGATTAGTATGTCTGTTCATGGGGACCACCTTCTCCCTTCCTCTGCCGTATGCCTTCGGCTCCGGTTTTCTTCTGTCCATCTGAGTTTCTGCTGCTCTGATCTCCTCTTCGGTGATGTCATCATCATCGATTTCCTCAATTCCTACAAGATCTTTGAATTTGTCTAAAACGCCCATATTGACCTCCTTGATTCAATACACTCTTTTACCGAAAATAGCGCTTCCTACCCGCACCATATTCGATCCTTCTTTCATGGCTGCCGTATAATCATGCGACATACCCATGGAAAGATATTTGAAGTCCAGCCTTTCTTGGTTTGTCCCGGCCAGTCTGTCATACAGTTTTTTTACTTCTGCAAAATACGGTCTTGCTTCTTCGGGATCTTCGCAGGCCGGTGCCACGCACATCAGCCCTCTGATATTGATGTTCCCGCATTCCCGCAGGATATCATTCATCAGCCCTTCGGCTTCCCCGATATCCAGTCCGAACTTGCTCTCCTCCTGAGCAGGATTCACCTGCAGCAGTATGTCCATCGATATCCCGTGCTGTCCTGCTCTTTTATCGATTTCCTTCGCCAGTTTCATGGAATCGACGGAGTGTATCAGACATACTTTGTCTATAATATATTTTACTTTATTAGTCTGAAGATGACCTATCATATGCCACCTTACCGGGTGGACTTTATCATATTTATCCAGGATCTCCTGGACCTTGTTTTCTCCGATATCCGATGCGCCCGCATCGATCGCTTCGTTCATTTCTTCCGGTGAATGAGTTTTGGTCACAGCTACCAGCTGCACGCCGTCAGCCAGACTGTTTTCGATTTTTTTAAGATTTCCCTTGATGTCTGTCATTATTGTGCCATTCTCCTTTTTATCTGCCTGGATGTTTCTTTATTTCATCATATACTTCCACTGTGTTGACAGGGTCGCCCTTCTTATCAAAAAATGTGCTTTCGCTGACGATCGATCTGCTCCCGTCCGTAGAGAGCACATTCACAGGTTTGAATACATAATTATCGGCTGTGTCCTTCGCATATACGCCGCGTTTTCCGTCCTTGTACGTCATGCTGCTGTTATGGATTATCAGTCCGTATCCCGAGACTGTTATTATCTTTCCCTCGATTATCCTGTCACTGGTGAAATTTCTGTAATACCGGTTTGTTTTCAGTATGATCTCACTCTTGGTTCCATCCTTCTTCACAGCATAGACTGAAGCATGCAGACTGCCGCCCGGCAGTTCTGCCGTCACGTCACTGCCCTCTGTATAACGCTTCATATGCGCTTTATCGACCCAGAATACTATATACCAGGCGCTGTTGTCGCATATCTTATAGACAGGTTCTCCCTTTTTTGCCGAAGTCCGTCTGAGATTTTCCGGATCGATATTGGTGCCCTTCATATCGCTGTAGCTGAAATTCTTCATTCTGTCAGTCGTAAAAAAGCTTTCAAAACCGTCTACATAAAAGGATATCTCTCCCTTTCTTTCACTGACACTGCCCTTGCTGACCTTCATATTATTTCCCAGACGGCTGATGATATCCTTGTATTTCGATCCGCTTGCGTCGGCATCCTTATCGCTTTTTTTGCTGCCGTCCGCCGAAGCAGTGAACTTCATTATATCCGCGCCCTTTTTCACCTGTGTCGCTTCATCCACAGTAAACTTCATTTTTCCGGAAGCCGGTGCACTGTACACCGTCTCGTCACGGACTATGAAGCACTTGGCTTTATCTGCTACTTCGAGATTTCCGTACTTGATCGTCTCGGTGGGAGTCAGCACTCCTGTTAATTTAGGTATGACCGCGATAACAATATATAGGGCTATGACTGCTATGACAAATACAGATATAGTTCTTTTGTTTAATTTTGGCATTCTGTGCCTCCAATTATATTCTACATCATGTACATAGTTTTTCCAATATCTTTTTCTCTGCAGCAGTCAGGCCTTCTGCTTCCTCCAGAAACTTTCTGAACAGATCGGGCCGCCTTTTTTTGGTCAGCTCCAGCGATTTTTCGAATTTCCACAATCTTACCTTCTCATGATCGCCGGAAAAGAGGACTTCCGGCACCGCCATGTCCTCATATTCCCGCGGTCTGGTGTACTGAGGATACTCCAGAAGCCCCGAATATATCGATTCCTCCATTACGGAAGCGGAATCTCCGAGAACGCCCGGTATCATGCGGGCGACCGCATCTATCAGCACAATAGCTGCCGGCTCTCCTCCTGTCAGGATATAATCGCCGATCGATATCTCTTCCATATCCCATTTTTCTATTATTCGTTCATCGATTCCTTCGTAGTGTCCGCACAGTATCACCAGCTCTGCTTCTCCTGACAGCTCCTCGATCTTCTTCTGATCGAGGACCGGGCCGCGCGGCGACATATATATCACATGTTTGTTCTCTGCGCCGACCGACGACAGCGCACGAAAAGCCGGATCCGGCATCATCACCATACCGGCGCCTCCCCCGAACGGGCATTCATCGACGCGGTTATGCCTGTCCTGTGTGTAATCGCGTATATCTGTCAGGGTTATGTCCAGCAGGCCCTTTTCCGCCGCTCTTCCCAGCATGCTGGCTTCCGTGACAGCTGTGAACATTTCCGGAAAAAGTGTCAGTATATCTATTTTCATAACTCCCGGAGTCCTTCCATCATTCTCACTTTTATCGTTTCATGTTTGCTGTCTATTTCCAGAATGAATTCACCGACGCCGGGCACCAGTATGTCCCTGCCGCCTTCGGTCCTTATCCTGTAAATATCCTGAGCTGAATTCTTTATCACTTCCTCAAGACATCCTATATGATCTCCTGATTCGTCCGTGACCTCGTATCCTATGATATCCTTGATATAATACTGTCCCTCTTCAAGTTCGGGCAGCTGTTCCTCTTCTATCATGATGATCCTGTTCTTTGATTTTTCGGCTGCTGTCCTGTCGCAGATACCTGACAGCTTCAGTATCACCGTGCTGTCCTTGTATCTGACGTTTTCTATTTCATGACGTTCTCCGTCGACATATACATAATCAAGCATCTCAAATCTGTCAGCGTCATCAGAATAACTGATGACCTTGACTTCTCCCTTCATGCCCACCGCATTGACTATTTTTCCGATCTCCGTCCTGTCCATTGTCTCTCTGCGCATTTTCCTATGCTGCGTCCGTCACATCAAAATACCGCAATAATCGATAAGGCACATATAAAACTATATGTGCCCGCCTGACTATTGAACTATTTCAACTACTACTTTTTTACCTGCTTTTGTCGCGGCCGCCTTGACTACTGTGCGAAGCGCCTTAGCGATCCTTCCCTGCTTGCCGATCACCTTTCCCATATCATCAGCAGCAACCCTCAGCTGTATGACAGTTGTCTGCTCATCCAGGGTTTCTGTCACCTCGACTGCCTCCGGATCATTTACAAGAGACCTTGCGATCGTTTCAACTAATTCTTTCATTGCTGCACCGCTTTCTAAATGATACCTGCTTTTCTGAAAAGGCTTCTTACTCTTTCTGTCGGCTGTGCACCGTCATCGAGCCATTTCTTTGCTTTTTCTTCATCGATCTTGATCACATCAGGATCCTGGAGAGGATCGAAATATCCGATCTCTTCGATGAATTTGCCGTCTCTGGGCGTGCGGGAATCCGCAACAACTACTCTGTAAAAGGGCTTTTTCTTTGCGCCTATTCTCTTGAGTCTGATTTTAACCATTTTTTTCCTCCGTTAATGTACTAATGTTAACTATTAATTATTTATCAAAAGCCGTTGAATGAACCTGGCATTTTCGGCATTTTTGCTCCCGGTCTGGTCATCGATCTCATCATCTTGCGGGCCTCGTTATATCTCTTGATCAGATTGTTTATCTTGCTGACCGGCTGTCCGCTGCCTGCCGCTATCCTCTTGCGGCGGCTGGCGTTGAGCAGTGTCGGATCTCTCCGCTCTTCCGGCGTCATCGAATATATTATCGCTTCCATCTGCACGAACTCCTGCTCGCTCCTGGCCATGTCGGCATCTTTCATGGTGTTTTTGTTGACGCCCGGCATCATATCGAGCAGCTTGGCTACGCCGCCCATTTTCTTTATCTGACCCATCTGTTCGAGGAAGTCCTCGAGCGTAAAGGCATTTTTGCGTATCTTCTTTTCGAGTTTTGCCGCCTGTTCGTCATCATACTGTTCCTCGGCCTGTTCGATCAGACTCATCAGATCGCCCATGCCCAGTATCCTGCCGGCCATCCTGTCGGGATGGAACGGCTCAAGTGCATCCATCTTCTCGCCCATACCTATAAACTTGATGGGCTTTCCTGTGACCTTCTTGGCAGACAGGGCCGCTCCGCCTCTGGAGTCGCCGTCCATC
>Ga0183096_1001508_pt1 | contig 19570 bp, 9 predicted proteins | sample Biomet5_FD_127791 | JGI IMG/M metagenome (GOLD analysis project Ga0183096, IMG submission 127791) | Microbial communities from bioreactor (seeded with sewage sludge) at LBNL, California, USA - Biofuel metagenome 5 (version 2) (version 3) | ecosystem: Engineered > Bioreactor > Anaerobic >... | reverse complement strand
CGACGCGACATCCTTGAACTTGGTGTCTTTCCAACCGAGCAGCTTGAAGTAACCGTCGTTCAGGTAGGTCCTGTCGACATCGTGGTCCTTCATGGTATAGATACCGATGCCGCCCGGCACATGGTCGACAAGTTCCTGCAGCTCCACCTTGCGGGAATGCTCCTGCGTCTCGTCGGAGGCGTACAGGATGTAGGCATTGATGCCGTTCCAAAGAATGGAGCGCACGTAGAGGTGGAGGAACGCTCCGCTCTTGTGCATCACATACTTTTCTTCATAGGAATCTTTTGGGAAAGCCTTCTGCTGTTCAAGGGTGAAGAGCATATGGCTCTTCGGGATGACATCGAAAAGACTCCTGCCGACGACCATGCGGTCAGGAGGAACACTTTCGAGTCTGCGCCAGGCCTTGTTGACATACAGGATGCGGCGGGTCGTTATCTCAGCGACATAGATGGCGACAAAAGAGTCATCCACGATGTTCTGGTAGAGCTGGGTCTCCGCAGACGGTTGGAGATAGACGGCGTAATAGATGGAGGCTCCGTTCTCCTCCCTGATCTTGTCAGCGGTGAGTTGCACCCACACCAGGGAACCGTTCTTGTGTTTCAACCGGTAGAGGACGTTGATCTGTCCTCCTACGGCCACGGCCTTGGCTATGGTGGCGGAAACGCAGGGAATGTCATCAATGTAGACGGTGTTGGAGAGGATGTCCCCATGAAGCCACGCTTCATACTCCTCCATGGTCCGCCCGCTGATCTTCGGGATGCCGTCACTGGAATAGAGGGTCTCGATCGAGGAACCGATGCGGTAGATGGCGACCCCTCCGGGAAGGGCGTTGATGATGCTGTTCATCTTCGCGGCTTCTTCCTTGTCCCGGTTGATGTCGATGATGATCCCTATGGTCCGCTCCGGTTTTCCGTCGGCATCGGTGAAGAAGAGCCCGACAATGCGGACCCACCGGTAGCCGCCCCGCACCAGACGGAGGCGGATTTCCGTCTCCGCCCTCGCTTTCCCGCTCTTCGTGTCGGTGAAGAATTTCTTGACGGTCTCGATGTCGTCCGGATGGATGGAGTCGAAACTGCCTTTGTTCGCAAGCACGGAATCAAGGCTTTCCTGACTGAGCGCATACTCTTTGTAACTGTCAGAACAATAGTACGAGCAGGTCTTCAGGTTCCACTCGAAAACGGCGGCTTTCAGTTCGCCGATGACCATTTCCTGCCGCTCCGCGACCAGTTCCCGCCGGATGGCTTCCTCTTTCTGCGCGGTGATGTCGTCGACGATGGAGATGAAGTAGTACTTCCCTGCCGCAGACCTTGGCTTGACGCTGATGTTCCGCCGGACCCAGAGGCGGCGTCCGTCCAGGCAGTTGACCTGGTGCTCCACTTCCACGGAGATGTTCTCTTTGAGGGCTTTCTGGACACCTGCCGAAATCCTGACGTAATCGCCCGGTGAGACGATGTACTTGTTGATCTCATCCATGTGCTGGACATAATAGCCGCGGGTCGTGCCGATGAGGGTGAAGAAGGGCTCGTTTCCGTAGAGGAAAGTGAATTGCTTGTTTTCTTCGATGGAGAAGAGGCAGACGCTGCTCTTGATGTTGTCGGCAATGAAGTCGAATTGTTCGGTAGCCGTCTTTTCTGCGGTGACGTCGCCGAACGAGACGAGGATAAAGGTCTTTCCAAGCCAAGAGAGTTTGCTGCCGTCGACACGGAGATAGGACAGACGTCCGTCTTTACAGATGATACGGCATTCGGCAGAGAGTTTCGTCCCTTTGTCCCAGAAAGAGATGAGTGCGTTCCGTACATTGTCCAAGTCATCGGGAAAGGCTACTTTTTCCGGGGTTGTTTTCAGGATGGAAATGAGTTCTTCGGATCCATACCCGATCAAGGAGAGGCATGCGGCGTTGCAGAAGAGAATCTCATGGGTTGTAGAATCAATGGCGATGTCGCCATAGGACAACTGATCCAAGAACATCTGAAGTTGCTTCGTCGCTTCATCCATCGATTCCCCCCTTTTCAAGGCAAAAGGATATATTCCATCGTACTCTGAATGAAGTGGGACAGCAAGGGTTTTCATTTGCAAGCCAAGCGATTACGGACTTTCTTTCTCGGACACCTGAGGGACCAAGGAAAGATGGACCGAAGAAAATGGATTTTCTCTTTCCTATCTGGAAAGAAAACAAAAGACGCAAATTTGGTGTAAAGAACCTTCCCCTCCAGCCGTTATTCATCACACCAAATTGCTATCCGGTCCATCCTCTTCGTTACCGCAATCTCTGACCTCTCCATCATTTCAGATAATCTTTCGCATACTGGTAGTACTGCCAGATCTCATCGACGGAACGTGCCGTACCACTCAATCGAATCTCATCTATAAGACTACCGCTATCTGTACCTATGGAAATGTGGTCTGACTTCTTTGATAGACTCAGATTCGATACCTTTTGAACCATCAGACCATCACGATAGAAGCGGATCTCGGTACCTGTTGACACGATGGAATAATAATGCCAATCGGATTGACCTGATTTCTGCCAAATGTTCATACTGTTCGATGTAAGCTCAGAAGAACCTACAGTTGTTAAATAATACTGATAGTACATATATTTTGAATCGTTACTAGATTGCAATCCCCATAGATTGATCAGCTTGTTTACATTTATACTCAGATACCCCTTTCCCCAGAATTCCAACGTCCATCGAGGTGAGCTAAAAGAGAAATCCTTATCAATACCAATGGATGCAGCATTTCCAATGCCTCCTTCAGTGGTTTGAGCGTTTCCTGTCAGCAATCCTTGGCTTTCTTCCTTCCCAGGATTCGAGCTATCTTCAAAGGTCCAGAGAAGCGAGGTGTACCAATCCTTGAGAAGATTGCCTTTCTCATTCCATGTTGTACCTTTTCCGAAGAGAGAAGTATCGACGGTTCGTGCGACGGACAAGGTTTTCTTTTCAGTCCAAGTCTCGTTTCCTGCCTGATCGACGACTAAGAACTGCAAGGTATTGTCTCCTGCTGGAAGATCAGACTTGGCTATGGAATTCTGCCATCCGCTGTAACTATTGCCAGATTCCACTCCGTTCAAATACTCGATGCAATAACTTTGGTTTCCACTGGAGAAATCAATGGTATAAGAATCGCTGTTATCCGTTATAGACAACGTAGCATTCGGCAATGTCCTGTTGATGGTGATGTTCCTTTGCACCGTGACGGTATTGCCTGCAAAGTCCTCTGCTTGTATCTTCACAACATACTTGCCGTTCTTCCGATAGCCGAGAGGCAACGTGAACGTTTCTTGCCTGGTCAAAGTCGAAGGATTGTATGTCTGGTACGCAAAGGAATCAAACCGTTCATCTCCAAGATACATCCATACATCTTTGACTCCTCCAGCATCTGAAGCATCCACGACAACCGTCTGGTTGCCATCGTCAGAATAGACAAATCCTTCATCCAATCCCGTGACAGTAAGAACAGGAGGTACCGCCGTACCGGATACAGAGAAACTCACAGGTTCTGATTTCACCACGTTACCGGCATAGTCCGTCACTTCCGCATACACGGAGTGAGAGCCGTTCGGCAGATATACGGAACTGATCTCCGTCTCAATGGATTGAGTGGAATTGTCTCCATCATTGAAGGACTTAGTGTACATCGTATTGCTTTCCGTCTTCACGCAGACCTGTTTCACATGGGAGGCGTTGGTGACCTGGAACGAAACAGGAAGGTTTTCACCCTCTCCGACAACAGTGCCGGCTACAACTGAGAAATCCGAGACGGAAGGCAACGTTCGATTGACCGTGAAATGTACATCATAGGAAGGAGCAATATTTCCAACCCCGTCCTTTAGGACAATACTCACAATATGGTCACCGTTCTTGAGGGACGTATAGGGTATCGTGGCAATAGTGTGTTCTGATGTTCCACTAAAACTAGCACCAATAAAGACACCATCAAGATACAAGCAACTATATACAGCATTTGTATTTATTGTACCATCATAAAGCTTCACAGAAATAGTCTGGTCATTGTAGTTTGTGATTTCTTTTCCTTCGGACAAAGAGCAATAGGTCACTTGAGGAAGATCATAGGCAAATTTGACTTGATGGATTGGTGTCTCTATACCCTCAGCAGATTTGCCTTGGATGAACACGGAGGCATATCCATCCTTGACATTCGACGTATCGATGGAATCAATGGCAAGATTACCAGTATAAGAAACCCAATCTGCGACAAGCAGATCAGAAACTGTTTGAGCGATGCGACATTGGGAAACTGCATTCTTTGATGCCTCGGTTATCGTAAAGCTCACTGGTTTCCCATAATATGGTTCATTATAGTTTGGATTGGGACGTACAAGTTCTGCATTAATATCAACATATTCATCCCCTTGATACCCTGCGAAGTTCCATGCACTTGTCGCATAAGGAGCATATTCTAGGATTGCCTTGTCGGTATAACCTGGAGTACTGCCATCGAGAATGAAGGATGGATACTTTCCATATCCATTGGCGATGTTCGTGAGTTCTTGGGTATGCTCGGTACCCCAATAGTTGTACGGCCAATTGTAAGTGCTACTATACCCAGAAATCATTTTAATAACGGGAGAAACTTCTGATGTCAAAATATTATTAAACTGAGCTCCCCAGCTTATACTATCAGATTCATCAAGTATCCATGGAGTAGCCAGTCCCTCAATAGAATTTCCAGTAATATTGAAGGGTTTATCAGGACTAGAAGAATTTTTAGAAAAATCAATTAACCCGCAATTAATAATTGAATTTTGTGAAACATCTGTGCAATAACAAACACATAATTCCACTCTTTGATAACCATTTATGTAATTATTTATCATCTCTTGATAATAAATGTCAGATTGGAATATTTGTTGCCCAGAAGTATTATCATTACAATAAAATTTATTTCCAAAAACATATGAATATAATTCATATTTTCCATCTAATTTTACAGAACCATGAATAACATTTCTATCAAGTATTCCAAATAAACCAGTAGTAACGTTTCCAATCGCATATGAAGTGGATGCAATCGTACAATTCGCCACATAAGCAGTCCCAGAGATACCCGTGCTCAAATCATTGATGACACAGTACTGAAGGGTACAGCCATCATTATAAGTGAATTGGTAATTCTCAACATCAACGTTGTAAAGGCCGGAAGTATCGGCACACACGATGCCACCCCAATCACCAGTATAAGACTGACCTGCAATGTTGTCTTTGACAGACTCAAACCGTATCGGCTTCGCTTCCGTTCCAACCGCGTAGAGCGTGCCTCTGGCTGAGATGCTGTAGTTGCCAGTAAAGTAGACTTGGACTCCGGGATCAATGACCAAAGTCTGTTCTTGCGGGATAATGACATCCCCTGTGATGAGATATGGAGTATCATTGTCATCGACCCAGTGCAAATCCGCATCAGAAGAAAGAACTCCTGACTTTGTATTCACCTGACCAATCAACGGAATGTCATCAGAGACAATTGTTGATGTATTCCCAGCATTGTCCTTTACCTGCACCTTTATCGTTTTTGTCTCGTTGGTCGCGACAGGAATCGTCGAATCGAACGACTGATAATAAGGCACCCATGAGGATGCGGCAAAATCATCAAGCCAGGTAGTCCTCATGAAAGCCAACCCGCTTCCAGCATCTGAGGCAACAAGGTCTATAGTGACTTTCGCATTGCTTGTGGCGGTACTTCCACTATTGATGGTGACACTGCTCAATACAGGCACTGTCGTATCGGTAAGCGTTACAGGAGTCTTTGAAGTAATATCCCGTACTTCGAGCGGAGTTAGATCATCAAGGCTCCGGACGACACTGTTCCAACCTGTCCTGCTGAAGGTGATGGTATGTTTTCCATTGGAGAGCAGATCGCCAATGTAGAAATAACCACTAGCATCTGTTGTTGTCTCCAAGGCACCACTCTCACCTTCTGTCGCTACGGAAACCTTCACATCGCCATAGGTGGAAACGCTATCGAGCGTAACCGTTCCTTCAATGCTCGACGACTGTGGAGTCAAGGTTATGGTGCCAAGATCAATCTCCGCACTTGGTGCCGTTGTAAGAGGAATGACTACGGTCGCAGCATTCTCTCGAGAACATTGCACGGAATAGGTCGCATTCGCAGGTACGTGACTGAAACTAAACGTACCAGTACTGTCGGTAATGCAGGAGAAACTTGTCCCCTTTATCGACACGGTGACCTTGCTGTCATCATCGGTACCTCGGACATCGACAACACCTTTTACCACAGGTATCGCCGTCGCTTCCAACGTATAGGTTTTTGTTACCGCATAGGTTGTATCGGTAAGCACAGTAATCGTATTAGTATCCGCTTCAGTCTCAAAGTCCTCCTTGCTGAAGGAAACACCACCGGGATAGTTCCCGGAAGGAACATTGAAAGAATAGGAACCATCGCTCCCTGTCGTACTTGTGGAAGAGGTTCCCACCAGTGTGACGATCGTTCCACTATGGTCGGTCCGTCCCTCAAGTTTGACATACCCTGTTATGTAGCCACGAGCTATCTGGAGATTAGTAGTCCCCATGTCTTTTGTGGTGTTGGCAACAATGCTCACGGTCGGAAGGGTCACCGTCCTATATCCTGTATTCGACAGGACGACCTGATACTCTCCTGGTATCATGCCTGCAAGAGTGTAATTGCCTGCACTGTTTGTAATGGCAGAATAAATAGTCGAGGAAGATCCGATGTTTGTCGCTGTTATCAAGGCTCCTGCATAATCTTCTTTCAACTCAAGCGTCACATTTCCAGTTATAGAGCGTACTGCAACGGCAAGATTCATTGTATCTACAGTCTTGTCAACCGAAGGTTCGACCGTAAACTGTGCGGTTTCTTTCGATGAGTATCCATCCTTAGATGCAAGAACGGTGTACACATCAGGAACGACAGAATTGATAATATAGGATCCTGCAGCATCCGTAGTCGCATCGTATTGGCGACTGGAATCCTTATTTTTCAAGAGAATCTGTATACCGATATGACTACTTGCACCATCAAGCGTTACTTTTCCCGTTAGTGTCACCGCAGTGTTCGCAAGTGTCACGGAATCAATGACAGAGATTTCTCCGTAACTTACTGTAGCAATTTTGCTACTAGCAGATACATATCCATCTTTCGATAGCGTAATTACATACTCACCAGGATTGACTCCATAGATTATGTATGAACCATCAGCAATTGTAGTTGCAGTATAATAGATGGTATTGTTTGTCGACGATACCGCCGTGACCAATGCACTACTGAAGTCAGTCGTTCCAGAAAGTACGACTTTTCCACTGATTGTTCCTGTCGAAGCAATCATGGTAACAGAATCAAGATTTGTATCCTTGCCATTGAAGACAGTAATACCTGTCTTCTTCTGCGTCACGTAACCATTCTTGCTTATCGTGATATCATAAGTTCCTGGATTGACGGAATCGAACACGTAGGACCCATCACTTCCTGAGACAACACTCTCAACTACTACAACCTTGCCCGTTTCACAAAGGGATATCTGGGCATTGGCAATATTGAGTTTTCCGCTGATTAATCCTGTAGAACTGATGAGAAGCACATCCGCAATTTTCGTGTTGGTTCCTTCAACAACCACAATATCATTCTTATTCTGCGTTACATAACCATCGAGACTATAAGATACTGAGTAAGAACCGGGAACCATGTTCGATATCTGGTATACTCCATTTTCCCCACTGTATTGGGAATAAGTTGATGCACTATTAGTTGCAACAATAAGAATCCCTGAAACTCCCGCATTCCCACTGATCGTGCCGTAACGAGAAACAAGTTCTGGCAAAGTGACTGGTGTTTCAGTATTCTTGTATACATCACATGTCGTCGTTGTTGAAATAAACCCTGAACAACTAGCTGTAATCGTGTAGGAATCAGGTTTCACAGTCTTGAGGAAGGAACCGCTTGCATTTGTGGTTGTGGTATAGGAGTTTGTCTTTCCGGTGTTTTCTATGAGGATGACGATTCCTTCATGAGAATCCTGCCCTTTGAGCAACACTGACCCTTTGATGGTTCCACAATCGCCCAACATCGTCACCTCTTCCATGAGCGTTGTCTTTGATGCCTGGATGATGACCGATGGAATAGACTGCGTAGTGAATCCCGGATAGGAGAACAACACATTGTATGTCCCAGGAGCAACGTTGGGTATCGAATACGAACCATCACTTGATGTTGAACCCTCGGCAGCCCCCAAGGCATCCTGCCGTTCCAGTTTAATGGTGATGCCTGCAGAATCCACAGCACTGTCCAATACCGCCTTACCAGAAAGAATTCCCTCATTTTGCACAAGTGTCATCGTTTCCGCAGTAGAAACAGGACTCACAGTATCATCAGAAGATGCAAGAATGACGCCTTCAAGCATCTGACTCACATAGCCATTCGATGTATACCTCAAACTTTGGGTTCCCTGAGGGACATTGTAGATTGAGAAATTTCCATCTTTATCAGTCATCGCTATGTAGGAAGTACCGGGTATGTAAACGATGACATCATAATTATCCGTCGCTCCACTACGGACGACAGTTCCTTTTATCGTGCCCAACGGCTTTATTTTTACTGACCCGATGTCGTTTCCACTGTCCTGCAAAGCACTAACATCCGACAACAATACGCCATAACCATTTGTCGCCGTTTCCTTCGCGGCAACTTCTTTAGAGGAGTAGTTTGCCTGTTCCGGCTCAATGCTGGTAAGCAAAACATCATATGTTAAGGAAGCATCAAGTCCGGAGACGACAAACGTTCCGTCGGAGTTTACCTTTCCGACATACTTGGTCGTATCTCCATTCACTACCTTGACCCAGACATTTGAAGATGACAATCCCGCTGATGCAGGAATGCTTACAGATCCTTTTATCGTCGGAGTAGGATAGGAAATGGCCGACTCGATACTATTATCGCAAGAACCGAGCATAAGCGTAAAAGCAATCAAAGAAATACCGATTGCAAGAATGGTTGAAAATCTACGCATATTAATACTCCCCCATCATGAGAAAAGATTGCTGATGAAATAGTATTGATAGTATAAATCAGCATATTTGCAAACACAAGGATTTTGCATGACATCACGAGAGTCCGGTGACCCGAATATGAACTGACATAGTTTTGTTAATAGGGATAGAATCAGGTATCTGCCTTTTTGGGGAATTGATGTATTCTCCATACCGTAAAAGAATGTGTCTGTCATGATTCCTCGACCAGTTTTCCCCAACCTGGGGAAACAAAAGGCATGGTTTTGCGTCTGTTCGTATATTCATCGTTGGAATCAACATGCTACATCGCTGATGAAAGGTTTTTGTCCTCCATGCTTTATTTTCCATAGGGAGACTTTCTCCATGGGAAAACGGTGGAATTTCAACTTGTAATTATGTTGTCCGTCCTTTGTCTGACGTCCCTCTCGCAGAAGCGCATGAATTTTGGGAGCTTCGGATTCTTGGACACGGAAAATACATCGACGACATTTCATACCTCTCCAGCGTCACCGCCGAGGCTACGGCGGGAATCGGATATATAGCGGAACATTGGAAGTTCTCTTGAATCAATGGAGCTCCTAAACGTTCGCAAACAGGTCCTCACTCTACGTAGAAGGTTCTCTGATGTACACCATCCAACCTGGTGATGAAGCGTTTCTCTTCGCTTAAGTGAAAACCGTTCCGAGTTTCATACTTGCCGATACTTCTTCATTCCAGTTTGCTCTTGCCGTCCCCAATCGGGATGTCACTGCTAATGGGACACATCCAATGATGTGGTACTGTACTATTTCCGGGCAGAGTCCAAAATGATTCGTATGCATCGTCTGTTTCCCTATCCGTTGCAGGATATTACTCTTTGCCAATTGGCAGGGATAAGGTATAATCAAGATTGAATTCTTCATGAATCATTCGAGGTGTCTATGAAAAAAGCATATTTTCTCCTGGTGATCGCCATTGTCGGATGCATTTGCCTCAGTTGCAATTCAAATACGGTCAATTCCAGTACGGATAAACTTGTTTTGATTAGTGATGTGGACAGTATCCAAGGGAGTAAGAAAGTCGGAAATTCCCTTGTGGGTGTCCTACTCAAATATCAGAAGGAAGGTACGTTCTTTAAAAAGGGATCTTCCGTTTCTCTTGATAATCCAAAGGCATTCTATCTTGAAGAACTTGACAAGAATTATACAAATGGTGATGGATACGTCTTTAATTACGTACTCTATGTTCCTGACTGCATCCAGGATGTCTATGAATCTGCTGGTGGGAAAAAGCCACATAGTGGCAATCCATTCTGGTGGTATATGAAAGAGTACTATGGTGCAACTTATCAGGTCATTATAGAAGACTGGGGGAAAACCCTTCCCATTCTTCTGGAAAACAAGCAGAAACTCTCGTACCCGAAAGCAGAGGATGTCGGGGCTGGATGGCGTACCTGACATGCTGCCCATGAATGACCATACGGCATCATTTTCTGATGATGCTGGTTCCTACTCCAAAAATCATCCTACGATGTTCTAAAGAAAAAGCATCCCCGGATTACCCAGAGATGCCTGATGACTCTAGTGCGACTCGAACGCACGACCTTCTCCTCCGGAGGGTAACACCTTATTTCCCAACCATTTCCTTATTTTCTATATAGTACTATATCCAAAGCAATTAGACAACAGTAAGATTCTATATGTTACTCTTCTGTCTGAGGAATAACATTGAATTCTGGTGTCATTTCTGGTGTAAATGAACAATAACCTTAACCTGCACAGGTGCATCAAGAACAAGGACACCCCTCTCCTTGGTTGCCACTCAAAAATTCCTTGCCCCAAAGATTGAGGATCAATGGATGAACTATTCTTATACTATCTATGTAGCTGTTACCTTGTGATGACTGCGAACTGGTACTTCGACAAACTTCTAGGATAGGTATTCATTAATCATTTCCTGCAACAGGGCTTTCATTTCTTCTTTTTTAGCATCATCCATTTCTTCTGCAGTTGCCTTTCGATCCAATAACAAAACATGAGGCTTGACGCCCAACCCTATGGCAATTTTTCCTATGGTCGATAATGTCGGGTTTCTCTTCCCAATCTCAATTTCCGCAATGAGGGCTATAGAAACCCCAGCCTTCTCTGCCAATTTGGCTTGGGTCAGCTCTTTTTCATTACGGAGGTTCTTGAGATTGTCGATAAAGATGTCTTGTACAGTTCTCATTTGTTAAAGGATAACTGTGTGAGTCTGCTGGATAAATCCTTATTTAGTGATAATTAATTACTTTACAATAGTATAATCTGGGGTATATTCTTGTAATGAAAACCAGAATTGATGATATAATAAATACACATGATTCTTGGGATTTATCAGCATGTAACGGGTAGATAACTTATCGATATCAAGATTATTGTTTATCGATTGATATTATTTGATGATGTTTTCACACGAGGTGTTAAATGAAAAAAGCATTGGTTACTGTTCTTACTATAGCGCTCATTGTGACGCTCTTCAGTTGTTCCGGTTCCATAGATTCGAAAGAAGAATATGGTATGCTATCCATTGCTACGGAATCAAACTCAGGACGAACCATACTTCCTCCCTCTGCATCCATTACGGTAGCCAAGTATCACGTATATGGACACTCATTGGTTGACACTACTAAAACGAAAGACCTCACAGCGACGGGAAGTCCCATCAGTATCGATCAGATGCTTGTAGGGGATTGGACCATCAGTGTTGTAGGCCAAGATGCTTCAGGAAACGATATAACCGAAGTGAATACGCAAACCATAACAATTGTTGCCACCCAGACAACAAATGCTTCCTATGCCCTAGAATATGCGTCAGGGACGGGTTCCTTATCCTATTCCGTATCCATACCATCATCCCTCACTGCGGTGTCCAAGATGATCGCCACATTGACTTCAGTATCGAATGATACCGATGTTCATTCCGTCACCATGCTTACCAGTAGTGGTGTTGTTAGTGGAACAACTAGAACCATTACGGGAACCCTATCAGATTTGACGACAGGATATTACACACTAGTTCTTCGCTTCTATGATTCTTCTGACACTGAACTCAGAACACCCAAGATGGATAGTGTCGGTATCTTCAAGAACCTTGCTTCAAGTACAACTATCTCAATATCTGAAGCAGAACTCCCTGTTGAAGCACCAACCATAACAGCAAGCAATGGGTCAACAACGGTTACACTGACAGACACCATTACTCTTGCATCAACCACAGCTGATGTTGCTTGTTACTACACCATTGACGGAACTACGCCCACACTCTCAAGCACAAAATACTCTACACCATTCACCATTGACCATAACAGAACCATCAAGGCTATAGCGTACAGGGAAGACATGTCCACTTCTCCAGTATCGAGTCAATCGTTTACCATACTTGCGGCATCACCGACAGTTTCCATAGCGGCAGGAACGTATGCAGACGAACAAAGCGTTGTTCTTTCTACAACGACTACTGGTTCAACAATCCACTATACGATTGATGGTACGGAGCCAACCAATGCCAGTACCACATACACCAGTGCAATTACCATCAGCAAGAACATGACACTAAAGGCTGTTACAGTGAATGCTGACTTCAGTAATTCTGGCATTTCAGTATTTGATTATAAAATAAAAACTAAAGAACCAGTTTCTTCTCTACGGGCAGGAACCTATTCAGGGACACAAACCATTACTCTTTCATCAGCAACTGATGGTGCAATAATCTATTACACTTTGGATGGGACTGAACCAACAGCATCCAGCAGTTCTCTTACCAATGGGAGTACCCTTAGTGTTTCCTCTTCAATGACCGTAAAGTGTCTCTCTCTGGCGCCAAACTATATTGTTTCTGATACAACTGTATACACTTATACAATTCTTAGTACTAACCAAGTTGAAACACCAACTATCAGTGTATCTGATGATGTAGTGATGTATGGGCAGACTGTATCACTTGTATGTGCAACAAGTGGAAGTACCATCTATTACACAATGGACGGAACAGAACCAAATGCAACATCTTCTGTGTATTCCGGGGAAATCTCCCTTGTAAAGAACTGTACATTGAAGGCTTATGCTATAAAGGAGGGCTATCCTGATTCGTTAACAGTTTCAAAGATCTACTCCGTGAAGGTTCCTACACCCACTTTTACCCCTTCTGCTGGTCCATACTCAACGGCTCAGTCTGTTTCAATCACATGTGCGATATCAAATGCAACAATCCATTACACGATAGATGGGGTTGAGCCAACTTCTTCTGGTACTATATATACAGCACCTTTTGATGTTGCCACTACAACAACCGTAAAGGCTATTGCAACATTAATTGATTGCACAACTTCGGATACTGCTACAACTACTTATACTATCAACGGGATATCAGGACTAACAATCTCAAACCCAACAAATCCCTCTTCATATTCACTTACCATCAACTTACCGGAAGGATGGGACAACTCTATTGTTAAATCACATGCAATCGGAATTGCCACTTATTCGGTGACACCCACAGTAGATTCCGTACAATACGAGACTTGGTTCGACGGAAACAAAGTAGAAACATCTGCATTAGGTACGTTCTATTTTGGCATAACTCCAGATGCGGTAATCTTGAATCAGGGTGTTCATGAACTTGTAGTGAAAGCAACCACTTCTGGTAATACACTTTCAACATCAAGAACTATCAAATCTTCTTCTTCGGGTCTTTTTGATTGCAAAGCATCCATTGTGTCTCAAAATAGTTCCACATTCTTAATGCTCTCTGACGGGAATGTCGGAGCGTGCGGATTCAATAATTATGGACAACTCGGAAATGGCAATACTGTTGACCAAAAATCACTGATACCTATAATGACCGATGTTAAATCAATCTCAATTGGTTTCCGTAACACATTCTTCTTGAAAACTGATAACTCCGTATGGGCTTGTGGATATAATAATTATGGACAACTTGGAACAGGCAATACTACTAATCAATACTCTCCTGTACAAGTTTTAACAGATGTAGAATCTGTTATTGCTAGTGCTAGTAATACATTCTTCATAAAACAAGATAACACTGTTTGGACTTGTGGGTACAACAATGCTTATCAATTAGGAACGGGCAATACTACCAATCAATACTCTCCTGTACAAGTCTTAACAGGTGTGAAATCTGTCCTTGCTGGTGGCTTCGATACATTCTTCATAAAAGAAGATAACAGTGTCTGGGTTTGTGGATCAAATAGTTGCGGACAATTGGGAACTGGTAATACTAGTTGGCAAACAACTATCAAACAGGTAATAACCGATATTAAATCTGTCATCTCTGATGACTATAGTACATTCTTTGTAAAAAATGACAATTCCGTATGGGCCTGTGGACAAAATAATTATGGACAACTTGGAACAGGAAATACTACTAATCAATCATCTATAAAGCAAGTCTTATCAGATGTGGACTCAATTATTATTGGTGAACGATGTTTCAGTACATACTTCCTGAAGAATGACAATTCCGTATGGGCTTGTGGACAAAATAATTATGGACAACTTGGAACAGGCAACACCACCAATCAAACATCTCCAGTACAAGTAATGACAAATGTAAAATCTGTCGTTACTAATGGCTATAGTACATTCTTCTTGAAGAATGACAATTCTGTATGGGCATGTGGATATAATAATCTTGGACAACTAGGAACGGGCAATACCACCAATCAAACATCTCCAGTACAAGTAATGACAGATGTAAACTCTGTTGTTTCTAGTGAATCTAGTACATTCTTCTTGAAAAATGACAATTCCATATGGGCTTGTGGATACAATAATTATGGACAACTTGTAACAAACGATACTAGTTTAAATCAGTGTCTACCATTATGTATTGTATGTAAATAAACTTTAACAGGAACGAGGCGCACAGAAAACTCACTTATATCCTTTCTTTGGCTACCATTCGATAGAATGTTGCTGGTTTGAGGCTTAGTTTTCTCTGTGCCGTTCTAGCTGTGATATCACCAGTTTTCCATAGTTTGATGATATCATTCCAGTTATCCGGGGTGGAAATTGGTTTCCTTCCTTTGTACTTACCTTGCTCCTTGGCAATGGCAATTCCCTCCCGTTGACGTTGTAGAGTGCAATCCCTCTCAAACTGTGCAAGCCCTGCAAAGATTGTGAACATCAATTGACCTTGAGGTGTACTGGTATCCAGCTTTTCTTTCTGGGAGACGAACGTGACACCTTTATCACGAAGATTCTCAACAATGGTCAGTAGATCCTTTGTATTTCTCGCTAGACGACTGTAGCTTTCTACCACAACTGTATCACCACCCCGAAGCACGCTCATCATAGCCTTCAACTGAGGGCGGTTCAGATTCTTTCCAGACACTTTCTCTGTGAACACCCTCTCAACCCCAAGTGTCTTCATTATTTCTTCTTGACGTGCCGTATTCTGTTCTTTGGTTGATACCCTGACATATCCGATTTTCATGAAACACTCCCTTTCTATCTCAAGTGTTATTCAATGATATCACAGCATGCATATTATATCAATAGAATATAATTATATTTTGAAACACTAATGTATCATATAAATAATTCATATGATACTCTAGAACCATATATCACACGGGTATAGTTCATTGAAACACATCTTGAAATAATTATGAATGGTTAGCTTTGTTCCTTTCCACGTAACCTTTGTCCATCTCATAATAATTGAAGGTATGCTCAACATTCGATCTCTTCTTATTTTGAGAACTATAGATATTTCTTGTGAAAGTCACATCCCTTTACCGCCATCACACTATTTATAGTGACGTGTTTTTCGTCCTTTTTTTCGTTTATCAGGCTCATCATATTCAAAAAAATTTTCTTCCGGTGCTGGTTGCTTCTCTTCGGCAAGTATCTGCTCCAGTGCTGGTTGCTTCTCCTCAACAAGTATCTGCTCTGATGCTGGTTGCTTCTCCTCAGTAAGTACTTGCTTCCTTGCTTTTTTTAACAATCTATAGAATGTTGCAGGTTTCAACCCAAGTTCTCTTTGAGCCACTTCCGCTGAAATAACATTGTTTTCCCAGCGTGTAATAACTTCATCCCAATTCAATGGACGAATAATTGGGGGGCGGCCTCTCTTACCATCAGCATGTCCCTCATGCAGATGTAGTTTCAGTGAATTCTGTTTAAATGCATCAATTATTTCTAACATTGCACAAAAGGTAGCGACCTGTTGCTTGTTATAAGAAATACTTTCTTGAATGGATCTGAACGACACATGCCTATCCGTCAACTTTTGCATGATATCTAACAAATCTGTGGTATCTCTTGCAAGACTACACAAGGATTGAACAACGACTGTATCCCCTTCTTTCACAAAATCTAACATTTTGCATAACTCTGGGCGATTCATCTCTTTATATGGAACCTTATCAATAAACAGTCTATCATCTTTCTTCTGTATCTCTATAAAGGGATCTGTTGAACCTATCGTTCTAACATACCCAACACATCTGCATTCCATATTATTGTCCCCCATAGTAATAAGCATGGTAACATATAGAAGCAATAAGTATCAATATACTTAATTTTGATTTTTGATAGTTTTATTTGTTTGTATAATATGTAGTTAAAAATTTTTATCAAAATAGCTCAAGAATCATTAGAAAATACAGAAAAGAAACCACCTATTTCATTGAGGCCTTGGAGATACCAAAGGCAGAAGGAACAAAGAGGAGGTGGTGGAAAATGTCATACATGTAGGGACAGAGAACAAGATGAGAAAGATCAAGAATCGTCGGGCATCGGTTCCTTGGTAGTCCCCCAATATGTAACAAGTAAATTGCAGGGAGAAGGAAGCAAGAAACAAAACAATACAAAACACTACTGGAGATATCCATGCACAAATATTGTCGTATTAAAGAACTAGCAGAGTACACAGGACTATGTACCAAAACCATATATGCATATGTGGAAAGAAATATCTTACCCTGCATAAAACTCGAAGGATCGTTGTTGTTCGATATGGAAGAAATTGAGAAGTTTCTTCAGAACAAGCACACCCAAAACAAGGAGAATTGCAAATGATTGGAATCGATTCAATGACTTTGTGTTTTGACAATGTAAAGGTTTCCAAGACTGATCATTATCAGCTGATCAAGAAATCATCATCAAAGTATTTTATAGTCTGTCCGTCTCCATACATTTCTTGGGACGGTCTAGTCGCAACCTTTCAAAATGGGTTCCTTTGGAAGATAGAAGGCAGCTTTGCAAAATTTTTATTGGGACAAAATTTCGATGGCATAACTCAGGCAAAAATGCCGGAACTCACCACAAAACTCGTGGAATACTTGGGTGTCGATGAAAGATGTCTGATGAATGCTAGAATCCAGAACATTGCTTTTTCCGTAACAGCAGAAGTACAGGATAATCCATACAAGTACATTACAAGGTTGAAGGATATACAAGGGAGAAGAATTCATTCGAACAAGCCGGGTATCGATAGGATTAATGGTCAAGGATATTCTTTCTTCTATCACAATTCAAACTGGACTGTTTGCGTCTATGATAAACAGGCCGAGGCAAATTATATTGCCCCACCATCATGGGAAGGCAAAAATGCCATACGCATGGAAATCACATTGATCAAACATAGGAAAATAGTCCAAGTCTTTCACAACAGCAACTTCATTTATCAAGACTTATATGAAGACAATGTTTGGAGAGTTTTTAGTTCTTTGTTTGAAGAAACGTTGGATAAGGTGGTATCAATATGAATGCAAAACAGTATTACATGAATGTTGCGGATAAGGTTATTGCTGAGGACAAGTCCCCGTATTTTGATGAGATCAGAGAATACAGAAGGAGAGAAATGATGACGCAACCAACCTTTCAAAGCATAACGGAACACATCAAAGGACTATCTCCAATTACTGATACTACAACAGATAGGAACTATGAAGAAGAATTCCGAGAGGCAATAAGAAACAACTTGTAAGGCTTGGAATCACACGTACTAAGGGCAACCACCGAGAGCGTAAATCGGTGGTTGTTTTATTGAAATAGATGACCAAGAAAATCATTCTCTTGTTGCGATTCCTTCATTGCAATGCTCATAACATAAATGCAAAAGAGTCAAAAGAGACAACACCCAAACTCTTCCAATTGACAATCATTATCTGCTGTTCAAGTATGATGATAACAGGAACATCTGGTTCAACACTGGTAAGTTGTCCAGACCATCTCTTGTAATCCAGTGCCAAAACCAAGAGCCGTGCAACTATTTAATGATTCCATATAGTTGCGTTTTCCATAGTCCATCGGTTATCTTCTGAAGTATACAACATATAGTGAAGTATGCAATTGCTAGTGTTTACCTATACAAAATTCTTGCTTATATGAAGTTCTCTCTCCACAAAGGTAAATATTCCTTCCCTCACACAGGAAACCTCGTAGAAGCCCAAATTTAGCATACTGGATACATGTCAGAAGCAATTCGCCAATGCTATCAATGATTTCATTCTGTCCTTGAGAAACAGCTATATGGAACAGTATATAAGTACCAGTCTATTAGATACATCTCTGCAATGTTGATAGACCAACAGAAACTATTACGACCTCTCCCTTTTCCATGTTTCTCCTCTTCCTGAACTTTGATGGTTTACGGCATTTCTCTTTCATGGAGTTTCCATAATTGATGAAATATAACCCTCATCAATAATCCGAAATGACCACTCGCTTTGATCCCTTGGATAACAAAACTTTCAAGATCACTAAATCCAGTATGAGTGTTGTTCTTACCTCATGCCTTCACTCCCTGTTTTGTATGCAGAGATTGATAACTCTCTATTATCGTGTATGACTATCATTCCTCATTTCCTTACCGTAAAGCCGACACCCCGGTAATTAAGGTATCCCATGCGTTCCTTGCAGAATCTTCTCGTAAAATAAGTCATATTTGCAAACGAGTGATGCCATTCAGAAACAAATTCATATTGTCCCGACGAACAGTGAAAACTATCGATACTTGTGAATGATATCTATTTATTTCTGTAAGATTTTCTTTAAGCAACCAATTCCTTAAGGACTTCATTGCCATATCCATCAACTTGATTTGTGAAGATTTTGCTTTATCCGGGAGTGATGTACACCCAAATACTCCGATATTGTAGCTCTTTTCTTAAAATCATGTCTTCAAATTTATTTTTATGACATTCATTTACAAACACCTATTTAAAAAAAAGTCCATTGGCTACTTTGTCTTACCCATACGGGATGATTATCCCTTGGTGTTCGGTTCTCTCACTGTGATTGCAAATACTCCAAGTATCACCTACACAACATTTTCTCCAAAGCCAACAACAGACAACGTCATACAAACCGGACCATCATCTATAGTGCTATATCATCAGCAAGCCGGAATATCTTTGATAGTATTCTGGTGTAGAACATATCAAGGAATTGAATACTGGAGTATCCTACCTCTAGGCACACCTTTTCCGTTTTTTAGGTATATCAGCCAATCGTAAGGGAGGCTCCGAGGTGCTCCAGCAGCTCCCGGTGGCTTTTCTTGCAGTTCGTGCAGATCCATCT